>ERZ777305.900-NODE-900-length-43230-cov-4.207111_pt1 | contig 43230 bp, 36 predicted proteins | sample MGYA00374965_ERZ777305 | MGnify/ENA primary metagenome ERZ777305 (study PRJEB29328, sample SAMD00013331) | mouse gut metagenome | study: EMG produced TPA metagenomics assembly of the Metagenome analysis of fecal microbiota from mouse which was promoted...
TCGCCGCTTTCATTTACAACCTTAACGTTTCTTGTAATAACGTCAAGACTATTATATGCAGTATATTGAAGAATAACCTTTATGCTTTTTACCGTATCCCTTAGAATAATGTTTATTGTGTCTGCCTCCGACTCCTCCTCCACATACGTGGCAGGAAGGCCCGTAAGCTTCTGCTTGCCCTTTATCAGCTCATAGCCGTCATACTTAAGCTCAAGAACCCTGCTGCCATCATTAAACTCCATGGATATTGCCGGTATTCTGAAATCAGTATTACAGCCTGTAGGATACTCCTGACACGCATAGTCAAGAGAATATGATTTGTCCTCATTCTCCGTATTTGCTGAAAAGCAAATATTTCTTAAAATCAATCCGTTATTAAGGTCCGGCTCTTTATTAAGCCTGTCTCCCCAATATACATGACACAAATACTTTCCCTTTGCCACTGCCATAATGTAGCTTGTCTTTGGAGTTCTCAAGTGAAAAACCAAATTTTCTTCATTTACATGTATACTCATATTTTTACCTCTCCTTCCACGTACCGTGTTTATTCTTATGAAAATATAATAACACGTACCGCAGTAAAAATATATACTAATATGTGAACTCTGCATGTGTATTTGTGACATGATAAGCTGACAGCCTCAAAGAGACTTATAGTCTCTTTATTCTATCAACCGCCTCTATTGTATTTTCATATTTACCAAATGCAGTCAGCCTGAAATATCCCTCCCCGCTTGGACCAAAGCCTGAGCCAGGAGTACCTACCACATTTGCCTCATTAAGGAGGTAGTCAAAAAATTCCCATGAAGTCATCTTATCAGGCGTCTTAAGCCATATGTACGGCGCGTTTATACCGCCTGACACCGTATATCCTGCGGCTTCAAGACCTTCTCTTATAACCCTTGCGTTATTCATATAATAAGCTACCTGCTCTGCCGTCTGTCTTTTTCCCTCCTCAGAATATACAGCCTCCCCTGCCCTTTGGATAATATACGGAGCGCCGTTAAATTTTGTGCCGTGCCTCCTTGCCCAGAGGGCATTTAAGCTTACGTCACCCCGCTTAAGCTCCTTTGGAACTACGGTAAAGCCAAGTCTTGTTCCCGTAAAGCCTGCATTCTTTGAAAAGCTTCTAAGCTCAATAGCGCAGGTCTTAGCTCCCTCACACTCATATATTGTATGTACGATTCTTTCCTCAGATATATACGCCTCATAAGCCGCATCATATATAATTACGGCTCCAATCTTATTTGCATAATCAACCCATTCCTGAAGCTGTTCTTTAGATACTGCAGAGCCTGTAGGATTATTTGGAAAACAAAGATAAATTAAATCAGGCTCCTCCTTTGGCAATAAAGGGGCAAAGCCTGTCTGCGCGGTGCACGGCATATAAATAACCTCCGACCACTTTTCTGTTGCCTTGTCATACGTACCTGTCCGCCCCGCCATAACGTTGGAATCTACATACACAGGATACACAGGGTCGCAGACTGCAATTCTGTTGTCAACGGAAAAAATCTCCTGTATATTGGCTGAATCACTTTTAGCGCCGTCGCTTACAAATATTTCATCCTCTGAAATATCCGCCCCTCTTGCTCTGAAATCATTTTCAGCAATGGCGCTTCTAAGAAACTCATATCCCAAATCAGGGGCATATCCCTTAAAGGTAGCCTCGTCTGCCATTTCATCCACCGCCACGTGAAGCGCCTTTATAACAGCCGGTGCTAAGGGAAGGGTAACATCCCCTATACCAAGCCTTATAATCCTTTTGTCAGGATTAGCCGCCTCAAACTCCTTTACCTTCTTTCCTATAGTGGAAAACAGATAGCTTCCCGGAAGCTTTAAATAATTATCGTTAACCTTAAACATTTTTTATTCCTTTCCTGCCGCAATATATTTATGGTTAATATTCCCTACGACCTGTAAGGGATTACCCATCCTGCCGCTTATTTTTATATTTTTTGCAACTAACTCACAGTATACAGCTTATTTAAAATATTATCCACTGCTTCTGTCTCTCTAATATAAATTTAATATCATCTCTGCCGTCTCCACCATATTAACGCCGCTGTCCATGCTTATCTTCTGCATATATCTGTGGGCCTCCTCCTCTGACATATTGTTCCTGCTCATGAGAATATCCTTTGCATCCTTTAGCTTTCTCATATCCTCAGAGCTTCTTGTCCTCGGCTTTTCCTTCCTTTTCTTTCTGCGCCTCATAATAGTGTTATTCAGCATTTCTACCGTATTTACAAGGTCGTAAACCTTCAGGGGCATAGCCACGTTTACCACGCCGTCATACTGCTCTCCATCAAGCCTTGCAGGCGACGCAACCACAAGCATTTCAAATTCCCCTGGAAGACTTTCCCGCAGCTGATAATATAGCATATCTGTTATTTTGTAGCCGCACACTACAATTCCGTCATTATAGTCATCTGCGGCTGCCAGCACATTTGCGCCTGTTGTACACACTGATGACACCTTATAACCGTTGCGGACCAATATGTTCTTTATGGATATGGCATCCTCCTGCTTATAGAAGGCTACAATTATTCCGGTCATAGGTCCCACCTCTCTTTTTAAAATTTATATAAGTACTGCTCAAGCTCCCATGATGTAACCTGCGACATATATTTATCCCACTCTGAGGTCTTAGCCTCTATCATCTTTTCCGTAATATGCCCTCCCAAAAGCTTATGCAGAAATACGTCCTTCTTAAACTCACAGACAGCCTCCATAAGATTCATCGGCAGGGAGTCTATACCCATATTTTCTATTTCCTTCCTTGTCATTGCCCCAAAATTGCCGTCAAATTTTTCAGGACATTCATATTTATTTTTTATTCCTTCAAGTCCTGCCGCAAGACATGCCGAAAGCACAAGATACGGATTGCATGCGGCGTCCGGGCTTCTAAGCTCAATTCTAGTACCTTCGCCTCTAAAGGGCGCCACTCTAAGTAAAGGCATACGGCTTACGTCAGACCATGCAACATACATAGGCGCCTCAAACTCAGGGGTAAGCCTCTTGTACGAATTAACAAGGGGATTTGTAAGTATTGCCATACCCTTTATGTGCTTTATTATTCCTGCCATAAAATAATATGCCTCATCACTTAGTCCAAGCTTTCCGCAGGGACTGTCAAATACATTTTTTCCATTCCTTGTCAGGGACATATTTATATGCATTCCTGAGCCTGCTCCATCCTTCCTTGGCTTCGGCATAAAGGTTGCGTACAGTCCGTGTCTCTTGGCTATGGACTTTACCGTCATCTTAAAGGTCATTACATTATCCGCCGTGGTAAGGGCGTCTGAATATTTAAAATCTATCTCATGCTGCGCAGGGGACGCCTCATGATGTGACGTTTCTATTTCAAAGCCCATGTCCTCAAGATTTAAAACTATATCCCGCCTTGCATTTTCTCCCAAATCCACAGGGCCTATGTCAAAATACCCTGCATGCTCATGGGTAATCGTTGTCGGGTTGCCATTGTCATCTGTGTGAAACAGAAAAAATTCAAGCTCAGGGCCTGCATTAAAGCTGTAGCCCATATTATGAGCTTCATCAATAACTTTCTTTAACACTTGGCGGCTGTCTCCCTCAAAGGGCTTTCCGTCGGCAGTATAAACGTCGCATATAAATCTTGCTACCTTTCCCTGCTGTGGTCTCCACGGAAAAATTGCAAAGGAATCCAAGTCAGGATGAAGATACATGTCTGTCTCTGCCAGCCTTAAATAACCGTCTATGGCGCTTCCGTCAAATGTACACCTGTTGCTTAGGGCCTTCTCAAGCTGGCTTGTGGTAATGGCTACGTTTTTCATTGCGCCGAATATATCCGTAAACTGAAGCCTTATAAACTCTACATCCTCCTCCTCAATTAAATTTAAGATATCCTGCTTTGTATACCTCATGTATTTCCCTCTCTTTCATAATATATTACATAACGCAGACAGATTAACTGTCTGTGCCGATTCCCGATAATACGCAAAAAGACATTATGATACAGCTTCCCGTACCCTAATGCCTCTTTGCACATTTAAATAATATCAGCCTATTTTGTTATTGTCAAGATTTATCTATTGAATATGCTGTCTTCCTTCATTATCTATGGTGTAGTTTTCCCTGTATATAAGCTCTGACACAGGAACAAAACCATATCCCTTGTTTCTTAGTCCGTCTATAATCTTTTGAAGGGCTGACGCCGTATATTTCGTGCCATTATGAAGAAGTATTATTGAGCCGTTTTTAAGCTTTTTGCTGTTTACCACCCTGTCCACCATATTGTCTATGCCATAATTTTTCCAGTCGAGACTGTCAATATCCCATTGAACAGGCTCATATCCCATCTCTCTTGCCACCGTTATCACCTCATCATCATAATCCCCTGACGGCGGACGGAACAGATTCATTTCTATTCCCAAAAGCTCGTAGACTCTGTTATGTACCTTTTGTATTTCCTCCCTGCACTGATTTTCAGACAGAGCGCTCATATTTTTATGGTTTTCTCCGTGATTTGCCACATCATGGCCTGCTTTATATATTTTCTTTACCGCGTCAGGGTATTTGCCTATCCAGTCCCCTGTCATAAAAAAGGTACATTTTATCTGATTTTTTTCAAGTATACCAAGTATATCGTCTAAATCATCTATATTCCACGCGCTGTCAAAGGTAATCGCTACCACCTTCTCTTCCGTGTCCACGGAATATATTGGCAGCGGCCTTACGTCATTGTATACGTTGCCGCCTGTTTCTACCATGCTGAACTGAAAATAAAAGGACCAGCAAAATGCCAGTAATAGTAATACTATCCACAGTCCTCTGCCGGTTCTTTGTAATCTCTCATATATTTTTCTGATTATATCCACCCTCTTCGTCACTCAATATATGGTTTTCTTCTTATTAGCGCCATTTCGGCTGTTTTTGCTATGATTTACCCTTATCGTCATTTCCGTTCTTATTGTTGTCCTTTTCCGCGCCGTCTTTTGAGCTGTCAGGTGTTGTTGTCTCCTGTGAGCTGCCCTCCTCTCCTTTTGTAGTGGTATCGCTTTTATCACCGCTGCTTTCACTTGAATTATCTTCGCCGCTGCTGCCTGTATTATCATCCGATGTCTTTTCTGTTGTACTGTCCGGCTCCGGATTTTCTGTTGTACTGTTCGATTCCGGATTTCCTGTTGTACTGCCCAGCTCCGGATTTTCTGTCGTGCTGCCTGCCTCCGGATTTTCTATTGTGCTGCCTGCCTCTTTGTTCTTCACCGTAACTGTAACCGTAACCTCCTCTGCCCGCCTGCCAATAAGGTCGGTCAGATTAAGCTTTACCGTATACACACCTTCCTTGTTTACATCAAGACCTGTTATTTTTACCATATTTGTCACGTCATTTCCACAGGTATCATAACCCTTTATTCCAAGGGCTCTTATAATGTCAGTAGAATGTGTGACTATTGTAACTGAGGTTTTTTCAACCTTTATCTCAGGGGCGCAGCTATTCCAAGGATTATTCTTATCAGGGTCTGTCGGGTCCCAGCCTCTGTATGGGCTGTCCTCAGGTATTTTTATCATCTCCGGCTTGCCTAAAGGTCCCGGATTATCTGCGTCATCATAAACCTCAACTGCCGTTCCTACCTGACAGTTATTAATAAGCCACATAGCGTCTGCCACACACACTCTTACACAGCCAAGTGAAGCAGGCTCCCCAAGCTTATTAAACTGCTCCCATTCAAGATTATCCTTACTCTGGGTATAATATGGCACGGAATGAAACAGTATTGAGCCATAAAACCTGTATGCGTACTGACCGTAGGAATCGTCAACCATACGGAGCCACTTATAGGATATAAGCGTTGAAAACTTTCCGAGAGGAGTATCTCCTACCTCCTTTCCCGTTGAGCATACTATAGCCTTTACGGGAGTTGTGAAATTTCCGTTGCCGTCATTTTTATATACTGTAATACAGTTTGCAGCTCTGTTTACCATAATCTTATAGGGCAGAGTCTTAGGATTTACCGTTTCCCTCTCTGTTTCCTTCTCATTTGTAGTCTCATCCTGACTCGCGGCAGTTTCGGTTTCGTCACCGTCATCAATAGTTGTCATATCCGTATAGCTGTCCTTTTCCTCCTTTGTGACCGCCACGTTTAAGGTTGTATTGTTTTTTTTCTCCTCAACTGTGCCATTCCTGTTTATAATAACAGCTAAAATGGCAAATATTATAAATACTCCTATTACAACTGATGCTGTCAACATAATTAACTGCTTATTTTGTACATAAAAACCTTTCATCTTATTCATAATATCTTATGCTCCATTTTCCATACTTATTACAATGCTTCTTCCTTTATATCCCTGCCGCCTTTTTTGCAAGGGCGTCCGCCATATCGTTATATTTATCTCCGGAATGTCCCTTTACCTTTACAAACTCAATATGTATGCGTTCTGACAGCTCGTCATATGCCTTCTTGTAATTTATGGTTCCTGATTTATTTGTCTTCCAAAGCCCCTGGCACCACTTTGCTATGCCCTCATAATCATGGTATATAACTATCTTTTTATACCCTTTGTCCGCCGCATATCTCATAGCGCTCTCTGAGCCTTTGATTTCACCTGCAACATTTCTCATGGAAGCAAGCTCCTCATCATGTCCTCTTTCACACAGCCTGTCCACTATATTGCCTTCACAGTCTATAAGCACTGCCCCAAAGCCGTATTCTCCCGTAGAAGAATTAAAGCTTCCGTCTACATAAGCCGTAAGGCATCCAAATTCAGCTATATATAAAGGGGATTCCCCCATATCTTTTGTATTTTCGGATAAAGCCTCCTCATTGCTCCAACCCATATATGCTGCTGCTTCCCCGGCAGTCTTAAAGCTTTTATATACTGCTCCCGGATACCCATCCACATTAGAGCGGCAATCCTCCCAGCTTTCATATATACCGGGAATCCTTCCTACCTTAACCGCATACAATTTACCCATAGTTATGCTTATACCTCTCTTTTTTCCTTCGCAAGTGCTAGTATACTATTTGTTGTGATTTTTGTCAAATGTGCCTTTAGGAATTTCTCAGTACCTCAAAGGAATTATAAATATTAAGCTTTCCATAGCCCCACATATTATTTGGATAAACCATTCCGGAGTCTCTGGTGGCGCCTCTTATCAGATAGCTTTTTACTTCTGCGCTTGACATAAAGCTTCTGTTTTCATTGACAATCCCCCATGTAAGCACCTGGGCGCAAGCTCCTGCCGTAATGGCAGCCGCAGGACTTGTTCCGTTTGTATTTTCAAAGCCTCCGTTTACTGAAGGTCCCGTTATATCCACGGCAGGAGCCGCTATATCGGGAGCCACCCTGCCTCTTCTTGTATAGCCTCTTCCCGATTCCTGAAAATATGCCCCGCTTCTGCTGTCATAGCCTGCCACGGTAATTACTCCTGCCGCCATGGCAGGGTCAGTTATTGTTATGGAAGGGTCAGGCTCCAGAAAATATACATTGTCTCCCACAAACTGGGTAATAGGAAGCCAGCAGTTAAATACTCCCGTGTTAATGTTGCTTCCGTATATCTGTATCCGCCATATACCGGCCGTAGGCTCCCTAAATCTCATAAAAATAAGCTCATCCCCTGTAGCTCCCTCTATAATGTCATATTCTATATATATACGCGTTTTTTCAAATATAAAATCTATAATCTGGCTGCTTCCCATTCGCGCCGGAATGCGGTTTACCACCTCTCCCGTGGGAGATATAATTCCTACGGAAAAAATCTGGGGAGCATCCACCCATATTTCCGCTGAAAACCCTGCCACATTATCTCCCACTCTTATTTCCATATCCACCGGCTTATCTTCATCCTCGACTACCCCCAAAAAATGATGCCTTGCGTTTCCCTCGCTTCCCGCCGCAACGGTAACTGCCGTTCCCGCGCTGTTTACATATCTTGACAGCTCATCCGAAAGCATTGTTCCTCCGTCGTGTCCTCCCTGATTTGAGCCAAGGGCTACCATAAGGGACACCGGCATATTAAATACCATGCTGTATATTCTTATGTAATTTGCCGCGGCAATTATATCATTTTCCTGATATGCCGGCACATCCTCCGGTATAAAATAATAATTCCTAAGATATTTTTTTGCCTGCTTCAGCTTTACCACTATAAATTTTGCCTCTGTAGCCGCTCCTGAAAATCCGCTTGCAATATCAGGCGTTCCACCTGCAACTCCCGCCATAAATGTGCCATGTCCTATATCATCCGTTACTGGCACTATCTCCCTTGGATTTGCGCTGTTCAATGCTTCATTTATATCATCTTCCGTATACTCGCTTCCGTAATATATCTTTAAATTAAGGCTTTCCCTCAATATTTCATTTCTGACAGCTGCAGGAAGCTTTCCTTTGTCGTCAGTCTGGTCCCATATTCTCAAAATTCTCGTTTTTCCGTTACTATCTATAAATGCGGGATTTGTATAATCTATTCCCGTATCTACAATGCCGATAATAGTACCCTGTCCCCTAAGGGATAAAACCGGCTGGTTTGCAAGCCTTGTTATTCCTGACACCTCCAGGGGAGATGTATCCATAAGCCCATACACCTTAGGCATAAGTCCATAGCTGTAATTGCTGAAATTTATATTTTCCATAGCTGATAAGGGCAGATAAAGAGTGCTTTTTGTATTGCTTATGTTTTCTGAAAATTCCACATTATATCTTTTCATTACCCTGTCTGAGGGGTTAAATTCCGGATATATAAGCTCGGCATAATCCTCTGAAAGTATTTTGTCACGATACGTCATATTTATTCCTCATTTCCCATATATGTCCTGAAGACATAAAGCTGTTGTTTATTATATTCTATGAATATAATAAATCGATAATTACAACATTGCGTACGTACCGGTTCAGCTTTATCCGGCAAAAAACAAAAGCTGCCGCAATAAAAAAATATACAGGATATGATAATGATATATAACTGCATTTTCAACATCCTGTATATTTTTATTATTAGGACAGCTCTCTGTCTCTTAAGCTTCTGCTGTTTCTGATTTTAATCCTCTTTATGTAAAATCAAACATTTTAATTACTTCAACAATATTAAAGAAATCCTCTCTTGCCAGCTCAAAGCACTCTATCACGTCAGGCGCAAACTGGCCGCATTCTCCGTTTAATATCATTTCATACGCTATGCTGTTGCTGTATGCCGACTTATATACCCTGTCGCTTACAAGGGCGTCGTATACGTCTGCTATTGATACTATCTGTGCGCTGATTGGTATCTCATCTCCCACCAGACGGTCAGGATATCCGTTTCCGTCCCATCTCTCGTGGTGATAACGGCATATGTCGTAGCAGTACTGATAAAATTCATCTGTGTATGTATTTTTGAAGGACTCAAGTATTCCACAGCCTATTGTGGTGTGAGTCTTCATTATCTCAAATTCCTCCGGCGTCAGCCTTCCCGGCTTTAACAGTATGGCGTCAGGTATTCCTATTTTTCCTATATCATGCAGCGCAGCTGCTCTTGCTATCTGGTCTATATGAGTCTGGGTAAGACCGTATTTCGGAAAATATTTTGCCATGTATTTTGCAATTATTCTGGTAAAATATTTTATTCTCTTTATATGGTCTCCTGTTTCCACGCTTCTGAATTCCACCACAGAGCTTAAGGCGTCTATCATGAATTCGTTGCTGTCCCTTATCTTTTTTTCCTGCTTAAGTATCTGCTGCTCCTGCTCCTTTAAGCGGAGCTCCATGTTTTTCTTGCTCTGATACAGCTCAATAATATTCTTTGCCCTTCTCTTGACTATGTTTGGCTCAAAAGGCTTTCTCATTACATCCGCCACTCTGTATGTATATGCTTTCTCTTCGCTTTCCTGTGGAGTCATGCTTGTTATAAGGATAACGGGTATTTTGTCTATAAGCTCGTTCTTCTCCATGTACTCTAATACTCCAAATCCGTCCATCACAGGCATAATCACATCTAGCAATATAAGACAGAGATTTTCACTTTTTTCAATCTGCTCTATTGCCTGCTCTCCGTTAGATGCCTCCAATATTTCATAATCGGAATTAAACATCATGTTAAGTATTGCTCTGTTTACTTCTTCGTCATCTACGATTAATAATTGTTCTTTACTCACCTTACTGCTTATAATCCCGCCTCACCGGTAAAACAGTGGAAGGATTACTTTTCCTTTCTCTCATTTTTGAGGTAATTTAGTATCTTTTGCATCTGAAATAATGTTTTTAAGCTATTGTATCGTATACATAAGCACTTTTAATTATATATATTTTTTTGTGAAAAGTCAATTAAACAATATACCTTCCATTTATGTAATCAGTGTTATTTACATCCGTAAAATAGACCTTTTTTCCATATTCTCCCGATATTTTCTCAATCCAGCCCTTCTCATAAAAGCGTTTGCTTAAGCCTTTATACTTTTCCTCATAATTTTCAATGGTTTTCCTTCTTTTATCCATCAGCTCCTTCTCAAATTCCGCATTATGAATTTCTCCAAGATACGTTAATTTTCTGCTTTTTTCAATCATCTTTCTCAAAACTGATTCTGCATATTCAAGGGAATCAAAATATTGAAATACGCTTTCAGACATAACAATATCATACTTTGGCTCCACGGTTATGTCATCTGCCCCGCAGCAATAAAAATTATCAGAGCCTGTTGCAATTTTTGCGCTTTCAATCATTGAGGCTGAATAGTCAACTCCGCCTACCTGACATTCATTTTTACGGTTTAAAAACATATACAGGTTTACGCCGCTTCCACAGCCTATTTCAAAAACGCTCTTAATATCGCCGCCTGCCAGCTCCGTTATCTTGTCAAAAAATTCAAGCCATTCATTATAAAAATACCTGTAGTAGGATTCTCCATCCTCTACCGCCACGTCAAAGCCGTTTGCCTTTTTCAGCTCACAAAACCTGTCAAATTCATTTTTTCTGTCATCCTGAGTGACAACCTGCTTTCCGCTCCATATTTCCTGCCATTTGTTTTCCTTATTACTCATTTAATTTTCCCCTCCGTTTAAATATTTTTATTATATAATAAATTACGACATGTAAGCCGCAAATTTATCCCTTCTGAATATAATAATGATTCCTGAAATTCTTTATAAGCTTCTGCACAGTACGTCCTTTATCATTTCCTGCAATTCAGCCATATTAATCGGCTTAGGAAAATGCGCATTCATGCCTGACTCAAAGGATTTTTCGTAATCCTCAGCAAATGCGTTTGCCGATAAGGCAATAATTGGAATATTTGCCAATTCCTTATTTGGAAGTCCTCTTATGGCTCTTGTTGCCTCATGGCCATCCATAACAGGCATTTGTATATCCATAAGAATCAAAGAATAGTATCCCGGTGTGGAATTGCTGATTATCTTAAACGCCACACTGCCGTCATTGGCAGTATCGACTATATAGCCCTGGCTGATTAGAAGCTCCTTTGCAATTTCAGAGTTGATTTCATTGTCCTCCACCAGCAGTATCCTTTTTCCCTTTAAATCTTCCTCAGAAAGAACATGCAATGACGCTTCCTGCTCCTCCTGAAGCTGTTTCTCCCCAAGCTTAAGCATAAGGTTTACGGTAAATTTACTTCCATGTCCCACCTGACTTTCAAGCTCAATGCTTCCCTCCATCATATCCACAAGATTTTTAACAACGGCAAGCCCCAAGCCTGTTCCTAAAACACCGCTTTTTGTCGTGTTATTTTCCCTCATAAATGGATTAAACAAATCAGCCTTAAAATCCTCCGAAATGCCCCTGCCGTTATCCTCCACTATAAACTGATAGCTGCTGTAATTTTTTAAATTCATATCCTTTTCGATTACGGACAGGCTTATTTTTCCATTCTGCTCTGTATATTTTATTCCATTATCTAATAGCTGGCTGAGAATTTCCTGCATACGCATATAATCGGCAATAATCACAGAGTGCTTTACTTTTGACTTATCTATAATAAATTGTATTGACTTTACATCTGCCTGACGCCTAAACTTTTTTTCAACCTCCCCAAGCAAATCTCCCAGCAAAAATTCACTTTCAATCAATTTTGCTTTTCCTGATTCCATATGGGTAATCTCTAAGGCTTCATTTACAATGGCAAGAAGCTGCTCCCCTGAAATATGTATTTTGTTCATATAATAATCTATTTTGTCAGGCTCCGTCTTGTGGCTTCTTGCAAGCTCCGTATATCCTATAATGGCATTTAAAGGCGTTCTTATATCGTGGGACATATTAAAAAGAAATGTATTCCTTGCAATATTTGCATTCTGGGCCTGCTGCAATGCGGATTTAAGCAGATTTTGTCTTTCCATCTGTTCCGTCACATCTTTTGCTATAGACAGCGTTATTATATCGTCTGTATATTCGTTTTTTCCAAGCAAAAATATAAAATGACATAGTCGCTTTCTTCCAAGAGCATCAATTACCCAGCTGTCATGTGTCTGCTCAAGCTCTCCATTGTCATGGCACTGAATTAAACGCTCCCTGTTAAAAAAGGTTCCAAAGGATTCCTCTCCGCAAATATCAATATTATTCTTTAAAAAGTCAATATAATCCGAGTATTTTTCAAAGGGCTGTATTCCCATATACCCAAATAAATCATGTACCTGTCCGTTAGCCTCCTGTACTGAAGCGCATATAAACTCATTCTTTGTAAGATTTATCTCCAGAAATATGTCTGCATCATATAATATTGCTTTTCTGTACTGGCTTTCCCTCGCGTATGTATTGCGAAGCTCATCATTTATTTTCTCCAGCTCTGTCATTCGCTTCTTTAACCGCTCTGTTGCATCCTCAATAAAAACATAAAATATATCGCCGTATGCCTCCGTATGCATGAAATGTCCATAATCCTCTATCCATCTAAGGGAGCCGTCCTTTTGCACAATGCGGTATTCTACATAATCTAAATCATATACGCTGTTGGTAATCTGCTGACTTATGCTATTCTCAATTTCCTCAAGGTCCTCGTGATAAACCATACCCTTAAAGGTAAATCCTGTCAGCTCCCTGAATTCCTCCTCCGTCTCACAGCCAAAAATACGCAATACAGCGCTGTTTATGTATATTAGCTCCTCATCTCCATCTGCATGATATATAAAGAAACCTCCCGGCATTCCCTCTGTCATCTGGTGAATAATCGGTATTGTGCCTTCATCAAATATAAGTTTTAATTCTTGTCCTTTTTTCACAACTCCATATCCTCCTTATGGAAATTCTGCATTTTCTTCTCTCGGTAAACGGCTGGAAACTGCATTATTTTTGTTGATTTATTATATCACGGGATTTTATCATTATCAATATTTTATTAAATCCGGCAGGTAAGTTTTTCCCTACTTACCGCCTGGGGTGCATGGAGCAAAGCTGCTAATTTCCTCATCCACCCCTGTGCAAAAAAAGACTCCGGCACAATCCGGAGTCTTTTTTATATTTGCTTTTTTCTTCTTAGTACTTTCCAAACTCTCCGTCAAGAGAAATAATCTGCTCATTATAGCTGCTTCCGCCGCCATCATATGACATACCGCTGTCCATTGACGGGCTGTAGGAATTTTTTGAACCAACAGCAAGCTTATATGTACTGATAAGCTCTCTAAGGTTTGCCGCCTGATTTGAAAGCTCTTCACTGGCTGCGGCACACTCCTCGCTTGTTGCTGAGTTAGTCTGTACAACTGTTGAAACCTGACCTATTGCCTGGTCAATCTGTGATACTGCCGTTGCCTGGTCATTAGAAGCTACTGCAATATTGTCAATTAAATCTACTATCTTATCGATAGCGTCTACTATTGCATTAAGAGACTTCTCTGTCTCCTCTGCAAGCTTAGCGCCATGACTTACCTTCTGAATAGAATCCTCGATTATATCTGCCGTTTCACTTGCTGCTGCCGCGCTCTTAGATGCAAGATTTCTTACCTCCTCTGCAACAACTGAGAATCCCTTACCATGTACGCCTGCTCTTGCTGCCTCAACCGCTGCGTTTAATGCAAGAATATTTGTCTGGAATGATATGTTGTCAATAGTCTTAATAATCTTTGAAATTGTTTCAGATGACTGGTTAATATCATTCATTGCGCTAATCATTGACTCCATCTGATTCTTTCCGTCAGTAGCCATTGACTTAACATTCCTTACCAAATCATCTGCTTCACTTGCCTGAGCAGCATTTACCTTTGTACGCTCGGCAATTTCTGCCATGGATGCTGTAACCTCCTCCAAAGCGCTTGCCTGCTCTGTAGAACCCTGAGCCAGCGACTGGCTTGCGCTTGCAACCTGCTCTGCTCCGATAGTTACCTGCTGTGTAGATTCTTTTATATTTCCAAAGTTTCTGTTATTTTCTGATAACATTTTCTGGATTGCCTTGCCAAGAACATCCTTGTCGCTACGTGTTGACACATTTATTGTCAAGTCTCCCATTGACATCTGCTCTGCAACCTTTACCTGCAGCTTGGTTGCCTCTACCATCTTTGCAAATTCATCCATCAATTCGCCTAAATCATCATCGCTATCCTTTGTGCAGTCAACATCAACGTCGCCGGATGCCATCTTCTTTGAAGCCTCAGACAATTTCCTGATAGGTCTGACAATCTGCTTTATAATTGCGAGACAAAGCACTAAAACAATTATAAATGCCAATACGCAGATACCGATAAATATTATAACAATCACATTAACAAGCTTTTCAATATGCTCTTCCTTCTGGTTAGCTTCTTTGTCCATTTCATCCATAAAGTTGTTAAACGCCTGGTCTGCACTTGCTGCAGTGGTCGGACCGCTGTTTATAAGCTCCTCTTCTGCACCTGCAATATCGCCGGCTTCAACAAGGGAAACCATATGCTCTGCCGATTGAACATAAGCCGTCAGACTCTCTACAACCTTATTGTATTCATTTATAATTCCTGAACCATACTCATCCTTATAGGTCATAAAAAGAGTAAAATTCTCCTCTATTTTGCCTTCCTCGGCTTTTATTGAATTCATCTTTTCCTGTTGTGCTGTTTTATCGTCACGATACAGATAAAGAATATCTCTTACATCAACTCTGATTTTGTTAAAGCTTACATAAGCATCACTTAAGGCAATCTGCCTCTTTGCATACATGTCCTGATTTTCTATCTGTGAATTGTTTGTATCCATAAAAAACACTATACTTAATACGGCAAGAATAACAAGCATGCATAGCGCCACCGCACTGTTGGTAAACAGTTTACTTCTAACTGACATATTTCGAATTGAAAACTTCTTTTTTTCCATGATAATTAAATCCTCCCTTTTATTCATTTTCCTCTTGAAGTTCTTCTAATGCCTCAATATCCGCATCCTTAACCAGTTTTTCCGGGTCAAGCAATAATTTTATTGAATCTCCTATTCTGGCTAAACCGTAAACATATTTATTCTGTTCACTGTCCCTGCGTCCTAATGTAGGCGGCGGTACAATGTCGTCATCCGTAATTGTAACCACCTCGGCTATCTTTTCAACAATTATTCCTATCACCATTGACTTAACATTAATAACAATAATACATGTTCTGTCTGTATACTCCAACGGCTCCATCTTAAATCTTACGCGGATGTCAATAACGGGAATAATCTTACCACGAAGATTAATCAATCCCTTTATATAATCCTCCACTTCAGGTACCGCAGTTATGGGCTGCATCTGAATTATTTCATTTATATAACTGATGCCTATGCCAAAGTATTCTCTTCCGGTCTGAAATGTCATAAACTGTCCCTTTTGCAAATCTTCTTCCGTCTGTTCTTCCATAAATTTTTGTGCCATCTGTTAACTCCTTTCATCATCTTCTATTAAGCCGGCAATATCAAGAATAAGCGCAATACTTCCATCTCCAAGCTGGGTACATCCCGACAGTCCCTTTACCTTTTTTATGTAGGAAGGAATTGGCTTTACAACAATTTCCTGCTCCTGCAGCAATCTGTCAATTAATATACACAGATACTTGCCCTCATGCTCCAGCATAACAACTATGCCATTATCTATTTTAGTTCTTGATTCGGACAGCTCATACTTTTCATTCAAACGAATAAACGGATAACACTCGCCTCGTATTACCACATACTCCTCACCGCCTGGCTCCTGTACGATAGTATCGTCGCCAATTCTTATAAATTCCTTTACGGACGCTGTTTCTATTACAAAGGAAGAATTTCCTACCTGTACTACAATACCGTTTATAATAGCCAATGTCAACGGTATCACAAGAGTCATCTCCGAGCCGTAGCCCTCCTTGCTGTCAATCTCCAGTCTTCCGCCGATATTCTGGATATTTTTAACTACAACATCCATGCCTACGCCTCGGCCGGAATACTCTGTGATGACCTCCTTTGTAGAAAAGCCCGGCAGTGTGATAAATTTGTAGATTTCCTTATCATCAAAATCGGTAATCAGCTTATCTCCTATAAGACCGTTGGCTGACGCCTTTGCATAAAGCTTTTCCTTGCTTAATCCCTTGCCGTCATCCCGAACGCTTATGCAGACCTTGCCGCCCTCATTCTTTGCCTCAAGGGTAATCTTTCCTTTCTCAGGCTTGCCAAGCTCTGTTCTAAGGGAAACATCCTCCTCTATTCCGTGGTCAACGGAATTTCTCACAAGATGCATCAGAGGGTCGGAAATATGCTCAATAATATTCTTATCAACCTCTGTGTTTTCACCGATTACCTCCAGCTCAATATCCTTGCCCAGCTTTTTAGACACGTCGAAAACAATTCTTCTCATTTTTTGGAATACGTTTGTAAGAGGCATCATTCTAAGAGACATTATTATCTCCTGCAGCTCAGTTGTAATTTTTGAAAGCTGGGCCGCCGCCTTCTGGAAGTTGCCAAGCTCCAGTCCCGGAACCTTCAAATCCGGGTTTTGAAGTACAACAGCCTCTGCGATTACAAGCTCTCCTATCAAATCCATAAGCGCATCCATTTTCTCTATGTTTACGCTTATAATGCTCTGCTGCTTAGGCTGATTCTTTGCAAGTGTCTTTCCTTTTCCAGTCTCCTTTGTCTTTACAACATAATCGCCGGGCGCGGGCTGCTTTTTCTCTTCCTTCACCTGAGGCGCTTCATCGTCAAGATTAATAACTATGGATTCGTCTGTTTTTCCAATCTCAACAAGTCCTCTGCCAAATTCCTCTGAGGTTATCTCATCAATATCAATATGCTCCGCCTCAGAGCTGTCAATAAGGGACATTACATCATCCTTACTGCTTTTCGTCTGCAAAAGCATATAGAAGCCTTCTGCCAATATTACTTCCGCGCTTTCCTCATTGGAAATAATATCCTCCGGAGTATACAAAAGGTCCTCCGCCACTTCCTTTAATGCATATGTCGCAGAATATGCCCTGATGTTACTCATCTGCGTATCATTTTTGTAATGAATTACAATACGATAAAACCGGCTGTCCTCACTGGCAACAGGCGCTATGTAAAACTGACTTGGCTCCTCGCTTTTGTTTTCTTTAGGAAGCTTAATTCCCTGTTCCTTAATTTCTCCCTTTAAGCGATTTAAAAAATCATCCAAGTCCTTAAGAAGCTCACTTTCGTCACCGTCCGGTTTTTCTCCTTCTTTTATTTTATCCATCTCTCCTGTGATAAAATCCGATACTGAAAGTACCTTTTCCACTAACTCTAAATGAGGTACGTTATCCGGTTGGGATTCTCTCAGGTAATAAAACACATCCTCCAGCTTATGAGAAACTTTTGTAATATTCTCATACATCATAATTCCTGATGAGCCTTTGATGGTATGCATAATACGGAAGATTTCATTGATATCGGCATCGTCGAAGCATTCTGCATCCTGTTTTTCCAATATAATGCCTTCTAGTTTTTCTAAAAGCTGGCCGCTTTCATACAAAAACATATCCAGCATCCCGTCTATGTTAAATTCTTCTGCCATACTTCCTCCATTCCTAAGTGGTTTCTTTTTTTATACTGCCTAAATAAGTCCCAGTTTTTTTAGTACCTTTTCAAACTTTTCCACATCAATGGGCTTTCCGGAATAAGCCTCACAGCCAAGTTCAAAAGCCATTTTAACGTTGCGTTCCTCATTCAATGCAGTTGTCATAATAACCTTGACTCTGTCCTCCTTTGAAATGCCTCTTTGCACTTCAATGTCCCTGATTGCCTTCAATACCTGATAGCCGTCTAAAACTGGCATCATTACGTCAAGGCAAATCAAATCATAAGGCTCATCGTCATCCAATGCCATCATGAAAGCATCAACAGCTTCCTCGCCGTCTACCGTCACATCACATTCGCCGTACTGCGACAGATAATTATCCATAAATTTGCGGCTGGCAAAATCGTCTTCTGCCAATAAAATTTTCATCCTCTTCTGTTCTCCTTTCTTTTATTTATGACTTTAACAATCCATACACCTTTCCTGATATTGCCGACAGCGCAAGCTGATACTGCACCGCGCCTATATCATACGCTACCTTTGGCATTCCGTAGACAACGCAGGTTGCCTCATTCTGACCGATGGTCTGGGCTCCCGCATTGCGCATTTCTAAAAGGCCCTTTGAGCCGTCTGCGCCCATTCCCGTTAAAATAACGCCTATTGCCTTGGCTCCTGCAGCCTTTGCAACGGATTGAAAAAGTACGTCAACGGAAGGACAATGTCCGCTTACCTTTTCTTCGCCTCTGCATTCAACCTGATATTCATTTCCTACCTTTACCAGACGCATCTGTCTGTCGCCCGGAGCAATAAGCACCTGCCCTTGTACTACCTTGTCGCCGGTCTGGGCCTCCTTAACCGCTACCTCACATTGGTTATTAAGTCTTTCAGCATACATTTTTGTAAATCCCGGCGGCATATGCTGTACTATAACCACTCCCGGAATATCCCGCCTAAACTGCTTTATTACTTCAAAAATAGCCTCTGTTCCTCCAGTTGAGGCTCCTATTGCAACAATGCGGTCGCTTCCTGCCTTAACCATGTTTCCGCTGACAGTATTTACCTCCACCTTTTTTAGCTTTCCTACCTTTGCGGTAGAAGCAATCTTAACCTTAGTTGTAAGCTCCTTTTTCATAAAGTTTCCAAGCTGTACACGGTCTAAATTACTCGGCTTGTTTACAAAATCTACCGCTCCTGCCTCAAGGGCGTCAAATACCGTGTCGTTTAAAGCGCTGATTACAACTACAGGAAGAGGATATTGAGGCATAAGCTTTTTAAGAAACTCAATTCCGTTCATCCTTGGCAGTTCTACGTCCAGTGTCATTACATCCGGCTTATATTTTATAATGGCATCTCTTGCTTCATAAGGATTCGCTGCCTGTGCCACTACCGTAATGTTTGGGTCTGACTCTAAGCTTTGTACCAGCAAATTTCTGAATAATATAGAGTCATCCACAACAAGCACTCTTATCTGTCTCATGCCTATCTCACCTGCTTTCTATATATAGAGGGCTCTACGTATTGAAATGATGTCCGGCTTCTGTTTAAGCCTTCCGTTGTTCCAATAAACAAATAGCCTCCCGGTTCCATAAAATCATAAATTCGTTGAAGTAAATTATATTTTGTATCATCTTCAAAGTATATCATAACATTACGCAAAAAGACAACATGAAATTTTTTCTTAAAAGGAAGGGGATTCATTAAATTAAACTGTCTGAAAATCACCTCATTTTTAAGCTCTGGCTTAGCTTCATACTGCTCATTGCCGATATCCTTAAAATAGTGCTGCTTCCACTTAGGAGGCAGCGGCTCTATCTGTTCCTTAAGATAAACTCCTTTTGACGCATATGCCAGCACTCTTGTAGATATGTCTGTTGCCAATATCTTTGTATCCCACGAATTATGCTCAAGCCCGAAAAAGTCCATTAAAATCATTGCAAGAGTATATGGTTCTTCTCCTGTGGAGGATGCCGCAGACCATATTCTCAAATCTTTTTTGGCCGCCTCCCTCACCTTAAGCTGCGGCAGTACTACCTGCCTGAGGTAATCAAAATGAACGCTTTCCCTCATAAAATATGTATGATTTGTTGTCAGTACATTAACCAGATTTTTTGCTTCGTCCCCCGACGGATTTTCTTCAACCTTCGCCATATATTCATTATAGCTGGAATATCCGTTTCTATGCAGGTAATTTTCAAGTCTTCCTGCTACTAAAACTCTTTTCTGGCTCAAATCAATTCCATAATTTTTCTTTACATAAAAGACAATTCGGTTAAATTCACTATCTGTAATCACGTTGCGCCTCCTCTATAGTTTCCTTAACATTACCTTTTATTTTTGTAATTATAAATACGATTTTAATAATATAACTATTGCTGAAATTTGTCAATATTTTGCGCGGGGTTTTTCTTTAAAATGCAATATATTACAACATAATCACAGGGTTTTCATCTGTCTCCAAATCTTTCCAAAAACTCTTACAATATCCGGGTCAAATACCCTGCCTCCCTTCTCATTAATTATTTGTATGCTTTCCTCTACAGAATATGCATTGTCGTTATTTTCTTTTCCTGTTAAAGCATCAAACGTGATTGCAAGGGACGTAATCCTTGCTTCCAAAGGAATATCCTTTTCCCTTAGAGCAGGATAGCCTGTTCCGTCCCAATGGGTGTGATGATATTTAACAATTTTAATTGCCATGGACAGAAAACGGCTGTTTCCCTGCCCGCTGCTGATTTCCTCCAATATTTCAGCTCCCTCTGTTATATGCCTTTTTATATATTCAGTGTCGGAAATATCATCTGTATTACCCTTTGCCCATGTGATATCAGGTATAACAAGGCTTCCAATGTCATAAAGCATTGACGCTACCTCTATGGTCTCGACAAATTCATCGGAAATCTCATTTTCATAGCTTGGAAGAAGCTGAAGACTCTGGGCTAAAAGCTTGGCATTATGCCCCAGATTCTCAAGCCTGTTTCCCATTCCCTTATTTCTTTTCTCCATGATTTTTGCAAGCGCTCGAAGCCTGTTTTCCTGTTCCCTCTCAATCTGCTTTTTTTGCTCCTCAACAAGCTTATGCATCATTCTGTTGTAGCTTGCCATTTCCTGCTGGAGCCGGTAGCTGTTTAAATGATTATTTACCCTCATCACAACCTCAACCGCGTCAAAAGGCTTTGGTATATAATCTACAGCGCCGGATAAGAATGCCTGCTCCTTTTCCTCACTGGTGTCTAAAACCGAAATAAAGACAAAGGGAATATCCCTTGTTTTTGGATTGCTTTTAACCATCCTGCAAAATTCCAGTCCGTCTATCTCAGGCATTGATAAATCCGACAAAATAAGAGACGGCAGAGTTTTCTTCATAATATTAATTGCTTCCTCAACGCTCAGGGCTCCTAATACCTCATACCCTTCATTTGAAAGAATGTTCTCCAAAATTTCAACATTAATGCTAATATCATCCACAATCAAAATTTTAGGAGATTCCTTTTTTAAATATTCTGTTTCCATACCTATCACTCCTATTTATATTTCTCCTATCTGTTCTGAGAGAAGCTTCTTTACCTTTTCATACATATCCATGCTTTTTTCATAGTTAGATTTTCTGATTGCCATTTCCATACGGAGCACCTGTTTTTTAAGGTCGTCATTATCAGTGTCAATCAGTGTTTTAATGGTGGCTGCAAGCATTTCCGCCTTATCCCATGCGCTAAGCTCTATGGATAAAACCAGCTTATCCATACGTTTTTTCAGTTCCTCATTCTTATCTATTTCTCCAAAGGAGGTGAAAACATCTCCGCCTTTTTTATCCTCCTCCTTTGCAAAATTAGCCCACGCTCCGTAAATCTTATCATTGTTTTCATTTATACTTTGATTTGTCCTTAGCTTTACAGAAAAAGAAAATGTGCTTCCCTTCCCCTTTTCGCTTTCCAAATGAATACTTCCCTGCATCATCTCTATAAGCTGCTTCGTTATGGCTAGCCCCAGCCCTGTTCCTCCAAAGCGTCTTGTGATTGAAGCGTCCACCTGACTGAAGCTTTGAAACAGTCTGTCCTTCTCCGCCTGTGAAATTCCAATTCCGCTGTCCCGTACCATGAAAAACAATTCAATCTCATCATTTACCTGGCTTGTTTTGCTTACAACAATATTTATATATCCTACCATGGTGAATTTTATGGCGTTTGACATAAGATTGTTAAGAATCTGCACTATGCGGAGCTCATCTCCTATCATAAGACGGGGAATCTTCTCGTCCACATCCACGCTGAACCGAAGCTCTTTCTTGTTTATTTCGGCGCTGTGGGTTGCGATTACACGGTCCATCATCTTATAAAAATCAAATTCCTTTTCATCAATGGTAAATTTCCCTGATTCAAGCTTGGCAAAATCCAATATATTATTGATAATGGCTGACATATTATCGCAGCAATACAATATAATATCAAGTGTCTTTCGCTGCTCTTCATCCTGAATCTGGTCAAGGAGCGTTGTTACATGACCTCTGATTCCATTTACGGGAGTTCTAAGCTCATGGGTTACATTTGCCGTAAATTCATTTCTTGCCTTTTGATTCTCCTGCTCCTCCTCCTTAAGCTTCCGTATACGTGCATTCATATCCTTCTGGCGGCTTATATCCTCCGCCATCAGCACATATATTCCCGCCTCCTTAGAAGGAATAATATGTATATTCACAGGAAAGCAGGAACTGTTTTTCCTGTACATGGCAGTTTCCTTTTTGCTTTCAAGAGTTTCCTTCTCAAAGGTCTGGCCTCCATTGTCCCCCTCTAAAAAGTCCTGCCTGAAAATCTGCATCATGCTGCATTTTATTAATTCTTCTTTATCATATTCCAGCTTCTGTACTGCTGACTGATTTCCAAAAAGAATGTCTCCCTTTTCATTAAAAACAAGCACCAGTTCTATGGTTTCATCTGCAATACAGGAATTTAACCACTCAAACTCCATAGTTCCTCCAAACTCTGTTCTCTCTTACTGATTTTTACTGATAATATCAAAAATCTGTTCGTATGTTTTTTTGACCTTCTGCCATTCTTCATCTGCCCGCTTTGAATCTACTTCCTCATTTTTCTTTCCCCGAAGCTCCTCCACAAGAACCGAAACTGTCTTTTGAAGAGGCTCAAGTCCCAGATTGGCAGCTACACCCTTAAGGGTATGGGCGCATTTGTATGCTTCCTCATAATTCTCTTCCTCAAGATTTTTTCCTATATTTATACAATTCTTATCCTCAAGAAACTTGCCTAAAAATTTCAGATACATTGCTTCGTTTCCCATAAAACGATTAATTGTGCTCCCGACCTCAACCCCGTTCTCCTCTAATTGACGCCTGAAATTCTCATCCATAATCCCATATCCTTCCTTTCGATTTTTTAGTTAAAAAGTTCTTCTTTTGCATTTGTAAATATGGTTTTTATATGCCTCCTCATATTTATGTATAATCAAATCCATTATATATTTTTTTGCATAAAAAGTCAATCAAAGTGCGGAATTAATAAAAAAAGAGCTGCCACATAATTTATAATGTAACAGCTCAGTTTTTATTGCTTTTTTAACCTGTATCACAGCCTGAGAATTAAGAGCTGCATGCAGTTTCCTTAATGCCTTCTATGACGTTATTCCCTTCTATCATGCTTATCTGTGGTATATGGGCGCTGCCTCTCATCTCTATAACAGGACCGCCCTTTTTTTCCACATACTCTCTTGTTATAATTACTCTGCCAATGTTATCATCCTTTGGTATCTCAAACATGATATCCAGCATAAATTCTTCTATTATTGCCCTTAAGGCCCTGGCTCCCGTCTTCTTCTCCACTGCCTTTGCCGCTATGGCGTCTATGGCTTCATCCTCAAATACCAGCTCTACCTCATCCATCTCCAAAAGCTTTTTATACTGCTTTAAAATGGCGTTTCTTGGCTCCTTCAATACCTTCGCCAGCATATCGGCTGTAAGTCCCTGCAATGTAAACATAATAGGCAGCCTTCCGATAAATTCAGGTATCATTCCGAAATTCTTTATATCCTCTACCTCTACCTTTGATAAAATATCAGCGTCATCGTCATATTTATCCTTAAGGTCAGCTATAAAGCCTATGGACGCCTGCTTATTTAATCTTTCCTTAACAATATTTTCAAGCTCCGGAAAGGCTCCTCCGCATATAAATAAAATATTCTTTGTGTTTATGGTTGCCAGAGGCACCATGGCGTTTTTGCTGTTGGCTCCTACCGGCACCTCCACCTCGCTGCCTTCTAACAGCTTAAGCAGACCCTGCTGTACAGCTTCCCCGCTTACGTCTCTGCTGTTGGTGTTTCTCTTTTTTGCAAGCTTATCTATCTCGTCTATAAAAATTATTCCTGTCTCTGCCTTGTCTACGTCATTGTCTGCCGCCGCCAAAAGCTTTGACACAACGCTTTCTATGTCGTCGCCTATGTAGCCTGCCTCCGTGAGAGAGGTTGCGTCCGCTATAGCCAAAGGCACGTCTAAAAGCTTTGCCAGCGTCTTTACAAGATATGTCTTTCCGCAGCCTGTAGGCCCTATCATAAGCATATTTGATTTTTCAATCTCTACTTCTGTCTCCCTCTCTCCTGCGGATATACGCTTATAATGATTGTATACGGCTACGCTCATTACTTTTTTTGCATGCTCCTGACCTATGACATACTCGTCAAGCTGCTCCTTAATCTTGTGAGGCACCGGTATCTTTGTTATGTCAATAACAGGCTCTCTCTTTTCCTCCTTTGACTTCTTTCTCTTTATTCTCTGTCTGCTTCCCGCTATATCATTAAGATTTAAAAAGCTGATATTAGGCATGCCTGCAAAAGGATTTCCTGAATTACTGCCATTCTTTTTTGTTTCCTTTGAATCGTCATCCTGCCCGCTTTCAGCCTTTTCCTTTGCAGACGCGCCGGCGGCTCCGGTGTTTTCACCGGAGCCTTCTGTGCTGTTTGTATTTCCAAAGGGAATATTCCCCATGCCGTTTAACATATTGTTAAATTCCGACCGGTTTATGGCGTCGAAGGTCTTTTGCATACAGTCGGAACATACGCATATATTCCCCGGCATTGTTACCATCTTTCCCGCCTTGCTCTCAGGTCTTCTGCATATATAACATACTTTTTCATAATCGTCGTCGTTGTAATTTTGCGACATACTTATCTACCCTGCCTTTTTTGTAATATTTTACTTAAGAATTTTATTCAGTTCATCATATGACACAAGGGTGACTTCTATTTCTCTTTCCTTATAGCTTCTGTCACTCATTACCTGAACTGTCAATGTTATGGTTTCACCCTTTGCATAATAGGAAATCTGCTCCTGAAGCTCTGCAAAGGTTGTTACATTTTCACCGTTTACGGCAGTAATAACATCACCCTTAGCCATTCCCGCCTTGTATAACGGAGTTCCCTCATTTATTTCCCTTAAATATATTCCCTCCGGTATATTATACATCTGTGATGTGCTTTCGTCTACCTCCACATATGTTCCCTTTGTAATTCCCACATATCCTCTGTCATCCTCAGCCACAGGCGTCTTTGTTTCCTTATTCATAAGGTCGTTTATAATATCCTTTACCTGTGAGATAGGAATAGCATATCCCATGCCCTCAACAGATGCAGATGATGTGCCTGACTGTGACGCCTTGGCAACATTTATTCCTATAACCTCTCCCTGTCTGTTTACAAGGGCTCCTCCGCTATTTCCTCCGTTTATGGATGCATCTGTCTGAATAACCGTCAAATCACCGTAATCTAATGTGATTGTTCTGTTTAGAGCGCTTATTACGCCTGATGTAACTGACTGCCCATAGCCTAAAGCATTTCCTATGGCAACTACCCCGTCTCCTACCTGAAGGTTGTCTGAATCTCCCATAACGGCTAATTTTATTGCATCTATAGTACCATCATCCAAATCATCTAATTTTATTGCCACTATAGCCACATCCTTTGATGAATTTGTCCCCTTTACGTATGCGGAATCAATAACGCTTCCGTCAACAAATTCTACCGTAAGGCTTGTGGTATCTTCAACAACATGATTGTTTGTAACTATAAGAAGCTCTGTATCACTCTTTCCTACTATAATTCCCGAGCCTGCGCCTGTCATCTGGTATCTGCCTCCCCCAAAAAACGGGTTATAGTTCGACTCTACTATAGCCGTGCTTGTAATAGATACAACTGACGGGAGTACCGCCTTGGCAACCTGCTTTACAGAATATTCTCCCTCAATGTCCTTATCGCTTGTAAGCATTGAAAGATTATTAAGGGTAGTTCCTGTATTTCCAATGGACGCCGCTCTGTATTCGGATTTTAGCATATAATTATCCTCAATATTACGCTTATATAAGCCGTACATTACCCCTGAGCTTATAATAACAGCCGACAGCGCGCTGGCTGTACACGCCGCAGCTATCCTTCCTCCTGTCATTGGCTTTTTATTTGCTTTTTTTGCTGCCTTTTTAGCTGCCTTCTGTTCTTTTTTCGCCTTTTTAGCCGTCTTTTTATCTGTGCTGCTGTCAGTAAAATATGAGCCTGTGTTTGGCTGCCACTGGTTTTCAAGCTGCTCTCTTGTGTAGCTGTATGTGGTATTCTGAGCCTCAGCCCCATTAACCTGCGGAGCGCTGCCGTTTATATGAGCGTTTATATCGGCCTCATTATTGTTATTATTTAATGTATTGTAATTATTTTCATTTTCGTTGTACATAGTCTCTACTCCTTTTTTTCAATATATTTTGACAATAGCTTGTTTTTTGCTTTCTATGTCTCATAGTTTACCAGTCAGTTGTGTTCTCTTTGTGAAAAAAATTTGTTTATTTTGAGTAAAGTATGTTTTTATTTTGTGTCCTTCTGACCTCCGGTATCCCCTACCGATAAATCATAGCTTGTGTCAAGCCCTCCAAGACTGCAAAGGGCTTCGTTTATACCTAAAAGAGATTTTGAAGGCACATAATCATAATCGTCAAAAAGATACCTGTGCATATCTATAGCCGTCTGGGCCAGATTATTAGGAAGAAGGCTCTGTCCGAAGACCCTGTCCTTTTCGTATGTTTCATAGGAGTTTGGAAAGCCCTGGCTTTCAGCCATTGTAAACTCCAGAACTATAGGTATAAGCTCTACTATATCCTCATACGGTATGCTTGTTAAAAATACCTCGTCTTCATCCTCAAATATTTTCTCTGCCAGCTTAAGGACTTCCTCCATTCCCATTGCCTTCGCCTTTGATACCATCTGATTAATTACATGTCTTTGTCTTGCCGCCCGTCCAAAGTCATTGTTTAACGTTGTTCCGTCGTTAAGATGAAATCTCAGCTGTCTTATACGGCAGTAGGCTGTTGTCTGGACTCCGTCAAGATGATGGTTTCCCGCCACCTCCTGTATATTGTGGGTATACATCTTATTATACTCGCCTATTTCCTCGTAGTAGCTGTTTATATACCCGTTAATAAACGACGCCTCCTCTTTAGTTATGGTTACGTCTATTCCTCCGAGAAGGTCTACCAGCTCGGTAATGCCGTCAAAGTTTAAGGCAACGTAATCCTGTATGTTAAGGTCAAAATTTGCATTTAAGGTTTTTACCGCAGCTGCTCCTCCTCCGTTGGCATATGACCAGTTTATCTTTGCAAATCTTGTATTTCCGTCCTTTCCATATGCCCGCACATATGTATCTCTGTAAACAGAGGCCATTCTTACATCCTTTGTCTCTTTATTTATGCTGACAATTATAATGCAGTCGCTTTGGGTTCCGTTCTTTAATTCCCCGTATCTTGCGTCAAGTCCAAAAAGCGCTATGTTCATGTATTCATCAAGCTTTGACGTATCCAAATCATCATTTATTCCTGTGTTATTTCTGTCAAAGTCTGAATCTACTATCTTTTCATATGACGACTCGCTCATCATGGTTTTAACCATAAACTTTCCAAAAGGCGTCTTCATAAGCCATGCCTTGCTGTTTGGCATGATAAGCATGGTGAGGGCAAAGGATAGTCCAAGTATGGCTATAATCTCCGCCACTAAAACCGCTATTTTTATCCTTGTCTTTTTTTTGTCCTTCTTCTTTCTTGCCGCCTGCTTTTCCCTTCTCCTGTCATCATCGTCATAGCCGTAGCTTTCCATTTCCTTTTGAAGCATCTTTTCGCTATTCTTAAGTATCATATCTACTTTCTTATCTGATTTAGTCATAATTTTCCCCTTTCAACCCTGTATTTGTATTATTTATCAATATGCGTTTTTATTTATAAAGCCCTTTACAAAGGTGAGCAATATAATCTTAAAATCAAAGCCTAAGGTCCAGTTTTCTATATAGTATAAATCGCAGTCAATTCTTTTTCTTATGGAGGTGTCTCCCCTGTATCCATTGACCTGCGCCCAGCCTGTAAGCCCCGGCCTTACCTGATGCTTAACCATGTATCTGGGTATTTCCTCCCTGAATTTTTCAACAAAGAACGGTCTTTCCGGTCTTGGCCCAACAAGACTCATATCTCCCTTTAATATGTTAAAAAGCTGTGGAAGCTCGTCTATACTTGTCCTTCTTATAAATTTTCCAACGTTAGTCACCCTTGGGTCATTTTTTATGGTCCACTTTTTCTTTTCCCTGCCCGGGTCCTCCACCTCCATAGAGCGGAACTTGTACATCATAAAGGGCCTGTTGTGAAGCCCTACTCTTTCCTGCTTATATATAAGGGGGCCCTTGGAGGTAGTCTTAACAAGAATTGCGGCAATAAGCATAACAGGTGAAAATAATGTTATTGCAAACATTGAGCCAAGTATGTCTATGGTTCTCTTTACTATCATATTAAAGGTATTTGACAGTGGAACATACCTTATATTCACAACGGGAAGTCCCTGTAAATCCTCTGTATACGGCTTAGTTGGAATAATATTATTATAATCCGGTATAAACTTTGTGTGAACGCCTGATTTTTCACACTCTGCAACTATATGCTGCAGCTTATTGTACTCTGACAGCCCCAGCGTAATGGCAATCTCATCAAGCTTATTTTCCGGAAGAATATACTGCAGATTATCTATTTTTCCGATAACCTGAACTCCTTTATAAAAGGTTCCCCGTTGAATATTATCGTCAAGTATTCCCTTTACCGTATATCCCCACTGGGGATTTGCGCGTATTCTGTCTATATAGCCTTCTGCCGCCCTGCTGTAGCCTACAAGAAGAATATGCTTCTGATTGAAGCCTCTCCTTCTCATAGCCCGCAATGTAGAAAACAATGCAAGACGCATGGCGATACAGTTGCCTGTATTTAAAACATAGAAGATGAATATCATCTCTCTTGAAAAATGCACCTGCTTTGTCATGTACAATATGGTGAGAAACAAAAGTATTCCTATTGTATTTGCCTTTATTACGTTTGTACACTCAAGCCTTCTTCCCTGAACGCGCTTAGGCGTATACAGATGAAACGCCATGTACAGCATAAAATATCCCGGTACTATAAATACAAGCGCCAGCATATAATTTTCAAAGGACAGTGTTTCATAGCTGTCCTTAAAAAAAGGCGTACGAAACTTAATATACCATGCCTCCAAATAAGACAGCATAAATAGCAGTATATCAAGCAATAAATGCAATCTGTTAAAATGACGCTGATTATCCTTAATCATGTTTTCCCCTCACACTATATATGTGCTTAACATATTTTTATGCCTAAATTTTATGATACCCCAAATGTAAGAAAATAGCAACCAAAAATCTGTGAACTTTTTGTTTCACCATATCCATGACAAAAGCTAGATTTTTCCTTTGTTTTTTAAAAGCTTCCCTGCGTATACAAATGTGTTTTTTATAAGAAGCGCTTCTATTTTTACATAATTTTTTAGATTTCTATTACTGTACTTAACCTTTTTACATTTTCTTAAGCCGGTGATTCCTTCCGTCAGTCCTTTAATATATGCCTCTCCAAACATGGCTCCTGCCTTTTTAAAGAACAGCCATTTTGCAATACAGCCTGCTGCTATAAACGGCATATTTATTAAAAGCTGCAGCAGGGGCATATTTTTATACAAAACGTATATATTGTTCCTTGCGGATTTTTTTATTTTAAATACGTTATGCCTTGAGCCGCTTGTTCCGCTTCCTGCATGATAAACTACTGCTTTAGGATTGTACATATTTTTATAGCCGTATATTCTTGCCCTGTAGCCTATGTCTAAATCCTCAAGATAAGCAAAGTGATTTTCATCAAGCATACCCAGCTTTTTTAATATTTCCGTTCTGTATATTGCCGCGCCGCCGCAGGCAGAAAAAATCTCCTTTTCTTTAGTATGGTTTTCCACTGGCTCATCCATGCCAAAGGCAAACGCCCAGCCAACCGCCGTATAGCCGTCGCCAGCGTTATCTATCAGCTCTTTGTCATGCATTTGTATCATCATAGGCGATACAGAAAATATTCTTTTTGACCTTTCTATTCCCTCAACTGATTTTTCTATAAAATCCTCAAATACTTCCGTATCATTATTTAACAATATTACATATGGCGTTATGCAGAGCCTTATACCTGTATTAACTCCCCCGCAAAAGCCTGTGTTGTTATTTTTCCTTATAAGGGTAAGGGCCTCCGTACCAAAGCCCCGGTCCGTAAATTTCTTTTTCATTTCCTCAATTATCTGACAGCTATTGTCAGAGGAGCCGTTATCCACCACAATTACCCTGAAAGCCTTACAGCTTTGATTTATAAGCGCCAAAAGGCAATTTTCTATAAATTTTTCTCCGTTATAATTTGGTATAATTACAGTAACCTTCATATTTTCATTGTTCCTGCCTTTATCTAAAAACTTTTAATATATATTTTTTAATATATATTTTTTAATATTATTATCTCTTTTATGCTCCTTTTAATGTATTATTCTATTCCGCCTTTATGGAAAAATCACACATTTCAAGGGTAAGATTTATATTATAACATGGGTCGCCTTCTGCCAGCTCCTTTTGCCACTTTTCCTTAAACCTGTCTATTTCCCCGTTGAATCTTCTTATCTTTTCAACTGAATCCTCCGCTCCCCTTGACTTTGATTCTCCGTGAATAAATTCCGCATAGGGATTAAACACCACAAGCCAGCCGTTTTTTCTTACCTTCAGGCAGAAATCCACATCATTAAAGGCTACCTTAAATGCTTCGTCAAGCCCTCCTGCCTCCGTGTATACTTCTTTTTTTACAAGCATGCAGGCTGCCGTAACTGCGCTTAAATCCTGCATTATAACTGCTCTGTTAAAGTATCCCATATCCTCGTGGGCTCTTCCCACAAAGGCGTGGCCCGCCACTCCCCGTATGCCTAAAATTACGCCTGCATGCTGGATAGTCCCGTCCTCATAATAAAGCTTTGCTCCTACTATTCCCACATCATTTCTCTGGCATACTGCTGCCATTTCCTTTAACGCGTCACGGGATTCAGGAATAAACCGCACATCATTGTTCAAGAGCAGAATATATTTTCCCTTTGCATAGCTTACCCCATAATTATTTATCGCTGAATAATTAAATTCCTTTTCCCATATTACTACCCTTATTGTGCCGTACCTTTCCTTAAGCTCCTCATAATATTCAAAGGTTTCTTTATTTTCGCTGTTATTTTCTACTATTACTGTTTCTATGTTTTTATATTCATTTATTTCATAAAGTGATTCTACGCACCTTCTTAAATCATCAACATGGTCCTTATTTGGTATAATTACCGAAATAAGTGGCTCATCTTTAAGCTCATATCTTGTCCTGTAATAGCCGGGATAATCCATCCTGTCAACCTTAGCGGCTATATTCATCCTCTTATAATGCTCCTCTAAGGCCCGTCTTCCCGCTTCATAAGCATATTTTTTGCTGTCAGGATTAAAGGCTGTTGATAATACATGCTCCCTCCAGTGATACAAAAGCTTTGGTATATGTCTTATGCACTCCGCCTGCTCCGCCGCCCTAAGTACAAAATCATAATCCTGGGCCCCGTCAAATTTATTATCTAAATACCCTGCCTTTTTAAGCAGCGTTACTTTTACAGCCACCATATGGCATATATAATTTACGCTTCTGAGTAAATCAATGTTAAAATCCGGCTTAAAATGAGGAGAATAAAACTTCTTTCCGTCAGGGGACATTTTATCCTCATCCGAATATATAAAATCAACGTTTTTTGTTTCATTTATGCACCTTACTATTTCATACAGCGCAAACTCCGCCAGTGTGTCGTCATGGTCAGCAAATACAATAAATTCTCCCTCTGCCATAGCTATGACCTCATTTGTGTTGTCCGCTATATTTTTGTTTTTTATGGCCTTATAAGCTATCCCCGGAAAGCGTTCCTGATATTCCTTCACTATATCCCTGCACCCTTGTCCTTCATCACTCCCGTCTGCCAGACAAAGCTGCCATTTTCCGTAAGTCTGGCTGGTTACTGAGTCCAGCAGCTCCCTTAGGTATTTTTCCTTTGTATTGTACATGGGAACTACTATTGAAATCAGGGGCATATATTCAAATTTTGCGCTTCTTTGTCTCTTAAGCTCCTGTTCCGTAGGCACAAGCCTTGTATGGTATTTCTTCATCATACGCTTTTCCCTGAAAAAGCGGGTGCCTCTTATTATAAACCGCTTAAAGCCATGTATTCTTATGTAGTTTATTATTTTTTTTACGTAAACAAGCATCTTAATCCTCTATTACTGCTTCTGCCTTTAAAATTTATTCCTCAATAAGGTCTTTATTACCGGTTAAATAATTATAGTATCTTCTTATCCCTTCATCTATTGTTATTATCTTCTCCTTGCATATTCCCATAATTCTGTGGTTATCCAGTATAATCCTGTGTACATCCACGCTTCTTGCCGGCTTATATTCAACCTTAACATCAAGCCCAAGCTTTCTCAATATGGATAAAATCTGTCTCTGATTGCAGCCATAGTTTGAGCCTATATTAAACGTATGCTCATTGCCCTCGTATTCCATCATGGCGCAAAGCATATCGCAGGCATTATCTATATATATATAATCTCTCTCTGTTGTGCCGTCTCCCCAAATTTCTATGGTTTCCCCGGATATTGCCTTCTTTGTGGCAGCATCTATAAATCCCACGCCCTTGTTAAAATCCTGCCCGGGACCGTAAGGATTTGAAATTCTTGCAACAAGAAAGGATGCATTTTTCTGAATGTTAAAGGTTCTGATTGTATTCTCTATACAAAGCTTTATATTTCCGTAATGGTTTATAGGCTTAGGACACGCGTCCTCCCGTATGGGCTGTATGCTCTGCTCTCCGTATACCGTACCTCCCGACGATAAAAAAATCATCTTGGAATTCTGTTCATTTGCCAGCTCGCACAGCCTTATAGTCTGTATAAAATCCTTCTCATATCCCCGCATATACTGACTGTTGGAATTTCCCGGATTTACCGTGCTTATGGCATGAAATATTATATCCATGCCCTCTGCAGTTTTTTTAAGGGTGGCGTCGTCAAAGAAATCTCCGGAAATATATGTTATATCCTTATTCTGCCTTTCCGGACTTACTATATCAAAGCTGAAAACGTTGTAGCTCTCCTTATCAATATGATTACATAAATTTGCTCCTATAAACCCGTTACCGCCTAAAATCAGGACATTTTTCTTCATCTTCCCTTATTCCTTTCATTACAGCATCATAAACCTTTTTCGCTTCCTTTTCCCACGACGTATTATGGGCAAACTCTACGCCCTTCTTTCTTATGCTTTCCAATTCATCAGGATGATTATAATAATAAATTATTGTGTCTGCTATTGCTACAGGGTCAAAATCCACCATAATTGAATTTTCATTATTTACAAGCCACTCGCTGTTTTCCCCCTTAGTGCACACGGCTACTGAGTTTGACGCCATAACCTCAAGAGGCAGCAGCGAAAGGTTTGTATTTGAAAGAACAAGACACATATCGCATTGGGCGTACAAATCAGAAAGGGCGTCAAGCTTCACGCTTCCTCCGTTAAGATGTACAAAGGGAATTTCATAATTGCTTACGTCCCAGCCTGCAAAAACAACCTCTATTTCAGGCATTCTCTTTGTAATTTCATTTAATGCAAGAAGCCCCAGCTCAAAGGCTCTTCTTGCGGTAACAGGCCTTGCGTAAAAGAACAGTCTCTTTACATTATCTCTTTTCTCCTTTTCGGTATACAAATCCCTGTCGTAGGAGAAGCCAAAGCTTGTGGTTTCCATTCCATATTCTTTTTCAAGCTTATTCTTAAGCCAGTCTCCCGCCGTAAGGCCTCTAAAACCAAATTTATAAGTGTTCTCTGCAAACATATATTCAGAGCCCATGGCAAAAAAATACGGCTCGAAATCCTGAACAAAATAGAATTTTGATATTGTGTTGTTAAACTTTCTTACGTAATATGCAGTATTCCATGAGGTGGCAACCGTACCGTGGGCAAACTCCATATACGATACGTCCGTATATACCTCTATGTCGCTGTTATATATCTCATAATTTTCAATAAGAAACTTTTTAAGGCTCTCGTTTGTATCCCATGAATTTCCCTTAAAAATATACATTCTGTTTTTTATTCCAAGCTCCTGAAGGTTATTTACAAACCTGAATATATTAATATGTCCTCCTGAGCCTATACCCATTTCAGGAATAACCCAGTTTAATGTAACCGGCCCTCCCTTTGCATTATTATATGCCTCCTCGTCAAAAGGAATTGGGGTAACATCCATAATATAATCATAAAAGCCTATTACATCTGTCTTTGTCTGGCTTACGTTATCAATTTTTTCTATAATTCCGTTTATTCCCTTTTTTCTGAGACATCTGTAGGTTTTCTTTATTAATGTTATTATCTTTGCCATTTTATTTTCTCCTCTGCTTATGCTGCTGCGATATATACTTATCTAAAAAAGCCTTTTTTCTGTCGGAATAATCACAATACTTTCCTCCCATATAACCGAAATAGTATCTTGCATGGTTTCGCCAGAAGGAATAATGCATCCATTTTATTTTAAAGCCTATGCCCTCCTTTAGGGACAGTATATATTTCCAGTCGCTTTTTATGTGCTTATACATGGGAATAATATTTTTTCTCAGCTTTTCTGCCATTCTGTAGCCGTGAAGCTTATATAAGCCCTTATATTCGTCGAAGTATCTTCCCGCATATGAGCTTAAGCTGTAATTATGTGAATGATATACCGGCGCAAAAGGACAGTATACCTTTTTATAGCCCAGCTCTATCATTTTTCTTGCCCATATCTGGTCCTCTGCAAAATCCACATCCTCATAGGGATATTTTTCCCATATGTCCCGCCTTATACATGAATTATTGTCTGAGAAAAACGCCAGCAGATGTCTGTAGCCTTCCTCCCTTTCATATCTTTCCCTATCCTCAAGATAATATATGGTATTATCGCTGCCAAAGCCTTCAAAATGAGCCTTTAAGTCCCTTTTATCAGGTATATTGCAGTCGGGATACGGATAGTGAATACCAAAGCCTCCTGCTATGTCCTTATCAAGCTTCATTGCATTAATAAAATTTTCCATCCATGTATCAGTGGCAGGAAGGGCATCCTGGGTTATAAATATAATGTATGTTCCCGTTCCCTTTGAGGCCCCGTAATTTCTTGTTTTTCCGTGTCCGAATTCCTCCGGCTTAATTTGAAACAGCTTACAGTCATATTTTTTTATAATATCAAGAGTATTGTCCTTTGAGCCTGAATCAACGCATATTACCTCGTATGTATATTGTGTCTTCTGTTCAAAAACCCTGCTTAAAACCTTATCCAGCAGATTTCCGGCATTTTTTACAGGTATAACTACAGTAACGTCCATTTTCCACCTCGCGCCCCTCTTAATTTTGTATCTCAGACCTGCAGGGGTACAGGTCCGGGAGTGAAAGGCTTTTTATATCAAAAGCCCCCCGCCCATAAACCGTCTTATTTCCTTAGAAGCTTATCCTTCATTGATTTCAGCTTAAAATATATTTTAAACCATGTCTTACTGTGAAGATAATCTATCTCCTGCCGTAAATTACCATTTATCCGCAATAGCTCCTCCTTATCTGAGTTTGCCGCCGTAAGACTGTTATTTGCCTCATTAAGCTTTGAAGTTATTTCATTTGCCTCAAATATTTTATCTATATACTGGCCTACCAGCCCTGTGCCGGTATAATAGGCTACAGCCTGTACTTGCAGCCTTTCAATACCCTCGTCGGCTATATATATCTCAGGATTTTCATTTTTGAAATAATAATTTTCATTTATATGGAAATCATCATTTGCAGTAAACTGAGGCATATATCCGGCGCCGTTCTTATAAGCCGTTATATTTTCTATTTTTATTATTGCCTGACCGTTTCCAAATCTTATGGTAATATTGTCCATAGATTTATCCGTATAAAATTCCGCCAGAAAATCTCCTCTGTAAAATTCCTTTGTCTCCGCTACAGTTCCGTTATAAAGGAGCTGTAACGTATAAACATTCTTTCTTATATCTATGGCATTTACAGGCAGAACAACGGTCTTGCTTTTTTTCTTATAGTCGTCAAGGAGCTTTATTCCTGAAACATAATTCTGGAAATTAATCTCCATTTTGTAGAACATGTCAATCTCTTCCCGGGATATGTCAAGACTTTCATATATTTTATCAATACTGTCCTTTTCAAGCTGCGATATTATAACGTTAAACGCTATAGAGCGAAATTCTATATACTTAAAGGGTACCGGAAAAGCAAATACCCATTCATAGTCAGATACATAATACCTGTTGTCCTTTAAAATTATATTGCTGAAAAGCAAATCAATATTGGACACGTCCATACACATGTAACCGTCCTTTAATTCAATGTCTCCGAACACTTCCTTAAAGCCTTCCGTATACTTAAAGGGGGTTTTTACCTCAAAAAGGTTAAAAAACTTTTTTATCTCGTCTATAAGCCCGTCCCTGTTTCCCCGGGCCGCAATATCATTTATTACAGCCTCAAAGGTTTTTCCATATATATATTCTAATTCCACAATTCCCGGAGACTTTATCTCTGATTTTACTATGGATACATTTCTGTAGCTTTCACTGTTTTTAAGCATGTCCATTTTATCAGCAAGAGAATCTACATGGGCGCAGCCTGCTTTGCCAAGCGCCTGCTTTCGTATATGCCTTATATTGTTTTCTTCAGTAATTTTCGTAACTATCTGAAACTGCTTTTTCCTCTCGCACGAAAATTTTGAATATATAACATTTTCCATAATTAACTCTCTTTCCTGCTTACCTCAATAAAAAATGAATTTGAATATTCCCCAAAGCTTCCCGCTTCTATTATACTGTCAAACGCTTTCGTCTCGTCAAACAGCATAATTCTGTCTCCGTCAAAATTTCTTATATTATTTGTAAGCTCCCCTGCCTTAGGCATATAGCTGTCAGAATATATTGTGGTTGGGAATTTATAGTCAGGATACGGATAATATATTTTATAATCCTTAAAGCCGCATTTATCCAACAGCTTTATCCACTCGCTTCTGTTTAAGGTCCTTACCCCTTTTGCAGAGCCGTATCCGCTTATTCCTTCACCAAACAGGCTTAAGTGGTCCTCCCTGCAGCCTGCAAAATATTTTAATCCAAATCTGTTTTCTATGGCAATAAGTATCTTTCCGTCTTCCTTAAGCAAGCCGTTTACTTTCTCAAGAAATATCTCCTTTGGATTGTCCCCGTCAATATAGCTCTCCGCATACTCAAATACTCCGATTAACGTAACGTAATCAAACCTTTCCTGTATGCCGCCCTGTATATGGTTAAAGTTTCCTACCAGAATTTCAAGATTGCTCTTTTCTTTATTTCTCCGGGCGTTAATTGTACTGCGCCTTTTTGATAAATCAAGGGCCACCACTCTTTCCGCCATTTCTGTCAGCGCTCCTGTTATGGCTCCGCAGCCTGCGCCAACCTCAAGAACATTTGATTTTTCCTTAAAAGGATACCATGTAACAATATTCTGTCTCATATCCGAAAGATGATATAAAACAGGCCATGAATTTCTTTCTCTTATTACAGCATCAAAGTCCTCTTCCTTATATTTGCTTACTATTTCCAAAAGCTCATCCTCTATGGCTCCGTCGCTGTATAAATCCTTTCCGCTGTAATACTCTAAATTCAACTTAACTTTTCCAATATTTTCAATCATAAATCCCTTCCTTACAAATATGTTACCGTAGTATTCATATCATAAAAGCCGATTGTGTTTCTTGTGGACAATACCTCAATATTACATATATCATACAACCGGTTGTAGACAACAAAGGTTTCAAGCCTGTAGCCTGTAAGCCCAAGGGACAAAAGATACTGTCCTCCCTGAAGCGTCATTCTCTGCCTGAACTCCACTGTCGCCGTCTGGCCTTTTTTGCCTAATTCTATATTGTTTTCCTCCAGCATAGTGTTTGTTCCCGTAATTTCAGTTCCCTTTAAATCCTTTATGGTTATGGCGCATATGGGATTTTTAATATCCTCGTTAAATTTCACCTTCATTCTTATGGCAAATTCCTCTCCCTTATAGATGGAATTTGTTATATTTCCTGATTTATCTGTTATTGCAAAGTCTGTTATCTCTGCCTCCTTGCTGCCGTAATCGTTGAAATTAGGATTTATAATCATTTTTTCTTTCCACAGGACGCCTTCGTCTGTATGCTCATTTTGGGAAGCTGCTGCTTTACTTTCATTCTCTGTATTACCTTCTGTATCCTCAGTCTCCACGGCGCTTTCGTCATACTGGTTTACCAAAATCTTTTTAAATATATCCACTACCTCAGAGGTCTTTCCAAGCTTTATCTGCTTTCCCTGATGAATAAGCAGGGTTCTGTCGCAATATTTAAGTACGCTGCTTAAATCGTGGGAGACAAATATAATGGTCTTTCCCGCTTCCTTAAATTCATTAAATTTTTTATAGCATTTTGCCTGAAAGAAAATGTCCCCTACGCTTAATGCCTCGTCTACTATTAATATATCAGGCTCAACGTTTATAGCCACCGCAAAGGCAAGACGGGCGAACATACCGCTGGAATACGTCTTTACAGGCTGGTATATAAACTCCCCTATCTCGGCAAAGTCAATAATATCCTGAAGCTTTTCCTTCATTTCCTTTTCCGTAAAGCCCATCATGGTACCGTTGAGATATATATTTTCAATGCCTGTATACTCCATGTTAAAGCCTGCCCCAAGCTCCAGCAGGGCGCTTATTTTTCCCTCTACCCTGACCTTACCCTCCGTAGGATTTAACACGCCTGTTATTATTTTCAGCAGGGTTGATTTACCTGAGCCGTTTGTTCCGATTATTCCAAGACATTCTCCTTTATTAACTGAAAAGTCTATCTTATCAAGCGCAAAATGCTCCGTGTGGTATTTTTTATGGGTTAAGGACAGGGATTCCTTTAACCTGTTCATTGGCTTATCATATAATTTATATAGCTTTTTTATTCCGTCTACTACTATAACCTTATTGTCCATTATTTGTATCTCTCCTACAAAACATCTGAAAAATGCACTCTCATCCTGTTAAATACTTTATTTCCTATAAACGCCGCAGCAATGACAAAGCACCAGAAATATAACGTCAGCTTTCCATGCTCAAAAAACCATGCCCCGTCCATAAATGCGTCCCTGTATCCCTGAACTATATAGTACATTGGATTAAGCTTTAAAATAACCATAAATTTCTCCGCCGCCGTTCCTATAAGCATGCTTTCCTTCCACATAATAGGCGTCATCCACATTCCTATCTGTGTGATAATATTTATAATCTGAGCAAAATCCTTAAAAAACGGCGTAATAGAGCAGGTAAAATAGGAAATTGCGCTTACAAGGACAATGGCGCATATTGTGTAATATATTATCTGTACAAACTGTACTCCCGGCATTTTTCCGTTTGCAGCAAAAATGATATAGCTTATGACTATAAAAAACAAGTGTACAAAAAGCGATGATATTACCTTTAATATAGGCAGTATGCTAATATTAAAAACAACCTTTTTCACCAGATAGCTGTATTCTAACAGACAGCTTGTGGCGTTTTGCAGCGCCTCGGCAAAAAAGAACCAGGGTATGATGCCTGCTATTAAATAAAGCACAAAGTGATAGCCATTCTCTGTTCCTCCCGCCCTGAAGCCGACCTGAAAAACAAACACATATATGGCTATGGTTACGACAGGCTGGACAAACGCCCAGAAAATACCTAAGTACGAGCCTGCATATTTTGTTTTAAAATCATTTTTTGCAAGCTTTAATAAAAGCTTTTTATTGCCTATTATCTCTCTTAATAAATTCATTACGCTTTTTCCTTTAAATCCTTTATTCCTCCCCATTTCCTATCCTTATCGGAAATAGTTAAGTCCTCCTTTGTCATGCCCTCAGGCATAGGCCACTTTATACCTATATCAGCATCGTCCCACTTAAGTCCTCCCTCATCATTGGGATGGTAAAAGTCAGTGCATTTATACGCAAATTCTGCATAATCTGATAATACTATAAAACCGTGGGCAAAGTTTTTTGGTATAAAAAACTGCTTTTTATTTTCTGCCGAAAGAACGACTCCGTACCACCTGCCATATGTGGCTGAGCCCTCCCTTAAATCCACCACGGCGTCAAATACCTCTCCCTTTATTACGCGTACCAGCTTATCCTGAGGATAATTTATCTGAAAATGAAGCCCTCTTAAAACTCCCTTCTTTGAAGCTGACTGGTTATCCTGAACAAACTCCATATCTATGCCGGCTTCCTTGAAATCATTGTAATTGTAGGTCTCCATAAAGTATCCTCTTTCATCCCCGAATACTGCCGGCGTTATTATTTTAAGTCCCTCTATATCACAGGTTTCTACTGTTATCTTTCCCATTTTCTTTTCCCTTTCATTAACGGCTGACTATAAGCCGTTAGCAACATCCATTATATACTGACCGTATTCTGTTTTCATAAGAGGCTCCGCCAGCTTTTTAAGCTGATTTACATCTATAAAGCCTCTCTTATAGGCTATCTCCTCTATACATGAAATATAAAGTCCCTGTCTCTTCTGAAAGGCTGACACAAAATCCGCCGCCGCAAGGAGCATATCATGATTTCCCGTGTCAAGCCATGCAAAACCGCGGCCAAGTGTCTCTACATGTAAATCTCCGCGGTTTAGGTATTCGTTGTTTACGGAGGTTATCTCTATTTCCCCTCTGGCAGAAGGCTTTACATTCTTTGCTATCTCTACCACGTCATTGTCATAGAAATAAAGTCCCGGAACAGCATAGTTTGATTTTGGCTTTTCCGGCTTTTCCTCTATGGAAAGGGCCTTTCCATTCTCATCAAACTCAACCACTCCGTACTCTCTCGGGTCCTTTACGTAATATCCGAATATAGTCGCTCCCTTTTCACGGCCCGCTGCGTTTAAAAGCACTCTTGAAAAGCTTTGTCCGTAAAAAATATTGTCTCCAAGGACAAGAGCCACATTGTCATTTCCTATAAATTTTTCTCCCACTATAAACGCGTCTGCAAGTCCTCTCGGAGTTTCCTGAACGGCATAATCAAACCTCATGCCAAGCTGCTCTCCGCTTCCTAAAAGCTCCTTAAACACAGGCAAATCCCTTGGAGTTGATATTATAAGCACCTCTCGGATGCCCGCTAACATAAGAGTAGACAGGGGGTAATAAATCATAGGCTTATCATACACCGGCATTATCTGCTTTGAGATAGCCTTTGTAAGTGGATAAAGCCTTGTTCCTGAGCCGCCTGCCAAAATAATTCCCTTCATTTTCTGTTTCCTCCATTATCTCATTTATATAATTATTATTTATTTTAATAGTCTGTGCCGGACTGTCAGACACACTTATGCCTTTATTTGCTGCACAATTATTTTGATTATATCATTATTTCCTGTATTTAACAATATTATCTTTAAATTTCTGTTATCTATTCAAATAAAGCTTTTCCAGAACAAGATTATTCTGCGTTATATAATTTCCTGCAAAAAGACAGTATAGATTATCCTTTTCCCACAGCATATCATAAAAAAGAATTCCTTCCCCGTACTCACATTCAAGCTTAACCGGCTTATCCCTTAATGTGAAATCACTCCCATATGACTGCATGTACATATTTGCGCCCTCATAGCTCTCTCCCTTATTTTCCTTGTCGCTGCTGTAAAACAAATAATATGTCTCATTATCATATATTATTCCTGCCGGCTCATTGTCGGCATTTTCCTCCACAAGGGTGATATTATCGCTAAAGGTAAGCCCCCCGTCCTGTGATATAAGAAGATTAATTGACGACCTTCCCTTGTCACATTCCTCCTTCTCATATGTGAAATACAATTTTCCATGAAAAAAATTTAAATCTCCATCCTCCAGATTATTATTCATTGTTATTATGTCTGATACCTTTTCCCAATTCTTAAGATTTTCCGTTTTATACAGACTTACGGTATATTTTCCGTTTTCGCCGTTTATATCTCCGTTGTTAATTACTCCTTCAATATGGGTTACTGTAATATAATATACGCTTCCTGCCCTGCACAGACACGGGTCTATTCCTAAATCCCCGCTCTCCTTCAGGCATATGTCGTTTGATACAATATTAAAATCCTCATCATACCTTAAGATTCCCACCTCCTTATCCCAATTTGAATATACTATAAGTCTCTCCTCTCTTACTGTATCCAGCCAGTTTACATGTATGTCCTCATACTGCTTTGCTATCTCACCGTTTTTTATAAACGTCAGACTGCTCCCTATGCTTGTTACCACCGTATTTTTATCTGCAAGCTTCGCATCTCCGTTTCCAAGTCCGTCTATTTGAAATATCCTCTGATGCTTTTCCTCCCTGCCGGAAGTCTCCTTTTCCAAGGTTCCTTCCCTTTTACAGCCTGCCAGTGACAGCAAGGCGCACAGGAGCAGCAATAGTATGCTCTTCTTCATATAAATCCTTTCGTAAAACATATTATTATTTTATATATATTTCCTATAAATCGAAAAAACGCTGCCGCACTAATTTAGTGAGGCAGCCTGTTACCTTTGTTATTATCTGTCCTTATACATATCCTCGTAATACTTCTGATAATCGCCGCTTGTGACGTTCTTCATCCATTCCTCATGCTCAAAGAACCACGCTATGGTTTTCTTTATTCCCTCCTTGAACATGGTTTCAGGATACCAGCCGATAGCCTCCTTTATCTTGTCGGGAGCAATGGCATATCTTCTGTCGTGTCCCTTTCTGTCCTCCACGTATGTTATGAGGCTTTCATTAATATATTCCTTTCTTTTGTCGCCGTCAGGAAGCATTTCCTGTAAGGTGTCAAGAATAATGTGTATAATCTCTATATTCTTGACACCTTACAGGAAATGCTTCCTGACG
>ERZ777305.901-NODE-901-length-43223-cov-4.675385_pt1 | contig 43223 bp, 43 predicted proteins | sample MGYA00374965_ERZ777305 | MGnify/ENA primary metagenome ERZ777305 (study PRJEB29328, sample SAMD00013331) | mouse gut metagenome | study: EMG produced TPA metagenomics assembly of the Metagenome analysis of fecal microbiota from mouse which was promoted...
ACCAAATACGCGCCGAAGGCAGCAATCCTGCGCCCGAAAGGGAACGTCTGGCGCGAATAAATGAGCTGCTGAAGGCTTATGATGAGCTTATCGAGAGCAATTATATCGACAATCTTATTAAAGCGCAAAAGGAACAGCAGACCGCACAACAGACACAATCCACTCCCAAAAAGCACACCCGAAAATAATTTTGACACACCTCTTGACTTTAAAGCAAGAAAGTGATATAATTAGAGTTGCAGAGGATATGTCATAAATCTACACATCATTAAAAAAGGAGAGATGTTTATGGCAACCATTAGAAAAAGAGGAAACGCATACCAGATACGCGTTTCCGTTGGATATGATACAAAGGGCAACCACAAGGAACAAGCTATGACGTGGAAACCTCCCGAGGGCTTGACCGAACGCCAAATTCAAAAGGAACTCAACAAAGCGGCGGTGATGTTCGAGAACGCGTGTATGCACGGGTTCAGAAGCACGGCGATCAAGTTTGAGGAACTTGCCGAGGAATGGTTCTCGGAGTATGCAGCTTTAAACTTACGCGCGTCAACGTTCGAGGAAATGAGAAAGCTCACCAAACGGGTATACCCCGCGTTGGGTCACTTGCGGATAGACAAAATCACCGCGCGGCAGATACAGGCGTTCCTCAACTCAATGGCAAAGGACGGCGCGAATATGCTCACAGGCAAGCCGCTTTCACCGAAAACCATTCACCACCACTTGGAACTGATCTCGGACGTATTCGGTTACGCGGTCAAAATGGAGCTGGTGTCGGACAATCCTTGCTCAAAGGTCACGATACCAAAGGGCGAGGCCAAAGAAAAGCAAATCTATTCACAAGAGGAAATGGCGCTTCTGCTCACGAAAATGGAGAACGAGCCGTTGAAATACAGAGCATTCTTCTACCTTATGGCATACAGCGGCTTTCGGAGGGGCGAGATGTTAGGTCTGGAATGGAAAGACATTGACTTCGAGAACAGCATAATAAGCGTTCATCGAACGTCTAACCAGACTAAAGCACGCGGTATCTACACCGATACAACTAAGACAAAGCGCTCCCAGCGCACCTTAAAAATCTCGCCGTACATAATGGAAATGCTGAAGGTGCTCAAAGCCGAGCAGGACGAAGAAGCACTGAAACTCGGCGATTATTGGGTAGATACCGACCGCTTGTTCACCAAGGACAACGGCGAGCCTCAACACCCGAACACGACCTACGAGTGGCTGAAGCGCTTCTGTAAGCATGAGGGTTTGCCGTTTCACGGTCTGCACTCGTTCCGCCATTTTGCGGCTAGTTCGATGATTTCGGCGGGTTTGGACGTTACAACGGTATCAGGAGCGTTAGGTCACACTAATTCGGGAACGACATTGAACTGCTATTCCCATATGTTCCAGACCGCACAAGCGAGGGTAGCCGAAGTAATGGACGGAGCGTTCGGGTTCCTGCAAAACAAGCATAAGACCGCCTAAAACGGAAAATTTTCCGAATAGCGGACAGATAGCGGACAAGAACGAAAATCGCGAAAAACAAAAGCCGACAAACGGCTTAACAAAACCGTTTGTCGGCACCCGTATTGGTCTGAGTGACAGGATTTGAACCTGCGGCCTCTACCACCCCAAGGTAGCGCGCTACCAATCTGCGCCACACCCAGCTATCCAACGCTAATATTATATCACAGTTAAATGTATTTGTCAAGGGGGTAAAAAAATTTTCTAAACTTCCGACATAGCAGAGAAAAAAGGCAGAAAGGGTATTGTTGAAAATGTCCAGGCAATTCCACCAAATCATCTGTACGTTTTTCACAAAAAATTGCCACAATGTTATCAATAATTGTAAATAGGGTTGACTTTTTTTCGTCATTCTGTTATAATGCATATATATAACAATTTTTTAGAATATTCTTAGCGATTTTTGGTGATTGTGCTGTATTGTCGGAGAATGGAGTGGAGTGTCATATGAAAAGCGTTGCGTTTGATATAGCATCGTTGATTATGCTTTCAGTGCTGTTTGTAACGGTAATTATCCGTAAGATGACAAAAGGAACGTCAAACCGTCTGTTCCTTTTGCAGATAATTCTCGCCGCAGTGTCCACTTCGTTTGATATTTTCGCCGTAACCCTCGACAACTACAACAGCCAAAATTTTTTTGCGCTGAATTTTGCGCATATGGGATATTTGACGGTTCACAATGTTCATCCGTTTGTACATATGCTCTTTGTTATCAGCCTCACGGATACGTGGCATAAAGTCTTTCGCAATCCTGTAAAAATAATATTGTTTGCGCTGCCATACGGACTTAACTTTTTCCTGATCGTGACCAATCCTTTTACACATCTAATGTTCACGGTTGATAACGGTTATACCCATGGAATGCTGTTTCATGTGCTGTATGTATGCATTGTGCCGTATATCGCATTGAACATACTGTATGTCATTCAATACAGAGTACTGTTCAACAGGCGGAAAATTTTCTCTTTGTTTTCTATGACACTGCTTAGCTGTATGGCGGTCGTTATACACCTTTTTATTCCCGAACTGTTGGTGGAGTGTTTCGCCATTACAATGTCGCTGTTTATTGTAAGCGCAGGTGTGCTCCGTCCTGAGGATTACATTGACTCGTTTACGGGACTGTACAAGCACAGCGCCTATGCCTACGACATGAAGCGCTCGTTCTACAATGACAAGCATGTAAACGTCGTTATGCTTAACATCGGCAACTACAACACGCTCACGAGTATGCTTGGCTACGATATGATGACAAATATACTGTATAAGATAGCCGATACAATCAGCGATGTAAATAAACGTTTGCGCGGAAAGGCCGACTTGTACTTTCTGGACAGAGGCCGTTTCCGTATGGTTTTCCGCGATCGTGACCGCGATAAAGCGGAGACAGCTGCAGTCGTTCTGATGAACGAATTGAAAATGCGCTCGCATATCAACGGTCTCGATATTAACTTTACACCTTATATAGTGCTTGCACGCTGTCCCGAGGAGATCGAAAGCTTTAAGTCTCTTATGGCATTCGGTCAGGATTTCCACGAAAAGAATCATTACAGCGGGCAGATAATGCTAGCAACAGATGTATACGACGCGAATCAGTTCGCTATACAAAACAATATCGACAAGATAATCGAACGCGCGCTTGATGGAAAAAAATTCGAGGTTTACTATCAGCCGATTTATTCTATCAGCTCGGGGAAGTTCGTCTCAGCGGAGGCACTACTCAGACTGTTTGACGAGGAGCATGGATATATCTCACCCGAAATTCTTATTCCCGCCGCAGAAAAAAGCGGTGCTATTCACAAAATCGGTGAGTTTGTGTTCGAGGAGGTATGTAAATTCGTTTCGTGCGATGAGTTCAAGAAGCTTGGACTGGATTATATTGAGGTAAATCTTTCGGTTGCGCAGTGTATGCACGGCGATCTCGCAGATAAGATACTTTCGGTCATGCATAAGTACAACGTTCCGCCAAAAAGCATAAATCTTGAGATAACCGAGACTGCCGCGTCATATTCACAGCGCGTGATGACGGAAAATCTTAACAAGCTTTCGCGTGCAGGACTGTCGTTCTCACTTGATGATTACGGCACGGGCTACTCGAATATGAAGCGCGTTATCCAATTACCGCTTAAGATCGTCAAACTTGACAAGTCGTTTGTTGACGAGCAACATAATCCCAAGATGTGGATTTTCCTGCAAAATACCGTGAAAATGCTTAAGGATATGAAAATGGAGATAGTTGTCGAGGGTATTGAAACGCAAGAAATGGTTGACGCTTTCTCCGACTTGAAATGTGATTTCATTCAGGGATATTTCTTTTCAAAACCTATCTGCAAAAGAGAATTCGTTGAATTTATCGCAAGTTCGGCTGGTATAGCACTTGAGTCCGCCGATGAATAATTTATAATATAGTACAAATATTGTCGTGCATACTTACAGACAGATTTTTCTTTTGTATATGAGTTGATAGAAAATAGACAAATGACTTATGGCTTATTAAGCTAACTCTACGATACATAGGTTGACCTTTACAATAGAAGCGGTGGAATAAAAATCTTTAGATAAAAGCGCAAAAGGAACCTCCGGTGTTGCTGTGACTCGCCGAGCTTGGCGAGATCGGTACCGCGCGTATGCCTATAATATCAGACAGCGAGCATCCTCCCAGATCGCCGGGCATTGCCAGAAACGCGAACCAATGCAGGCGCTTGCGCGTGAGGTCTAGAGGTCTATCCCGTAACGCGCTCTGAACGCCGAATACAACAGTCGATTATCCTGTTCAAAACAGATCGTTCATTAGCGTGCCATGTTCCCCTCTGTTTTGCATATGTCCTCCTTTTAGCATACAGTTTTACTTTACCGCAAATGAGCTTTCAGCCTTATGTATTACAGATCCCACCCTTTACATATTAACATTCAAAAGGCGATACTTCAAAAATACGCTGACGACAGCAGACTTCACAATACTTAATTTTATGTTGATAACGGATTTTCGGGAACTAACTTCTCCGACTTTATTCAACTTGTCCGTAAGTACACACATATAAGTGTACTCACTCCCGAAATTATGCACGAGCTTGTGGAGAAGATAGTTGTTCACGCTCCCGATAAGTCAAGTTAGCATAGAGAGCAGCGCATTGAGATCTATATTAGGTTCAATATGGCGAGCACTTCGGCTACGCTCAACCAACAGAACTATGACAAAAAAGGAAAGGCTACGCAGGGTTTCTACGCAGCCTTTTCAAAAACAACGGAATACTTCTTTACTGCGCCCCGATTTTTGGGGCTTTAATTTGCTTATATAACCTTTGAGAGAAAATCCTTTAGACGCGGATTACTGGGATTTTTGAAAAACTCCTCGGGCGGGTTCTGCTCTAGAACTTTACCGTCCGCCATGAACAGCACGCGCGACGCGACCTCGCGGGCAAAGCCCATTTCGTGCGTAACGACAACCATCGTCATCCCCTCCTCGGCAAGCTGTTTCATAAGGTCGAGGACCTCTCCGACCATCTCAGGGTCAAGCGCGCTTGTAGGCTCGTCGAACAGCATTACCTCAGGGTTCATCGCCAGCGACCGCGCGATCGCGATACGCTGCTTTTGTCCGCCCGAGAGCATATTTGGATAACTCTCCGCCTTGTCGGGCAAGCCAACGCGTTTCAGCAGTCTGTCAGCCGTTGCGTTTGCCTCGTCTCTGCTCATCAGCCCAAGCTTGACGGGAGCAAGTGTAATGTTCTTGCGGATAGTCAAGTGCGGGAACAGATTAAAATGCTGAAAGACCATGCCCATTCTGCGGCGGAGTCGGTCAAGCTCCTTGCCGTGGCAGCTCGTTATGTCCTCACCGTCGAAAGTGATAGTGCCCGAGGTCGGTGTTTCCATAAGGTTAAGGCAGCGCAGGAACGTGCTTTTTCCCGAGCCCGACGGTCCGATAATAACGACCTTTTCACCCTTTTGGATAGTTTCGGAGATATCCTCCAACACCGCCAGCTCTCCGAAGGACTTGTACAGGTGACTAACGTTTATCATTCTTCGCGAGCCTCCTTTCGAGCAGTCTGACGAGCCTTGTAAGCCCCACGACCATCACCAGATAGATAGCTGCGACAGCCAGCAGCGGCATAAACGCTTCGTAGGTCTGGCTTTGTATGATATCACCTGCTCTTGTAAGGTCTGTAATCGCTATGTATCCGGCAATTGACGTTTCTTTCAACAAAACAATAAACTCGTTTGCAAGTGCCGGGAGTACGTTTTTGAATGCCTGCGGAAGTATTATCGACAGCATGGTTTGACGGTAATTCAAACCCAAGCTGCGCCCCGCCTCCATTTGCCCATTGTCTATCGACATAATTCCCGAACGGACTATCTCCGCGACATACGCTCCGGAGTTGATACCGAAAGCCAGAATGGCACAAAATATCTTATTTATATTTATCGACTGAAAAATAACATAGTAAATTATCAAAAGCTGTACCATTACAGGGGTTCCGCGGATAACGGTAAGATAAATATGCGCAAAAAAGTTTCCGGCTTTCATTTTTCCTGTTTTATCATGGGTCGAACGCACAACCGCAACGATAAATCCGAGTATGAAGCCGAGTATCACAGCACATACCGTAATGATGAGCGTAGTCGCTAAGCCGTTTGTCAGATATTGCCAGCGGTTTTTCTCGATAAAATTTTGCGAAAATTTATCGCCGAACGATACGAAAAAACCTTTTATCGCCTCAAAAAAGCCTTCCATATGTTTTCTCCTATAAAAAAGCGCGGTTCATTGCCGCGCTTTTCGGCTTAATTACTTCTTACGTGTTATAATGACCTGCAGCCCCTGAGCGTAGCTTTCGGTGAAGTCCACATTTTTAAGTCTGTCGGGATCGACGGTCATACCCGCCATTCCTATATCCGCTTTTCCCGCTTCAATGGAAGCGATAATGGCGTTAAACTGCATATCCTCAATAACCGCCTCGTAGCCGAGCTTGTCACATATAGCCTGAAAGATGTCGGGATCTATGCCGACTATCTTGCTGCCGTCATAGGATTCGTAGGGAGGGAACTCCGCATTGGTCGCCATTACGAGCTTGCCGTTGCTGCGATCAACATCCTCGGGAGAGGTGTACTGATAACTGCCCTGATTATCGCCTATGTAGTTGCCAAGGATTTTGCCTATAGTGCCGTCCTCTTTAAGCTCCTTTATTACCGCGTTGATCTTATCGGTCAGCTCGCTGCCTTTTTTGACCGCAATAGCATAGTCCTCGGGCTCAAAACTGCCTTCAAGTATCTGCAAGTCGTCGTTTTGTGAAACGAAAACCTTTGCGGGCTCGTTATCAATTATAACACAATCGATTTTGCCTTGCTTGAGAGCGTTTACAGCATCTGCGCCTTTATCAAAACGTTCAACTTTAGCCGCTTCTTTGCCCTCTTCCGGAGACTCTTCGTAACCTTTCGCTAAATCATCGCCGGTTGTGCCTTTCTGAACGCCGATTGATTTTCCGGGCAGATCGTCCGCCGAGAACACGCTGTTCGCGGGAACACCGTTGCAGCCCGACAGCATTGTAATACTGAGGCAAGCCGCAATGAACGCGGTGCTTAATTTTTTCATAGTCATGATATTTTTTCCTTTCTATTATCTCATTATCGGTTTTTTGCTCTATTTTCTTATTATATCATATTTGTTTCTCAATGTCAATATTTTTTTGAACGGTGAATATTGTGTCGTTGTTTACATACAATTTGGGATAAATTGTCACAAAAACCATTCAAAAAACTTCAACAAATTATTTAAAATTTATAAAAAGCACTTTACAATGTCGGAGTTTAGTGGTATAATTTTAACAAATGGAATATGAGATAAATCGAAATATATGAGGAGAAACTGAAATGACTAAAAAGAAAAAAGATCGTTAGTCTTGATAATTATATTTTTTGTAATTTTATCTGTTACATTAGCATTTATAATTAGAGAAAATATATTACGAAGAGCAGAATATACAAGAAATGGATATCAATTTGATGGAATGTTATATGCGGAAATCGATTACAAAGAAATTCTGCCATACAAGGAAACATATAACGCAGTATGTAAAACAATTGACGGTGGCCGTGTGCTATATGAGATTGAACAATATCCCGATCACGAGTATCTTGTTGCCCGTTGCGGTTGGGATGCCTGCGTTGTAAAAAGAGTTAGATTATAAAATCCATTTTAAGAAAGGAACGTGAAAATATGGAGCTTAAAAAAATGATTGCTGATAGCGATAAGGTTCAGGTCTACGAATCCGACGGCAAATGCGTAAAGGTATTTAAAGACCCAGACGAGCCCAAGAGCGTCGTGCTTTACGAAGCGCTGACACATGCCCGCGTTGAGGAAACTGGCTTTGCACGAATACCTCAGTTCGAGGAGATCGTGAAGATCGACGGCAAATGGGCGATAATCTACGAGCATATCGCAGGCAAGACCCTTGAACAGCTGATGAGGGAAAACCCTGCCAAGGTCGACAGTTATCTTGATAATATGGTCGACCTCCAGATCGAAATCAACTCCCTGCACTCCGCTAAGGTCAGCCGTCTGACAGATTATCTCAAGCGCTCTATCGAGGGGCTGGATATGATTGACGACGTGAAAAAATACGATTTGCTCACGCGGCTGAACTCCATGCCCAAGCATATCAAGCTCTGTCACGGCGATTTTGCTCCCGATAACATTATCATCAACGACGAAGGCGTGTTTATTGTCGACTGGCTCAAAGCCAAGCAGGGCAACGCCTCCGCCGATATCGCCAAGACCTATATCAATTTCTGCCTTAAGCACCACACCGAATGGGCGGAGAAGTATCTTAAACTCTATTGCAATAAAACGGGCACGTCCGTAAAATACATTCATGACTGGTTGCCGATTGTCGCGGCAGCGCAGCTCAAGTTCCGTCGTCCGGAACAGCGCGAGTTATTGCTCACTTTGATAGATGTTGCGGATTATCGATAATATATATAATTTGCAAGCATACTTTCTTGACATTTTTCAAAAAGTGTGGTATAATATATAAAAACCGAAGGGAGTTTATTTATGACATTCGATGAAATTATGGCAAAGGTAAAGGCAATGGCGGCAAAGGTCGATGCCTCGGGCACGGATTTTCTGGCGGTTCAGGTAAATCTTACGGGAAAGGAAAGCGGCGTATTCTATGTGGAGGTCAAGAACGGCAAGGTCTCCGCAGAGCCTTATGACTATCATGACCGCTCCTGCGCGATCACGATCGAGCCCGCAAACTTCGTAAAGCTTATGGACGGTAAGCTTGACCCCGTTATCGCATACACCACGGGCAAGCTCAAGGTGGAGGGCGATCTCGGAAAAGCTTTGGAGTTCTCCAAGCTGATAAAAAAGTAAACGGCTATACAGCGACCCGCGGCGATATTTTTCTCCGCGGGTATGTTTTTTGACGACATCCGAAAAAATGTCGAAAAACGCTTGACAAGTATGTTATAATATGATATACTTGTGACAGGAGCGAAAAAGCGCTCCCAATAAAATGCCTTATCAAGAGAGGCTTCAAGCCGAAAGGCGGGGGACTGGTCCCTATGAAGTCCGGCAACCACTTGACGATCGTCACCGACGACCGAAAAGAACGGTGCTACATCCTGCGGGGAGTTTACTTCACCGAAAGATAAGGAGTGAACGGATATTCTACTGCTCGCTCCTTAAACAAGAGTGAGCATTTTGTTGTTTATTTACAAATTTGTAAAGGATGGTAAGCTATGAACACGAAAAAATTATTCACATCGGAAAGCGTTACTGAGGGTCACCCCGACAAGATATGCGACAATATCTCCGACGCGGTGCTGGACGCTATTTTGGCACAGGACCCTATGGGCAGAGTTGCCTGTGAGACCACGACCACCACGGGTATGGTAACAGTAATGGGAGAAATTACCACTACCGCTAATATCGACATTCCGTCAATAGTCCGAAAGACTGTCCGCGAGATCGGCTACACCTCAAGCGAGTACGGCTTTGACGCCGATACCTGCGCGGTCTACACAATTCTCGACAAGCAGTCCCCCGATATCGCGATGGGCGTTAACAACGCTCTTGAGGGACGGGAGCAAAATGAGAATGACACGGGTGCGGGCGATCAGGGTATGATGTTCGGATTTGCCTGCAACGAGACCCCCGAACTGATGCCGATGCCTATAAGCCTTGCGCATAAGCTCGCAAAGAAGCTCACAGAGGTTCGCAAGAACGGTACGCTCCCCTATCTGCTCCCCGACGGCAAGACACAGGTCACGGTTGAATACGACGGGGATAAGCCTGTGCGCATCGATACGGTAGTCGTGTCCTCTCAGCACAAGGCGGATGCTGCTCTTGATCAGATACGCGCTGATATTGTCGAAAAGGTCATCAAAACCACAGTTCCGGCAGAGCTGCTTGACGAAAACACAAAGTATTTTGTCAACCCGACAGGCCGCTTTGTAGTCGGCGGTCCTATGGGCGACAGCGGTCTTACGGGACGTAAGATCATCGTCGATACATATGGCGGATATTCTCGTCACGGCGGCGGCGCGTTCTCGGGCAAGGATCCGACCAAGGTAGACCGCTCTGCGGCTTATATGGCGCGTTACGTTGCCAAGAACATAGTTGCGGCGGGGCTTGCTGACAAAGCCGAGATACAGCTCGCTTACGCAATCGGCGTTGCGAAGCCCGTTTCCGTAATGGTAGACACGTTTGGAACGGGTAAGATCTCCGACGATAAGATCGCTGATGCGGTAACAAATGAGTTTGATCTCCGTCCGTCAGCTATCATCAAGACACTTGATCTCAGAAAGCCGCAGTATAAGCAGGTAGCTGCTTACGGTCATATGGGACGCGAAGACTTGAACGTCGCGTGGGAGAAAATCGACAAAGCCGAAGCACTGAAAAAGTACCTCTGCCTATAAATTTAAAGCTTTCTTTGTAAAATCCTGCGGTAAACGCCTACGCATTGCCGCAGGTTTATTATTTTACAGCGTTTTGTTCAACTTTGATTTTAAAATACTCGTCATTGGAAGTATCACCGGGTGCGCTTATCATTCCGTTGTCGAAAATTTTTGCCATCTCATTACCGTCCAAAAAAACGGTAATGCAACCCTTGTCCTCGGAAACTGTAAAGCCATTTTTACCCAGAACCCTTGATGCTTCCTTTATTAGATATGCTTATGGGTGACTCCTGTTTCAAGAAGATAACTTCGGTTTTCGGCAGATTGTTCAGTCTGAACAAGTCTTTTGTCTTTTCGACCTCGGATATCTTCTTCGACAACTCGTCGGAGATATCTCGGGTTATATCGACCGAAACGGTACAATCCTTTACACTGTCCGCGCCGAGTCTGCAAATCGCTTTTTTGATCGCGATATCCTCGCACGGTATTTCCACAAATTCAATCAAGCTGTCATAACCGATCTCGACACCCGCGACCGAATTAGGCCCGCAATGATAGGCGTGGAATGTCGTTCCGTTGAAGATTTTTTCAAACGGCACGTCCTTGTTGATATACAGCTTTCCGTATTCGGTATTGATCTCCGTGCCGGATTCAAACAGCTTCATGCCCTCGTCGGCAGCGTTTTGCGCAGCATAATGCGTCCACTCACTGTTTTTATATTCGGATTCGGAAAGCGCTCAGCGAACGTTGAACATATGGATTCGTCCGATCCGTTCAAGGTTGTCCTTGTCCTCTATCGACGTGAAGCGCGCGAGGTTATCTGTGAGATTGATTATATTTTTCAAGCTGTAACCGATATCCGCCTCATTGCATGACAGCGCGGCAAGAAACTGATTGCGCTCTACCTTGCTCATGCCGTCCAAACGTTTTCCGAGGAAGTTCAGCGCATAAAGGCTGACATCGCAGTCCTCCAACATGGACCGCTCAGCAGGCTCGATTCAGATAACCGTCCCGAAAAAGTGCGCCCGCGATACTATGAAAAAATTGAAACGCTTGAAACGCAAAAAGCCGACATTGAAATGAACCTTGCAACGCTGAAAATCGCGGCGGGGCATAGGTACACAAAAGAGCAAATCGCGGAGTGGTTGAAAACGTTCTGCAGCGGCGACAAACTGAACGTTGACATCCAAAAGCACATTATCGACGTACTTGTCAACTCCGTGTACGTGTATGACGATAAAATTATTATTTATTACAATGTAAAGGACGGCAAGCAGATTTCATATATTGACGCGTGCAATGATATTCCCGATAGTGAAGCGGAATTTGAGGGGTGCGGCGGGGTTCGGATTTCAGATAACACGGCGTTGCGGCAAGGCGTCGAACACCGGCGCGGAAACCGATGTTCGTGTTGACGTTCGACCGCGCATTATTGAGGTACAATGCGAACACACCCGCAGAGGCGGAATTGTTCCAGTTGCCACCACGGATCGGTATACAGCTTGCCCCCGAAACAAAAGCGATTTGTAAATTTATCGCTTGTTTTGCATCGGATTTTCGGCGGTGTATTTTATCCAACCGCCGAGCATCCTGCCGATCTCGTCTGTCATTCTTGAAAGCAATTCATACTTTTTAGGCGGCAAAAAGCCCAGTTCGTGCGAAAAACCGCAAATAGTGGCGCAGCTTTACGAGTTCCACGTCCATTTCCTGCAATGTTGTCTTGTGTCATTATAACTTGCCGAATATTACGTCGCGGTAAAATTTACGACGGAAATCTCGCTTATGCTCTATAAAGCTGTCAATAATACGCTCTATATGCTAAACTATTATTGTTCGCCTTGAATGACAGCATTTTATTTTTGCTGTAAGTTGGCAGACCCTTTTTCATTATATCATTGGAGGTTCCTTTTTGCTACCCATAGGGATAGCCTTTTAGAACCCCCGGCTATGCCGGAGGTTTTCGTTTCACAAGAAAAAATGGGAGCGCCGAAACGCTCCCATTTTGAATACATACAATTTTATTAGTCGCCTTTGGTATCGTCAACCTTTTCCTCGATCACTTCGGGAGCAGGCTTTTCGGGGAGCTTTGCACCACATTTGGGACAATAGGTGTTTTCATCCTTGCACTTTGCGCCGCAACCCGGGCAGGTCACCTCATTGCGCAGCTCGTCAAACTGCTTTTCGATATTAGCAAGCTCGTCGTAGCAGGCATCGATCTCGGAAATATATGCGTCGAACTGTTCATTGTCCTTTTCGCCCGACTTCGCCATCTGATAGATCAGCGCGCCCAGCTTCTCAAATTTGTTCTTGATATCGCCGTTAAGCTGTGATTCCTTTATCTTCAGCTTGGAAAAACGCACTGCCTCGTCCGTCTTTTTACCTGCGGCGGATACCACATTCTTGCCTGTGCTGATTACATCGTCCAGAAAACTCATCTTGAAAACTCCTTTCAACGGTTAAAGAATTAACGGGAAACTCCCTTTCGATAACGTTGCCACAACAGTCCTCATACCGAGAACCTACGTTGATTACATTATATCATATATTTCACAATTTTGCAAGTAAATTTTCTTGATTTTTTGCAATCGTCAAAAATTTGTCACAAATTTGTCATCGAAATACCGCCGTCAAAATTACCAAAGCGCTCCGTTGAAAAACCAACGGCAATTGTTGAAAGAAGAGAAAAAGGTTACAAAACGGTTGCAATTTGTATGAAAAAGATTACAATGTTGTCATAATTCTTGACTTTTTCGGAAATTTGGTGTATAGTATTAAGGTATATAATTGTGCTTTAATTTTTAGTTCATTTAGGAACAAACAGAAAGGTGAAGTTAATAAGATGCTTAAGGATACATCATTATGTATGGGTTGCATGAACGACAAAACATACGACGGTCCGTGCAAGCTCTGCGGGTACAGCGATCTTGACCCGTGCATACCGACATACCTTGCTCCGAAAACATACCTGAACGACAGATACATCGTGGGCAGACTGCTTTCGTACAACGGCGAAGGTGCGATCTATATCGGATATGACACCGCCGCGGGTACTAAGGTCACAATCAAAGAGTTTATGCCCGATACGCTGTGTACACGCAAAAAAGGCGAGACGCATATTGTCGTGAACGCCAACAACAGCGCTCTTTATAAGACATATCTCTCGGAATTCGAGGATCTTAACCGTTCGCTTATGAAGCTGCGCGGCATGGCGCATATACAGGCTGTTCTGGACGTGTTCTCCGAGAACAACACCTGCTACGCTGTTTTTGAGTTCATCAACGGCATATCGCTCAAGACATATCTTGCTAACTCGTCGGGAGGGCTTGCGTGGGAGCAGGTCAAGGAGTTGTTTCCGCCTATCCTCACGACGCTCAGTCTGGTACATTCGGCAGGGACAATTCATCGCGGAATTTCTCCGCAGACTATTTTCGTTACCGATAAAATGGAGCTTAAGCTCGCAGGCTTCTGCATTTCCGCGGCCCGCACCACCAATACCGAGATAGCGTGCGAGATATTCAGCGGATACGCCGCACCCGAGCAGTACTCCAATGAGATAAACGGCACATGGACGGACGTATACGGAATTTCGGCGGTGCTGTATAAGGTGCTTACGGGCGCCGCTCCTATGGAGGCGATCGCGAGAACGGGCAGCAGTATGCTCGAGCCTATGCTTGTTAACAGGAATGTGCCGCCTAATGTCTCCAAGGTCATCATGCACGGAATGAAGCTCCCGATGGAGGCGCGCATACGCTCTATCACGGAATTTGTGGATAAGCTGTTCGCGCCGCCGAGATATACTTCGTCGGGCGGAGTGCGCAGAGACAACGACCGACCGCTTACGAAAAGCGAACAGAAGCGTCTCAAAAAGCAGAAAAAGGAGCGCGCAAAGTTCCTTGCGGTGATAATCACCGTAGGATTTGTGCTGATAACGTTTGCCGCAGCGTTTGCACTTACGCTGTCGGGAACGTGCCGCTTTAACGGCGAAAGCAGCCTGCCCGAAAGCTCGGAGGAAAGCTCGTATGTTGAGAGCAGTCTGCCCGAAAGCTCGGAGAGCGTTGTGAGCAGCACTGCGGAAAGTACCGAAACGCCGAGCACGTCCGACGAGGCAAATATTGCGCTGCCCGATTTCACAAACCGCAGATATGAGGACACCGCCGCGCGGTATGAGGGTATGTTCACGTTTGTGCCCAAATATGAGTACTCCGATGAGTATCCGTCGGGATTTATGTTCGATCAGTCGATCGAGGGGGGAACGATGGTAGCTCAGGGCACTCAGATCGAGGTCAAGGTGAGCAAGGGCAGGAGCGTGGTTCCGCTTCCCGATTACAGCGGCAAATCTCAGACCGACTATATCGCTACGCTTACAAGTTTGAATGTCAAATATGAGGTCTTCACGGAAAAGACGAACGCTGTTCCCGCAGGATATGTGGTGCGGTGCAGCAAAGCTGTCAACGATCTTATAAGGGTCAGCGAGGGCGAAACGGTGACGGTATATGTTGCCGAGAGCGCTGACGCAATCTCCGGCAGCGGCACCTGAAACGTTCAGCAGCCGCAGTAAGCGGGTTTTTACAACTGTCGCAGATTTAAATTAACAGAGCCTTAACAGGTTGCGGAGCTTGCTTTTACAGAGAGGGTAAAATGAATTTAGGTGAAATCAGGAAAAAAATAGATAAAATCGACGACGAGATGCTGGATCTGTTTCTGGAGCGTATGGGTCTCGCCACGGAGGTTGCGAAATACAAGGCGGCTAATAATATGGTCGTGTTTCAGAGCGATCGTGAGAAGTTTATAATCGACAGTGTTAAGGAAAATTCTCCCGAAGAGCTCCGAAAAAGCGCGGCGTTTCTGTTTATGAACATAATGGATATTTCCAAGGTGTCGCAGATAAACGCGATAACGCCCGATATTGATATACCGTACACGCCGATAGCAAAGGAACGTCCATCGGTCGCGGTGCAGGGCATTGAGGGCGCTTACGGTCACACCGCCGCAAAGCAGCTTTTCGGCAGTGGCAGTATCAGCTTTTATGCAGCATTCCACGAGGTGTATGAGGCGGTCGAAAATGGTGACGTGGACTATGGTATCATTCCCGTCGAAAACAGCACCGCGGGCGAGGTCACGGTAAACATGGAGCTTCTAGAGCGTCACAGAGTATATATCTGTCGTACGACGACGGTGGAGTGCGCTCACGTTCTGGCGGCGCGCAAGGGCGTTGCCGAGGAGGGCATCAGGATACTTTTCGGTCACGAACAGGCAATACGGCAATGCGAGAGCTATATCGAGCAGCACCCGGAGCTCACCGTTATCCCGTATCACAACAATGCCGCCGCCGCGAAAATGGTCGCCGAAAATCCGAGCGCGGAATTGGGCTGCATATGCTCGGCAGAATGTGCGGAAATGCATGGATTGAATATAATAAAAAAGCAGATAGCTTCCGATCCCGACAACTGTACGCGTTTTATCTGCATTGCAAGGAACGTTGAGGTGTACGATTGTGCGGACACAGTCGCGGTTTCATTGTCAATTCCGAATATTTCCGGCGCATTATACAGATTGTTGACGAAATTCGCGGTAAACGGATTATCAATGACAAAAATTCAGTCGAAGCCGCTGCCGCTCGATGTGCGAAAAAACTTCCCCGAGGACTATATGTTCTATATAGAGTTTACGGGAAGCCTTGACGATTCGAAGGTACGCAAGCTGCTGAGAAATCTGGAGGACGAATTGAATTATTTCAAGTTCCACGGCAATTTCAGGCGTTGATTTAGGAGGAATTATTACGATATCGGTTATTATAGTGGCGGCGGGCAGCTCCACGAGAATGAACGGCGTAAACAAGCAGCTGGAGAAGATCGGCGATACGCCGGTGTTCGTTATGAGCGCGCTGAAGTTTGAACGCTCGAAAATGGTGAATGAGATCATAATTGCCGCACCCGCAGACGAGGTCTCACGATTCGAAAAGTTGGCTCGGAATTTCGGAATTACCAAACTTTCAGCAGTGACTGCGGGCGGTGAAACGCGCGCGCAGTCTGTACGGAACGCTCTGAAGCGTGTATCTCCGAAAGCCGATTACATAGCCATCCACGACGGCGCACGTCCGCTGATTGAAACGGAAGAGATAGAACGTGTTTTCGCGGACGCGGAGAAGTACAACGCCGCTATAGCTGCCATTCCCGCTACCGATACGGTAAAGGTTGCCGCCGGCAACGGATTTATTGAGGAAACTCCGCAGCGCGGAAAGCTATATTACGCGCAGACGCCGCAGGTCTTTAAAAAATCGCTCTATATGTCCTGCCTTGAAAAGCTCGGCACACGGGCGGACGAGGTCACTGACGACAGCAGCATACTGGAGCGCTGCGGCGAATATGTTAAAATAACGGAGATAAGATGCTGCAATATGAAGATAACGCGCTCCGACGATCTTGCCGCGGCAGAGGCTATCTACTCCAACAGAAGAATGGTGAATATGATATGAGGATAGGTTACGGTTACGACGTTCACAGGCTCGTTCCCGAAAGGCGGCTTGTGTTGTGCGGTGAAGTGATGTCGTATGAACAAGGGCTGCTCGGACATTCCGATGCGGATGTCGCTGTCCACGCGCTTATGGATGCAATCTTGGGAGCGCTGGCACTCGGCGATATCGGACATTTGTTCCCCGACAGCGACCCGAAGTACAAGGGCGCGGACAGCATGAAGCTTCTCGCCAAGGTCATCGGGATAATGTGCGGAAATGGATATGCTCTTGGAAACGCGGATATCACGATCATCGCCGAAAAGCCGAAGCTCGCGCCGTACATCGAAAAAATGCGCGTAAATCTTGCAAACGCTTTTAACTGCGATATCTCGCGGATATCAGTCAAGGCTACCACCGAGGAGGGACTCGGGCTTGGCATCGCGGGAATCGGAGCTAACGCGGTGGTTCTGTTGGATGAAATTGAAAAATAACGCTGTATATAAAATTAACCTCGGTATGCCATGATGCATTACCGAGGTCTGTTTTTATCATTTTGTAAGTCATGACCGTTATTGCCTCAGAATTGGACTAGCGCCGTATACTTCTGTTTGCATAGACGCGCTTTGCTGCAGGGTTTTCAAGATAATCAAGGGCGATCTTGCATAAGTAAGATTGATAAAACGCGGCAGCCTGCTGCGCTGCCGCGTCTATGATTTTAATCCGGAAGTACATAGTCCGATATGCCCGCGATATTCGCGATGATACCGCAGTTCGTCTCAACGGGTCTGGAATATGTTAGGGTAACATTGTCCAGCGTAAGCTCGACCTTTACATAGTCCTTATCTCCGAAATACTCCGACAGGTCGAGCTCGTCGGGGTTATTGAGCCGTACCTGCGGCAGCTCGGTATGGTAGTAAAGCTTAGTGCCGTCCGCGGATTCAAAGCAGCCGTCAAGTTCACGCGCCGAATAGCCGTCGTCTCCCGGGAACAATATCGGCAGTGATTTTGTTCCGTTCAGCGGGATACATGAAAGCTCGCCGTTCTTATTCCGCGTAAGATAAGCTTCGAGCCTGACCTGACCGTCAAAGGCGACATGGCTTATTTGTAACTTCTGCGCCATCGGCAGCTCCTCGTATTCGCCATACCCGGGGGCGTGCTCCCCGGTGCGGGAGAATACCGTCATCGCGTAGCTTACGACGAGACTTCCAAAGCTCTCCCCGACGTTGTAACGGTGATATCTGTGCATACCGACGCTCACATCGGCAAACTTACCCGTATCATCATCAAAGCCGTACGGATTGTCAATGCTGTTGTAATTTTCGCCCGACGGATCGCTGAGATAGCACATTCCCTCACACCAGATCTGATACCAGTTGTCGGCGGTAAGGTTGTCGATATGGATATTGTTCATATAGTCATCTACTATATCGTCAACGTCGTCGAAAAGTATCTGTTCTCCGTCAAGCCCGACCAGATCAAACGGCAGCGAGCCTTCGGGGCGTTCTCCGGAATAATCCCTTATCTCCTCGATATTCGCAACGATATAGTCATTGGTTTGGGTGGAGTAGGTAAGACAATCCATACGAATATCGGATATCTTCATCGTTACCGCTGCGTAATCCTTGTCGCCCACAACGTTTGCGAGCCAGATATCGTTATCGTTTTCAAGGAAAAATGTCGGATATTCACTGCGGTACTTGAACTCTCCGGAAAGATATTCGCCGATATACACCTTGCTTACATAGCCCTCTCCGTCCGCAATGGGCGACATTATGGGGAGAGTACATTCGTTCGGCATAGGAATACACCGAAACGAATTATTTCTGGTATTCGCGCTGATCTCGCGGATAATATAAGCGTTGATAGTAACCTCGCCCTCAAACTCGACTATGCACTCCCAAAGCTTTCCTTCCGCCTCGGAGTTCTTATGGAATATCGTCGTAGCCGACTTTACGGTAAGACCGCCGTATTTGTCGCCGACATTATAGCGCTTGTAGTTATTATTCTCAATAGTCGTGCCGCTGTCCTTCCCGAACAGCTCATTATTATCGGGAGAGAACTCCACGCTTGTATAGTTGCGTCCCTGTGACGGGGCGAGGTAGGTAAATCCGTCACAACGAATACTTTCCCAGTTGTCGGGGTCGAAGTTCTCTGCCGCGACCGCCTTGCCGTCGGGCAGTGTAACGCCCAATACATCGCCGTACTTTATCTGCACAAGGTCGGGACCGTGCAGCTTGATCGGCATATCGCTGTCCGCGGAGAGAGGTTCGCTCCCCGTGCTTGACGTTCCCGACACTCCCGCCGAGACGAGTACGCTGTCGGACGTGGTGATGTTATCATTTGGCAATTGGTTCACGCGGATATACACCGCGAGGCAAGCTGCCGAGATCAGCGCCGCAAACGCAGCAATTACGCCGAATATCTTCGTCTTTGACGTTTTTGACACGCTTTCGTAAATGACCATGGTGTCGGCTTCGGGCTCGGTATCGTTCCATGCGTCGGTCACGTATTTTGTATCGATGTCGTTTATAGCGTTGAACAGATCATCCGTTTTCATTTAAAAGCCTCTTTTCTGCAAATATTTGACCAGCTTCTGCCTCGTTCTGAACAGCTCCACGGCAAGGCGGTTCTCGGTCATTCCGACGCGCGCGGCGAGATCGGACAGGTTCATACAGTACCAGTACCGCAGCACAAAGATGTCGCGCTTGTTGGTCGGGAGCTTTCCGAGGAACGTATTCACCGCGTTGAGCAGTTCCTTGTTTTCGTAATTGCGTTCCACGTTATCGCTGCCGGATATGGTCTCGTCAAGCTCCAAGTAAATTTTCGCTATCTTGCCGCCGCGTTTTTTGGTGTGCGCCTGTCTGTATCGGTTCAGCGATATGTTTTTAACTATCTTCGCCAGATATCCCGCCAGATTTTCGGGAGAAGCGGGAGGGATATTTTCCCATGCTTGAAAAAGCGCGTCATTCACGCACTCCTCCGCATCCTGAAAATCGCCGAGAACATTCATCGCGACAGCCGATATGTACCTTCCGTACTTTGAGTTCACCGCCGATAGCGCGGTCTCGTCGCGTTCAAAGAACAGCGCGATTATCTCGCCGTCCGTCCGCCGCCCCGAAAAGTTCGGCGCGTCGTCAAATTCCGCTGCCGACGGATCAATATATTCCTCGTTCAAAACGCTCACCTCCTGTTTCACTTATAAAGACACGTTTTTTGCAAAAATATTACAGTTTTTTCAAAAAAATTTTCGTGCCGTGTTGTTATGCGGCACGAAAATATATTATAATGTATATCAGCTCTTGATCTCAAAATTATTTGTAGGAAGCTCGGTCTGTACCTCACGGAAGCTTCCGAGACTTTCTACGCCCAGAACATACCAGTCCATTGACATTATCTGCGCGTCGGTCATGGTCTCTGCCTGCATATATTTAATGTTACCCGTGGTATCCTTGATCTCGCCGTCGAATACGAGCGCGTCGCCGCTTACGAGCTTTGGAACGAGCGTGTCAATAAGCTTCTGGCTTTCGGGATCCGCAGCGGAGAGCGCCTCGGAGACGGCTATGATACCGTTGCTCATAGTTCCCATATAGCCGTCGGGCATCCATGTGTCAAGCTGCATCTGCTTGAACTGCGCCAGAAAATAGCTGTCGCGGCGGCTGCAGAAGTACATCAGCATATTCGGATACTTGTCCTCTTCGCCCTTGTAATCTAGACTGCCAATATACTTGATACCCTTTTGCTCGCAGTATTCGATAGAATGGGGCGATTCGGTGTAGCAGATGATAACGTCGCTACCTTGTTTAATCAGCTCGTCGATAGCATTCTCAATCTCGCTGTCGTGCGTCGCGGTCGCAGAATACAGCGTCGCGTCACTGAACACCAGCTGCATTCCGCGTGCCGAAGCGTTAATCACCGCGGTCGGGCACAGCATATCGGTATCGGCAACGATGCCTATCTTCTGCACATCGGAATTGAATGCCGCCACCATGCCGGCCACAAAAGCACCCTGATACGGCGCTTCGGTATAGGAGCTTACATTTGCGGGACTGCTCAGCGAACCGAAGTTGATGAAGTTTATGTTCATGTATTTATTGGAGACCGAATCCAACATATTCGCAAAAATCGCGTTTCCAGAGACGATTTCCGTGCAGCCTCCGACAGAGACGAGCGCTTTTACCGCCTTCTCAAAGTCGGTAATGCTTACATTATCTATATAGCAGGTCTCCATACCGCTGCGGTTTGAGGCCTTGAAGCGCTGCAAGCTCATCTGTCCCGAGAAACCGTTTTTGTCCACGCTGTCATGGAAAATATATCCAACCTTGTGCGGGGTTTCCTCGATCCCCGAAGTCATCGACGACTCGGATGAGCTTTCCTCGACTTCTCTGTTACAGCCCGCAAGCCCTATCGTCATACACAGGGCAAGTAATACCGCTGCCCGCTTTAACCATTTTGAAGTCATACTTAAATAACCTCCCGTTGATTTTCTGCGCAATTCTACAAAATGTATTGAAAATAAGGAATTTTATCCCCTAAGAATTACGTCTTCTACATTATAACATATTTCAAAAAAAAAATCATCACTTTTTTGAAATATTTCATACTTTATCTTTATTTTTTTTTAGATTTATGTTATAATGAAGTGGGCAGTACTTTTCTTGAAAAAAATTATATTGCAATTCGTTATATTGTTTGATGATTTGTCGAAAAGTATTGAAAATGCGATTACAAATGACGTGAAAGGGAAAAAAATGAAATTATGTAAAATATTGTGCACGGGCACGGCGGTCATTCTGGCGGGTGCGCTTGGAGGCTGTTCAATGAAATTCGGTACTAAGTCGGAGCCAAACCCCGATGCGGTGATCGCCGAGCCGACGAACGGCGGCGATGACAGTATGAAGATAGTCTACGAGGACTTCAAGAAAGAATATGATTATGCGCTCAAGGGCGCGGGCGTGGAGGACGATACCGACGAAAGCATTGCCGACAGCTGCAAGACACAGCGCAATACGATCATCACATACCTTATAAATGAACGTATCATTATGAAGAAAGCGTCTGAGATGGGTCTTTCCACACTTACCGAGGAGGAAATGAACGCTGTTGAGGAGGAATACAACAGCAATATCGAGGAGCAGATAGAGGCATTTGGAAAAGACGCGGACTACGGCACCGCAGATAGCGGAACGATATCCGACGAGGAAAGACGCGAGCGCGGAAACAAGGAGTTCGACGCATACCTTGCCGACTGCGGTCTGACAAGAGAGGATCTGCTCACGTGGGGAGTAAGCTCAGCGATAACGCAAAAGCTCAGAGACGAGATTGGGAAAAATGTAGATTATTCCGCCGCCGAGGAGGCGTTCCTCGGTTATGAAGAACAAATAAAGCAGGTTTATAACGATGACATTTCGCAGTACCAGCAAAGCAGCTTTACTTCCGTGTGGGTGCCCGAGGGCTCGCGTATGATAAAACATATCCTGCTCGGCTTCGACGAGGACACCCAGGACGAGATCACCGCCAATCGTCAAAAGGGCGACGACGAAGCTGCGGATAAGCTCCGCGAGGAAAAGGCTGCCGAGCTTCAGGACAAGGTTGACGAAGTACAGAAAAAGCTTGACAATGGCGAGGATTTTCAGAAAATCATGCTGGAGTACTCAAACGATTCGGCAGCCTCCTCCGTGAACCCCGACGGATACCTGGTCATTCCTAACGGCACCACCTATAAGAAAGAGTTTCAGGAGGCGGCGTTCGTTCCCAAGAAAATCGGCGACAGAACGATCTGTGTTACCGATTTCGGCGTACACATTATGATATACGCCGCCGACGCAAAGGTAAGCGATGAGCAGAAAAAATCGTTTACCGACTACCTATACGAACAGCTTAAAAATACCGAGTTCAACAAGAAAATGGATGAATGGAATTCCGAATACGATTACAAGATAGATTATAAAGCGTTAAGACTTGACGATCCCGCGGATAGCTCAAGCAATTGATATTCTGGCAATTCTGCGGAGCGGCGGATAATTTTACGGGAACGGAGAACATATGAACACACCGATTTGCAACTTTTTGGAACGATACACCGGAGAGAACAGGCTCAGACTGCATATGCCGGGACATAAGGGTGAGTTTCCGCATGACATCACGGAGGTGTTCGGCGCGGACAGCTTATATCAGTCCGATCTTTCGGGAGGGATAATCGGAACGAGCGAGGCTCTTGCTGCGAGCGTTTTCGGTGCAAAAAAGACCTGCTATTCCTGCGGAGGCAGTACCCTTGCGATACAAGCGGGTCTGGCGGTGCTGAAGTCACAGGGTTGCAATACCATTGCCGCGTCACGGTATTCACACAGGGCTCTGGCTTCGGCGGCGGCTCTGCTGAAAATGAATGTAAAATGGTTGTATCCGCGGGAGTATATGACCGCGGACGTTACCTATAACTCCGAGACGGTGAGCGGCGCAGACGCGCTGTTCATCACGAATATCGACTATTACGGCGGTACATGGAAGTTCATCAACCCGAAAATGCCCGTACTTATCGACAACGCCCACGGAGCATACTTAAAATTTGTGGATAAGAACATATTTGGCACGGAATATCTCCACCCCCTGGATCTGGGTTTTCCGCTTATATGCGCAGAATCGGCTCACAAAACGCTTCCCGTGATAACCGGCAGCGCCTATCTGCATTTTTCGGACAGCGCTGACGCGCCGCGCGCAAAGGAAATGATGGCGATGTTTGGTTCGTCAAGCCCTTCGTATCTGATACTGGAAAGCCTTGACCGCTTCAACTCCATGATAGCTGAGAACGTTCAGATGGTCAACAACGCCTGCGAGGCGGTCGCGCTGCTCAAGGAAAAGCTTGAAAGCTCGGGGATACCGATGAGAAAAAGCGATCCGCTGCGCATCACCATAAACGCGCGCGAATGCGGAATGAGCGGCTTTGAATTTGCCCGCGGGCTTCGCGCAAACGGTGTGGAGTGTGAAATGGCGGACGAGAATTATGTCGTGCTGATGTTCTCGGCGATCACCTCAATGGAAGACTGCGAGCGTGCGGAAATGGCGGTGATGTTCGTGCCTATGGGTATTCCGCAGCCGCTCGTGAAGTTCCCCGCGATACAGCCCGCGGTCGATATGCCGATGTGGGAGGCTATGTTCAAGCCGCAGCGGATAGTTTCCGTCGAGCGTGCGAGCGGCGAGGTATGCGGAGCACTGAAGTCACCGTGTCCTCCGGGAGTGCCGCTGATATTCCCGGGAGAGATCATTGATCATAATGTTGTTGAAGCGCTGAAAATGCACGGTGTGAAAACGGTTTCCGTGCTTACAAAATCGGGTGTATAAATGGTTAAGACAAAAGGGAGCAGAAAGATTGCCGTTCAAGGCAGACGTTATGTCTGGTATGTTCTCGGAAAAGACTCCGACCGCAGCGGCGATTATTGGGAGCGTGTTTTATCGAATGACTGGAGTACGCCGTTTCTGCATATCGTTTCTGAAGACAAACAGTTGATTTTAGCAATACCGTTGAATGCTCCAAAACCGTATGCCTTGAGCAAGGGGCGCGAATTTCAAAGCAAACCGACGGGCGGCAGCGAGAAACGGTATTTTTTGCCGTTGAACCTACCCTAGAGCGTTACTCCGCGGTTTGTTGCGGAGGTCATTAAGTGGGCGGATGGTGCGGACATTCCTTTCTGACAAGATGACGTGCAACGGGACGTGAGCATTCCGCTGTCGCAAGCCGAATGTGGCACAGTCCCGAACGGCGCTGAAAAACGCTTTGTGAAACGGTCTCCTCTGCTATCGCACCGCGGGGAACGGAGTACGCGAACAGCCGCAGTCCGCGCCGCATGGATAGCTTTACGGTACGTTTCCCAACGGTTAAGCCCGAGCGGCTCATACATACAAGGCTGACCATAACGGCATACATACTAACGATCAATCCGCAGTACAGTGCCGTTTTCAGCAACATTGCCGAACGCAGGCGTTCCGAAATATATACGAGTACGAGCGCTGCCGAAAGACCGACCGACCACCAGAACGGCACGGCGCAGAAACCGAAAAAAGACGATCTCGGCGGCTTGATACGGAGGGAGCTGTCAATGGGAATGTCACACAGAGTGCGAATCAACTTCGCGGATTTTGCTTTTGATACTGCCGGATATATCATCACGCCGCGGAGGAAGACGGGTGCGCGTTTAGAAAGTATCGCCGAAAGCGGACTTACCGATACCGCGGCGGCGGAATTGAGTACAAGCGTGTGCTCATATAATGTTATTACGCCGCTTTGTACGCGCAGCAGATTCCCGTTACGTGCGGAGCGCAAGTTGGCGAGCCGCAGGAGCTTTCTCGCGAACGCAAGCGACCACGCCGCCAGCACGAACACCGCAAGCACGGCTGCTATCTTCGGGACGGCGATATGCAGAACCGAGAGCGCGTTGGTGAGCGTTTCGGCAGTGTCGGATATTGCGGAGATCACTCCGTCAAAGTACTCGCCGCCGAAGAGCTTGCTAAGTCTGCGTAAAAATGCCGCAAGCAAGGCGATACCGCCAAGTGCGCGGGTATCGGCAAACGCGCCGAACATCACATCTAAAAAGCGCGGTTTTAACGGAACAGAGCGTATTTCGTGCAAAAACGGCAGCGGCTCATTTTTGTGCAGATAAAACGTTAACTTTCCGCGAACGGTGAAAACGGTGATCTTCTTTGCGCCGAATATCCGCATAATGAGCGAACGCTCAACGGTCACACGGACCACGGCGCTCAGCGGCATTACACTAAAACAGCGCAGTATAATGCCTTTTCTTTGATAAATGTATTTTTCCGTAAAATCGAGCTTCACAAAAATTTTTCGGAGAAAAAAATATAAAAGCAAATTCATAACTATCCTTTGGAATGAGAGGTAATTTCAATGACAACAGGTTGTATAATTCTGGCGGGCGGCGCGGGTAAGCGCATGAAGTCAGAGCGCCCCAAGGTTCTGTGCGAGGTTCTTAAAAAACCTATGCTGGACTGGGTGATGGATACGGCGGAAAGATTCGGGTTTGATGAGACCGCGGTCATTACGGGATATAAAAAAGAGCTTACCGAGGAGTGCGTCACCAAGCGCGGCGGTATTATCTACACCTATTTTCAGCCGGAACAGAAAGGCACAGGTGACGCGGTCAAGCAGGCAACTGAGTTTATTGAGGCTGCCGAGTATATCTGTGTACTGAACGGCGACGCGCCGTTTATCGATGAGGAGACGCTGGAAAAGTCGCTGGAGCTGCATAAAAGCGCAAAAGCCGCTGTTACCGTCATCACCGCCGAGATAGACGATCCGACGGGTTACGGCAGAATTATCCGCGACAGTAACGGCAGGTTTACTTCTATCCGCGAACAAAAGGATTGTTCCCCCGAGGAGGCGGAAATATGCGAGGTCAACTCGGGTGCGTACTGGTTCAACTCGGACGCACTGCTGAGGGCGCTGCCGCATCTTAAAAACAGCAACGCCTCGGGCGAGTTTTACCTTACCGACTGCGTGGAGATAATCGGCGGTGCGCAGGCGTATAAGAGCGAAAATCCCGATATCGTGCTCGGCGCTAATACTCGTCGTAGTCTCATGGAGCTTAACGAAAAGGCTCGTATCCGCGTAATCGAAAAACTGCTCAATGATGGCGTGAGCTTTCTTTCGACGGATGGTGTCGTTATCGGCTCGGACGTGAAAATCGGCTGCGATACCACGGTGCTGCCGAATACCATGATACTCGGAAAGACCGTTATCGGAAAGTGCTGCGAGATAGGCGCTAATTCTCATATTGAGGACTGCATGGTCGGCGATAATGTTGTATTAAATAATGTACAGGCGTATTCTTCAACGGTCGAGGATAATGTCAAGATCGGTCCGTTCACGCAGCTCCGTCCCGGTACGGTTATCCGCAAGGGCGTGAAGATAGGCGATTTTGTGGAGGTCAAGAACAGCGATATCGGCGAAAATACGTCTATCGCGCATCTTACATATATCGGCGACAGCGACGTGGGGCGCGGTGTCAATTTCGGCTGCGGCTGTGTTACCGCGAATTACGACGGTGTGAACAAGTTCCGCACGGAGATCGGATCGTATGCGTTTATCGGCTGCAACACCAATCTTATAGCACCCGTGAAGATAGGCGAGAACGCGACCACCGCCGCGGGCTCGACTATCACAAGCGAGGTGCCGCCGAATTCTCTGGCACTTGAGCGCAGTCAGACTAAGATAATCGAAAATTGGGAGAAGAATTTCAAGAGGAAGAAAAAATAAACGGTTACGGGGGCAAAACATCATGAATGCTTTAATTGTTGTTGATTATCAGAATGATTTTGTGAACGGCTCGCTCGGATTTGCGGGCGCGGAGCTGCTTGAGCCGATAATCGTCGGGAAAATTGAGGAATATCGGAAAAAGGGCGGGCGAATAATATTTACGTTCGATACTCACGGTGAGGATTATCTTGAGACCGCCGAGGGCGGAAAGCTCCCCATTAAACACTGTATTGACGGCACGGACGGGCACAAACTGTACAGAAAGGTCGCGGAGTGCCTGTGGGAGGACGATATCGTTATCACAAAGGGAACGTTCGGTTCGCTGGAGTTGGCTAATCTCCTGAAGAATATGAAGTTTGAGGAAGTGGAACTGTGCGGTTTGGTAACGGATATCTGCGTGGTATCGAACGCCATTATTGCGAAAGCTGCGCTCTCCGAGAGCCGCGTTATCGTGGACAGCAAGGCATGTGCATCGTTCGACAGCGAAAAGCATAAGGCGGCGCTGGAGGTTATGAAGAGCGTGCAGATCGACGTGATCTAAGGAGCGAAAAATGACGGACGGGACATTCAAGACATGGGAAATGCTCGCGGTCGGCTTAGGCGGCGCGATGTCGTTTATATCCTTGCTTATCGTGGATCTGGGCGGGGAGCCGGATTTCAAGTGGATATTGATCTCCCTCATGACGGGAGCGTTGGTGTTTTTCGCGAAGCCCGTCTGGCTTCTTGGAAACTGGAAAGAGATACGCACATGGGAGCGCACAACGGCGTTTATTCGTCAAAGCTACACCACGGGGTGGGGCAGAGGTAAAAGATATAATATTTATATCGAATTTTTCTCGAAGGATGGGAATTTGCACCACAAAACGTTGAAGGGCTTTTACTCGGAATACTTTAAGGTTGGCGACAAAAAAGATATAATGTTCGCGAAAGAGTATATGGACGCGCTTATTTTCGTGCCGCAGGCGTTTCGGCAGGCGGTCGTGCATACGATATTGGGCGTGCTGCTCAAGAGCGCTGCGGTGTTGTGTCTGATAGTGCTTTGATTTAATGTGACAGCACGGGGGGTGACTTTATGGTAAGAGGTGCTTTCAGAGTATGGGAGGGCATTTTTCTGGTGACGGGCGTGGTTCTTTTGGTCGTATTTGCAATGGTGAGGGAATTTGCGCTGCCCGATATTTCAATGAAGTTTCCATTCGTTTGCCTTATGATAATGACTGCTACGTTTTTCCCCAGACCGGTATGGCTTGCCGCAAACCGGGATCGGCTGAGCCGCTGCAAGCCTTTGCCCGTAGTCGTTTCGGAGGTTATGCCAATATGGACGGGGAGGGGGATTCAGCGCAATATAACGCTGAAATTCGGAAAAAAGAAAAATCAATACGAAAAGACGGTCTGCTTCGGTATAATGTTTATGCGGGCTATAGAGGGCGCTAGATATGAGGCTCTGGTAGACCCCAACCGCCCCGACGAATTTGTGATAATGCCCGCGGGACAGATCAACGCGGTGACGTTTGCGGTGATCGGCGTGCTGTTGGAGATACAGTTGTTGATCGGTCTGGCTGTTCTTACTTGAATAAAGCGGCTATACATAGTGTCGTGCATTCACGATAAATAATTTCCCGAAAGGAAGATAAACTATGAATTCACAAAATTACACAATGCTATGCGACTTCTATCAGCTCACCATGGGCAACGGCTACTTCAAAACAAATCACGCGAGGAGGACGGCTTATTTCGATCTGTTCTTCCGCCGCGTTCCCGATAACGGCGGCTACGCGATCTGCGCGGGACTGGAGCAGGTGATCGGGTATATTGAAAATCTGCATTTCTCGGGCGAGGACATTGATTTTCTGCGCTCCAAGGGGATATTTTCGGAGGAGTTTCTGGAATATCTGCGCGGATTTAAATTCGAGGGCGACATTTTCGCTGTTCCCGAGGGCACTCCCGTTTTCCCGAACGAGCCGCTTATCACGGTGCGTGCGCCGTCAATTCAAGCGCAGCTTGTGGAAACTATGCTGCTGCTTCTGGTAAATCATCAGTCGCTTATCGCGACCAAGGCGAGCCGTATAGTCCGCGCGGCAAAGGGGCGGGCGATCTCGGAATTCGGCTCGCGGAGAGCGCAGGGTGCGGCGGGGGCTATTCTCGGCGCGAGAGCCGCGTATATCGGCGGCTGTACGGGTACCGCCTGCGTTATCGCGGACGAGCTGTACGGCATTCCCGCAACGGGAACTATGGCGCACAGCTGGGTGCAGATGTTTGACAGCGAGCTTGAGGCGTTCGAGGAATACTGCCGCGTTTACCCGAACGGCGCGGTGCTGCTGGTGGATACGTACAACGTTCTTAAATCGGGCGTTCCCAACGCGATAAAGGCATTTGACAATATTCTTAAACCGCGCGGCGCGAGACCCGTAGGAATACGTTTGGATTCGGGAGATATCGCATATCTGTCGATTGAAGCGCGGAAAATGCTGGACGCGGCGGGTTATCCCGACTGTAAGATCGTCGCTTCCAATTCGCTTGACGAGCATATAATTACCGATCTGATAAACCAAGGCGCTAAGGTGGACCTGTTCGGCGTGGGTGAGCGGCTTATCACCGCAAGCTCCGAGCCTGTGTTTGGCGGAGTTTACAAGCTCTGCGCTACTGAGGAGGAAGGAGTAATAACCCCGAAGATCAAGATCAGCGAGAACGTGGTGAAGATCACAAATCCGCACTACAAAAAGCTGTACAGGATATTCGACAACAAGACAGGCAAGGCGGCTGCCGATCTGATATGCGTTCACGATGAGAGGATAGACGAGACCAAGCCGCTGGAGCTGTTTGATCCCGATTTCACATGGAAACGCAAGACTGTGACCGACTTCACGGCAAAGGAGCTGCAAGTCCCCGTATTCCTGAACGGCAAATGCGTGTATAAGTCGCCGTCTATCGGAAACATCAGAGAATACTGCGCAGAGCAGCTTGGAACGCTTTGGGAATCAGTGCTGCGGTTTGAAAATCCGCACACCTATTACGTCGACCTGTCTCAAAGGCTTTGGGATATCAAGCAGAAATTACTTTCCGACAAGGGGGATATATGACTCGGGATAATATCGAAGCACAGTGCCTGAGAATAAGCGCGAACTACGAATCCACGGGATATTGCAGATTTGTGCGTGGCGGCGGAGTGCTGTGCTTTATAGACACCTCGCAGGCGCGGAACGGCACTCGCGGTATCGCTTTCAAGAGGGATGCAATGATAGTTTGTCTTGGCAGGAACGAGCCGCGCGAGATCGCTTTTTCAAGCATAAAGGACGTTCATATCATCAGCAGCTTTGAGGACTTTTACGCCGATGAGCTGCTGATAACCTGTGATGACTGCGAGGTAAGGATAAGCGATTATTCACTAGACAAATCCGAGTTGAAACGCTTTATCGAGGAGCTTGCCGTCGAAAGCGAAAAGGCTCTCGAGCACAGAGCACAGGCGGAGGAGTACGCAAAGATAATTGCCGAGCGGCTTGCGCAAAGTACTTTGAGAGAGGAACGGGCGTCCTATTCGGATACGTTCGTTCCGCCGCCGGAAAAGCCGCATTTTCCGAATCCGGAGGTCATAACCGATACCGAGATCTCGGAGACGGGGGTTGTTGAAGAAACGGACGATTTTATTCCCGAGGACGGAGAGCCCGTTATTCACGAAACTACCGTTGAGATACTAAGTGAAAAAGTCTTGACCGTTCCCGAGGATTACGATCCCGTGCCTATTCCCGAGGAGAAGATCGACTGGATAAGCGGCAGCTTTTATACGAAAAGAACGGTCGTTCCCGAGGATACCCATGTGATCACCGTACCGACGATTATCGCTGAGGAAGAGAACGTTGCCCCGGTGGAGCGCGCGGAGACGACCGTTGCTCCCAATGACGCGGAAGAGTCGCCCGAACTGATAATACTGTACTCGCGAGGCGATGAGGAAAGTCCCCTGCCAAAGCCCGAATGGCTGGAGGTTGTGGAAGAGATTGAGGAAACCAAGTCCGATAACAATACCTCGAACTACAGTGACGGCGATGCTATGGCGCAGATACAGAATATGTCACGCGAGGAAACGTTATCATACCTTGCTGAGTCGCTGAACGAAATAAACGGAATAAATGATGGCGAACAACTCGACGATGATCCCGCGGAAAGCCCTGACAAGCCGCCGGAGACGGATGAATTGCAACCCGACATCGGTGCGAATCTGAAAACTATCAGCGAGATATCCGCGCCTCCCGAAGATGCTGTTGATGACGGCAAGCTGACTGTTGAGCCGATCTGGGGCGATATCTACATAAAGGCAAGCCGCAATCTGCGCGAGCTTATTGAGGACGGGCGGTTGTCCATGGAGCAGATCGAAACGGAGCTTAAGGACAAGCTGTTAAGCTCCGCGAGAGCATTCGCCGAAATAACTGCGGAGGAAGCTAAGGTGCCAAAGGTGCTTATGCCGAGGATTACGGAGCTGAAGTCCGCCGCCGGCGATTTTGACGAATACTTCAAGTCGGGCGAGGACATCGGGGTTAGGGCAATGTTTTTTATGATGTATCAGATGCTGTCATATGCCGACAGAATAGCGGAAACTCCCGAAACAAAGGAGAGACTGAACGACTTTTTCAGGCGGTTCGGTCCCGCGGGAATAACTCTTTCTATGCTGGATATGCGTGTGTGACGGGGTGAGTGTTATGGTCAATAATAAAACGCTGCTGCTTATCGCCTGTCTTGTATGGTCGGCGGCGGGGATAAATATTTTACGTATCGGTATCATTGAATACCCTCTGTATTTGTCGGCGGTGAATTTTTTGCTCTCTGCGGTCGTGTTTGCCGTATTTCAATTTTTTATTTTCGGCAGACTGGTTAAAAAGCACACAAAGAGAATTGACGGATACGGAGAGCAAAAACAGCTTTTTATTAAGTTCTTCGACGTAAAATCCTTTATAATAATGGCTGTAATGATGACGGGCGGTATTCTTTTGAGATCGCTGAAGCTCGCACCGGCGGTGTTTATCGCGGTCTTTTACACGGGACTGGGAGCAGCGCTGCTGCTTGCCGGAATATTTTTCGGCAAAAATTTTGTTATCCGCAAATTCAAAAAAAACAAATCCGATCAATAATATTTTCCGATCGGGAATATTAAGAATAAAGAAAGGAATAAATACTTATGGCACATGAACTGGTATTGGTGATCGACTTCGGAGGGCAGTACAATCAGCTAATCGCGCGGCGCGTTCGCGAACACAAAATATACTGCGAGGTGATATCCTACAAAACGCCTGTCGAGGAGATACGCGCTAAAAATCCTAAGGGCATCATCTTTACGGGAGGTCCGAATTCCGTGTATCTGGATACCTCACCGCGCATGGGCAAGGAGATTTTCGAGCTGGGCGTGCCTATTCTGGGCATTTGCTACGGCGCGCAATTCCTTGTGTTGGGACTTGGCGGTACCGTTACCGAGGCTAACGAAAACGCTGTTGCCGAGTTCGGAAGAACGGACTGCGAATTTGATAACAGCTCTCCGCTGTTCAGCGGATTAAAGGAAAACTCGGTTGTCTGGATGAGCCATAATGACCACATAGAAACACTTCCCGAAGGCTTTCGCTCGATTTGTCACAGTGATAAGTGTCCGTACGGGGCGATTGAAAATCCCGAGAAAAAATTTTATGGTACACAATTTCACCCGGAGGTCAACCACACCGAACAGGGCTTTGATATGCTTGGCAACTTTCTGTACAAGGTCTGCGGCTGCATGGGCGACTGGACAATGGAGGAGTACGCGCAGACCGCAATTCGCGAGATACGTGAAAAAGTTGGAGACGGCAAGGCGCTGTTGGCGCTGTCGGGAGGTGTAGACAGCTCTGTCGCATGCAAGCTGCTGGCTAAGGCTATTGGCAGTCAGTTAACCTGTATTTTTGTCGATCACGGCTTAATGCGTAAGAATGAGGGTGACGAAGTAGAAGCGGCATTCGCGAACAGCGGCGTGAATTTCGTGCGCGTGAATGCGGGAGAGCGTTTTCTCGGTAAGCTTGCGGGAGTTGACGAACCAGAGCGCAAGCGTAAAATCATCGGCGAGGAATTTATTCGTGTATTTGAGGAAGAGGCTCAGAAGATAGGAAAAGTAGACTTCCTTGTTCAGGGAACGATCTACCCCGATGTTATAGAGTCGGGTCTTGGTGACGCTGCTGTTATAAAGTCTCACCATAATGTTGGTGGACTTCCTGACTATGTTGACTTCAAGGAGATCATTGAACCGCTGCGCCTGCTGTTCAAGGACGAGGTTCGCGCACTTGGCACTACTCTCGGATTGGACGAAAAGCTTGTGTGGCGGCAGCCGTTCCCGGGTCCCGGATTAGCAATACGTATTATCGGAGATATCACTCCCGAAAAGGTTGCAACACTTCAGGACGCAGACGCTATATTCCGAGAGGAGATCGCAAATGCGAGACTTGATCGTTCTATTAACCAATACTTTGCGGTGCTCACGAATATGCGTTCCGTCGGTGTAATGGGCGACGGCAGGACTTACGACTACACTCTCGCGCTCCGCGGCGTCACTACCTCCGACTTCATGACCGCCGACTTCTCCAGAATACCTTATGACGTGTTGGAAAAGGTGTCTGTGCGAATAGTTAATGAGGTCAATAATATCAATCGCATCGTGTATGATATAACCTCTAAGCCACCGGCTACTATTGAGTGGGAGTAAGTAGAATTTATCCTATGCCGCATAACAAAGCCATTTGCGGGCATCTAAACCTTGATTTGATAGCATATTGATAGCACCCTTGAACCCGCGTTTGTTGCAGGTTTAGCGGGTGGCTTGCGGGTATATCCATATAAAAATAGGCATTATCGACTTTTCGGTCGGTAATGCCTTTTCTTATTTTTTGGGTTTTCCGCGCTCCTTCATCAGCTCGTCGGTGAGCGCGTCGTTAAGCTTGGACGAGGGGGTCATCTTGTGCCGCCGCTTGTTGGACTTGTCGAGTTCGGGGTACTTATACCGCCATTGATCGTAATCCTGTTTGGTTATCTCGCCGTCGCGCCACATCTGCGCTTGCTTTTGCCACGCGAGGAACATCTCGAACATCTTGGGGTATTCGGGCGCGCTCTTGTTCAGACGAATGACAGGCTCTCCGTCAACCTCGTCGATCTTCAAGCCGTACAAATCCTCCAGAGTGAACAGCGTGTGCATTATGCCAATGTAGCTTTCGATGTCGGGAACATTGAGCGCTGCGGGGGATACGTCCAGAACCTCGGCTAACTTCTCCGTTAAATCTTCTTTCGGAGAGCGTGAGCCGCTTTCATACTGTGCCATACGAATATCGGCGGTCTTTTCGGGAAAGCCCACCGCGATGCCGAGCCATTTCTGCGTCATTGCCCTTAAATTGCGTATAAACCGTATTCTTTCGCCTATTGCCATACAAATCAACTCCTTTATAATAAGTATAGCATATAGGTTTAATATTGTCAAGTATATTTTAACGCAAAAAGTTAAATTTTTTTCAAAAAAATCTTGACAAACAAAAATATATATGGTAGAATGTAAATATCCATAGCAAATAGCGTTAAGATGCTAATAATAAACTTTACAGAAAGGTGGTATGAACAATGGCAAACACAATGTTTATGCGGGTTGAGGAGGTAGCCGAGGAAATGGGAGTGTCCGTTCCCTACGCCTACAAGCTTATACGCAAGCTCAACAAGGAGCTGGAGCAAACGGGGAGCATAACGATTGCGGGGCGCATCGACAGAAAATTCTTTCACGAGAAATTCTACTGTACGCAATCAACGGAACAGAAAAAGGAGGACTAATTTATGGCGGCATTTAAGGACAAAAAGAACGGCACTTGGTATGTTCAGTTCCGCTATACCGATTGGCAAGGCGAACGGCAGCAAAAGTTGAAGCGCGGATTTGATACCAAGCACGACGCGCAGGAATGGGAACGCGAGTTTCTTATGCAGAAAAAATCCGACCCGAATATGACATTCGAGAGTTTTTACAAGATGTACGAGAACGATGTAAAGCCGCGCCTGAAACTGAACACTTGGCTGAGCAAGGAGAGCGTTATCAAAGACAAAATTCTCCCCTACTTCGCTAAGCGGAAGTTGAGTGAAATCACTCCGAAAGACGTTATCGAATGGCAGAATACGATCAGACGTCTTAGAGATAAGCGCGGAAAAACCTATTCACAAACCTACCTCAAGACCATACATAATCAGTTGAGTGCGATGTTTAATCACGCGATTAAGTATTACAGTTTGACTAGCAACCCTGCGGCAAGAGCGGGAAATATGGGTAAAGAGGAACATAAGGAGATGTTGTTCTGGACGTTAGAGGAGTATCAAAAGTTTTCCGAAGCGGTTATGGATAAGCCTATGTCTTTTTACGCGTTTGAAATGCTCTATTGGTGTGGGATACGCGAGGGTGAACTGCTTGCCCTCACCGCAGAGGATTTCGACTTCAAGGCGCGAACCGTCACGATCAACAAGTCGTATCAGCGGCTCAAAGGCGAAGACGTGATAACCTCGCCGAAAACCAAGAAAAGCAACCGCACGATCTCAATGCCGCAGATACTGTGCGAGGAAATGCAGGAGTATCTTGGTATGTTTTATAGCAAGGCGGATAATGAGCGGATATTCCCCATTACCAAGCATTATCTGAAGCACGAGATGGTGCGCGGCTCAAAGGCTGCCGGTGTTAAAACGATAAGAATACACGATATTCGACACAGCGCGGTAAGTTTACTGATAGAAATGGGGTTTTCGGCGCTTGCTATCGCGGATAGAGTGGGTCACGAGAGCATTGACATCACCTATCGCTACGCACACCTTTTCCCCTCAAAGCAGTTGGAAATGGCGAATAAACTCGATGTTGAGCGCTCGAAGATAGAGAAAGGAGATGTTAAGAATGTCGGCTAAAATATATGACGGCAAGGGTCGTTTTCGCGGTAAGATCGTATCATTCCGCTGTTCCGAGGAAGAAAACGAGCTGCTGAACGCGGCGGTCAAGCTGTCGGAGCTTACCAAGCAAGATTACATAATCAACAAGGTCACGAACCGCGAGATCGTCGTTCAGCCGAACCCGCGAGTTTACAAGGCTCTGAAAGACACGCTCTCCGAGGTGCTTGCAGAACTGAAAAGAATTGATAGCGGCGGTGGGGTTGACGGTGATCTGCTTGAAATTATCCGCCTTATCAATATCACTCTCGGCGGCGCGAAAGGAGAAGATGAATGACAGAAAAAAGAATGACTGCCCCCGATCCGCTTGTTGGCGCAAGCGAGGGACAGTCAATGTGCTACGATAATATTATACCACCTTACGCGGAAAATGTCAAGCCCGTTTTGCGGATTATTGGAATGGACGAGATCCAGACCGAAAAGGTGGAATGGTTATGGTATCCGTATATTCCGTTTGGGAAGATCACGATCATTAAGGGCGATCCGGGCGGCGGCAAAACAACGTTGATGCTGCAACTTGCCGCATTGCTCTCCAAAGGAGAGAATTTGCCCGAGGACAATGCTCCGCGTGAGCAGATAAAAATCATCTACCAGACCGCCGAGGACGGTCTTGCGGATACTATCAAGCCGCGGCTTGAAGCGGGCGGCGCGGACTGCTCACAGATCAAGGTGATTGATGAAAGCGAAACTCCGCTTGATATGCTCGATGAACGGCTTGAACAGGCAATCATCCAAACGGGAGCGCGGCTCGTTATACTTGACCCCATCCAAGCGTATGTCGGTTCGCGTGTGGACATTAACCGCGCGAACGAAGTGCGGACGGTGATGTCAACGATAGGCAGGCTTGCCGAAAAATACAAGGCGGCAGTTGTGCTGGTCGGACATTTGAATAAATCGTTTGGGGGAAAGTCCTCCTATCGCGGTCTGGGTTCAATCGATTTTCAAGCGTCGGCGCGGAGCGTTCTCATAGTCGGCAAGCTGCGCGATGACCCACAGATAAGAATAATGGCACAGGACAAATCTTCTCTCGCGCCCGAGGGTGCGCCTATCGCATTTGAACTCAACAGGGAAAGCGGTTTTCATTGGATCGGGAAATACGATATTTCAATTGATGAATTGCTGAATGGGTTTTCTCACGAGAGCAAGTCGGAGCTTGCGAAGCAATTTCTCCGTGAGAATTTGGCGAACGGAAAGGTCGCGCAGTCGGAGCTATTGGAAAGAGCGCGGCTTATGGGAATAAGCAAGCGAGTGCTTGACAGTGCGAAAAAATCCCTCGGAGTGATCTCAAAAAAAGAGGGGGCACCGTGGTTTTGGTACTTGCCGAATGAAGGTTGCAACATTGCGAATTTCTAGAAAGTTACAATGTTGCAATGTTGATAAAGACCGCAGACGCGCGGTCTTGGAAAGGAGTATCTGATGAAACGAATGATAATTGCAACAATAACGGTTGGTGCGGGAGCAGTACTTCTTCTCCTCTCTCGCCTGTCCGTTCGGAGAACGCGCAAGCCTATGACGTTCGCGGAACTCTACGAAGATAACCGCTGCGGCGAGATAGGCAGCCTGTTCGATTAGGCAAGTCCGAAAAAGAAAAGCGGTTCCCGCGTCTTTTCCTTTTTTCAGCCGTGCCGATTTTCGGCCAGGTTGTGAAGTAGGTAAGCCGCGGGGGCGGGAGAGTGCAGAGGGGGTGCTAACGCCCCTTTGCCACTCGGAGAGCGCCTGTACCTTTGATAGTGATTGGACCGAAGCGGAAATCGCTGTCAAAGGTACTATGGCGTTACTTTCGACGCGAAAGTAAGAATAGCGAGAACGCTATAACCATTACAGAAAGGAGAATGACTATGGCTAAAACCATTTCGCACTGTCAAGGCAAGGGCAGCCTTACACATAACAACCGCAGATTTTCCGCGAAGAACGTGGACAGCTCTCGCACAAAGGATAACATCATATTCATTGAGCAACCAATAGCTGATGCATATGATGATCTGTTCGGCGCGGCTATTGAGCGTTACAACGCAAAGCAGAAACACTCCGACAGGAAGATCAAGTGCGACTACTTTGAACACGTTTTCAAGCGCTCACCCGCCCAGACCGTGGTGACTTCTGCGGACAAACGTAAAAGTTTCTATGAGGATGTTGTTCAGATAGGCACAAAGGACGACACAGGAGTTGGAACAGCGGACGCGGTCATTGCCGCCGAATGCCTGACCGAGTATATGAACGGCTTTCAGCAACGGAACCTGAACTTTTTTGTTTTCAACGCTGTTCTCCACATGGACGAGGCAACTCCGCATCTTCACATCGACTACATACCGGTAGGGCATTACAAGCAAGGCGTAGACACCCAGAACGGAATAGCGCAGGCTCTGAAAGAAATGGGTTACGGTACGGGCAAGGACGCGATCAGCCGTTGGCGGGAAAGTGAGCGCTCCGTTCTGGAGAGCATCTGCAAGGCTCACGACATCGAGATCGCCGCTCCGGAGAAGTCGCGCGGAAGTCTGACGGTCGAGCAGTACAAGGAATATGCGGAGCTGAAAGCAAAGGCGGATAATCAACGGCAAGAAGTCAAGCGTTTGGACGGCGAAATAGGCAATAAAGAACTAATACTTGAATGGCGCAAAGAGGCTATTGAGCGTACCGAGCAAGACCTTGACAAGCTCGGTACTGAGTGCATTGAAAAGCGCGGCGAGGTTGAACAGTTAGAGAGCGCAATTACCGAAAAGCAAACGGCTTTGGAGCAGACGAGTGACGCCGTTTCCGAAAATCAAGAGTTGTTAAAAAAGTCCGCCGAAAAGGTTTCCGCTCTCAATGACATTGACGGAATACAGACCAAGAAAACGCTGTTCGGCGGCAACGTGACTGTTTCAAAAGCGGATTTTGACAACGTAACAGCTCTAGCCAAAAAGCAGATTGCCGCCGAAAGCAAGGAGAACAGCTTACAGGCACAGATTTCAACACTTGAAGCGCAAAATCAAACCCTCACAGCTGAAAAAGAAAGATTGACAGCAAAAAATGACGAACTTCGTCAAGAAAACGGCGAACTTCAGTCGGTGAGCGGGAAAATAGCTATTGCTAAGCTGCGGTCGGAGCGGGATAATCTTCAGCGAAAACTTGACAGAGTTATGAATTTCATCAAGGACTTGGGGTTGGCAGAGAAATTGCAAGCGTTTCTTAACCCCAATAAAAAGCTACATAGATAATGACAGGACGGCATTCCGTGTGGAGTGCCGCTCTTTTTCCAAACTTTGCATTAAAGCTGCCAACCGAACTCCTGTGCTATTTCCGCAAGACACAATGCTGTCGCTTGCTGTTGATGTTCTGCGTCCATATTTTTCACTGCCTCGCATAAATCGTGCATTGCCTTAACAGCCTTAGCTACTTCATTGTTCTGATTAGCCCGATACCTTGCAATTTCGTTTTGAAGTTGAATATAGTTGCTTTGCGAAACATACTGCTGGTTGAAGATATTGCCATAAAAAGAATTATTGTTATAATACATATTTACCTCCGTTTTAAAAGTTGATCGTCAATTGCAAATCATCATCGTCAATAACTTCACCACATTCAATTTGAGAACGAATGCTGTTGGCAATAATTCTTGCCATTTCAACAGGTACAGCGTTTCCAACCATTTTATAACCGTCATCGACCTTATCATAAACAAACTTAAATGTATCGGGAAAAGTCTGTAACCTCGCACATTCGCGCACAGTCAATCTTCGATAAAGGTGTTCCTTACCCTCGACAAAAATGTGTTTGTTTTCATCGATCTTTGGCATAACAGGCGCTTGCGGGTGAAGCTGTGCTTGTCTGCCCGATGCTTGAACGGTAAATCCACATTCGTCCCATTGCCGAACACGGTTTCGGCTCATAAATATTGGTGAAAAACTTCCCGTAAAATATTCGTGATTGGGAACGCGAACATCAGGATTTGCGTAATTTTTATCAAGCGCGGGAACAGCACTGTCTTTCAAATCATAGATTGCGTCTTTAAGTGTTTTGTGGATATATGGGGCTTTGGGAAACTTAAATGTGATGCCAATATTGTTTCTAATACCTATGTAGAACACACGTTTTCTATCCTGCGGAATACCGTAGTCCGAAACATTTACAAGCGTTACTGTAAGTGTATAACCGCACTCGCGGATCATACTCTTGATATTTTCAACCGCCGTTTCGTGTCGCTTTGAAAGCATACCAACAACATTCTCCGCAAGGAAGAAAAGCGGTTGTTTGTCTTTTAAAATACGAATATAGTCATAGAACAGCTTTCCCCGTGCGTCGTCAATCCCTTTAAGAGAACCGGCCTCCGACCAAGACTGACAAGGCGGACCGCCAATTATGCCGTCACAATCGGGAATTTCTTCGCTTTTGATTTTACGAATATCCCTTTTATCAAGCGGCGCGGAATGGTTCTTCTCGTAAGTAGCCCATATTGCACTGTCATATTCATTCGCATAGACAATATTGAAGCCCGCTTGTTCAAACCCGAGGTCAAGACCGCCTGCTCCCGAAAATAAACTTACTACGTTCATTCTTTGCTCCTATACCACAAAAGTAATCAGCTTAACGTTTTTCAGTTGGGCAGGATTGTTCGGGGATTTAATCTGCCCGTCCGTTATTGCCAAGCCGTCTATTTGCCCCAACAAAGCAAGCAGTTCTGCTGTATTATCGAATGTGTTCCATTTATCCTCATTGATTATACACATAAAGTTGAATTTCTTAGAAAAGTCGCGTTTGAATAAATAATCAAACACGGCGAACGGATTTTCTATGCCCCACATTCCACGAACGCAAAGATATGTTATGCCCAGAGGGTCAACATGATTTACTCTGCCGAGTTCGTTCGTTTCGGCGAATTCCACATCAGGAATACTCTGAACTCCGTTTTTGATAATGGTTTTTATCTTCTCGTAAACAGTCTTATCGGCACAATAATCATCACCATAGACCATTGCAAGTGAGGAAAGCACACCGCTGCCGTTTGGCACGATCCCGACTGTGTATATCATATCTTTAACAGACCACTTTTCACACGTCCTGCAATCTGCGCTTATCATTGGATTGTCAGAAAACAGCTTTGCTTTAGGATAGCTGCTGTTCAGAGCTAAGGACGATCCGTTGGACTCAATTTTCTTGACCTCGATAGCATCACCGCCGCGCAGCATAGCGTCGGGTGGGTTGTTCTGATTGCCGAGGTAGCTGAACACATTGCTTAACGCAGTATTGCGGATTTGTTCATTGGTTTCATTGACCGTTCCCGCAAACAAGTCCTTTATGTATTCTTCAAGTCCTTTGCCCATATCATTGGCGCGATTATGCCCGGCAGAGTATTCGCGCAGCTTTATCTTGGGGTCTGTCACGAGGTTTATGATTGCGTTGATTATGTTGCTCATTATGTTAACCACCTTATTTCTCGTTTTAGTTATATTATAGCACATTTTATCTCAAAAATCAAGCGTTTGGTTTTTTATTGATAAATTTAATGCCCCGTTCACTTCCTTGGCATGCGAGAAGAAATCTCGGCTATGAAAGCAAGCAAAAAAGCCAGAAATCAAACCTGCACCGTAATCGTAGAAAATGAACAATGCGGCACGAAACAGAAAGATAGTTTTGATACTATCTAGATGAGGTACAGAACCTGTGATTTGAAAAAGTCTAGTCAAGAATATGTAAAAAAGACTTGAAAAGGATGGGAATTTATGTTATACTTAATATAATAGGTTTAGTTGAAATATTTTTCAACGGAACAAGAAAGGAGTAAGATATGATCAATATTAACGGCAAGGAATGGAATAAACTTAGACTTTTAGACATTCAAAAGCACTTAAGCGAAGATGATGATGAAAATTTTTTCTTTGAATATAAGAATGATGATGTCAAGCCCAAACATTTAATCAATGAAATATCTGCCTTTGCTAACACCTATGGCGGTTACATATTTCTTGGAATAGATGATGATAAAAATATAAGTGGCTGTTTAACTTGGAACGAGCAAAAGATAAATTCAACAATTCACGATAGCATCACACCTACACCAATATTTGATGTAAAAAAGTTTAAAACTCCAAAAGGGAATATATTTATTATCAAAATTGAAGAGGGTAATGAGCCTCCATATATAACCAACCACGGTGGAATATATGAAAGGGTTTCATCTAGTTCGTGTGTAATTAAAGAATCCAACAAATTAACTCAACTTTATAACAAACGACTTGACCAAATAAAAAGAACACATAATAAAATAAGGATTGACGAGCCTGACATTTCATCTCGTCCCCAAAATCTTTGTGCAGTATTGGATGTAGGTTTTTCTGTAAGTTGGTCAAATACGAACAAAATAATTGAAAGATTTAATAAAACAGATATAAACGAAGTATCTAATTGGATTAAAGAGTCCAGGTTTGGAGTTTCCAGGGTGGGATTTTCATATGTAGTGAGCGCTGGTATTTTGCAGAGCAATTTGCCAAACAACGCTCTGTTTCCCGCAAATTTACATCAATTCATTGAGATTATGGGCGATGGAAGTGTAAAGTTTAGAATTCCTTTGTATTCTATTCCAGACAGTGATAAAGCAGATATTACAATGCTTTGTTATATACCAATAAAATTTAAAGAACTATACTCTTTATTTTTTGGAAACGACATTCACAAAAACTTCATATGCGCTCACAGATATGAGAGCTTAAGCGTGTATAAACAGTTTATTCCTTTCTATAATCAGAAAGATGAAAGATTAAATAAGGTTCTGCCAAACCATTTGCAAAAATTTGGCAGTAATATAATAATTACAAGCAACAGAATTCCCAAAAATGATTTTGAAATAATAGAAAGGCGGTCTTTTGATATGTGGAAAATAGCATATAATGAAGAGAATCTACTGATAGAACTATTTAGATCAAAGCATATCAATAGTATTTAATCTTTGGTACTACTAAAGTTTTAACAAATTGGCTATTGAAAAAAGATATCAGATATGATATAATGTATCAAGGTGGATAAATCGGTAAAGAAGCTACTATTTCGTTGATAGCAGAACCCCGATAGCTTTTTGATAGCAAAAGCCGAAATACCGTATGGAATATGGATAATGCGTATCAATCTGTATCAAATCAAGTAAAATCACCAAAGCAAAATCAGTTAATATCG
>ERZ777305.905-NODE-905-length-43122-cov-3.567952_pt1 | contig 43122 bp, 46 predicted proteins | sample MGYA00374965_ERZ777305 | MGnify/ENA primary metagenome ERZ777305 (study PRJEB29328, sample SAMD00013331) | mouse gut metagenome | study: EMG produced TPA metagenomics assembly of the Metagenome analysis of fecal microbiota from mouse which was promoted...
GGTAACATTGTGGTAAAATATATTTACGATTGTTGGGGCAATCATGCGGTTATAGACGCAAACGGACAAGACATAGTCAATATGCAGCATATCGGCAATTTAAATCCGTTCAGATACCGCAGTTACTATTACGATACGGAAACAGGCTTGTACTATTTACAGACGCGATATTACGACCCCGAGCTTGGCAGATTCATCTCACAGGACAGTATAGAATACGCCGACTATGAAAGCGTAAACGGACTTAACCTGTACGCATACTGCGGCAATAATCCCGTGATGTACGTTGACCCGAGCGGAATGAAAGCAAAGTGGTATGAGATTTGGAAAAAAGACTGGTGGGTGCAGGCGGGCAAAGTTGTCGGCGGTATAGTTTTAGCCGCCGTCGGCGTGGCAATTACTTCGTCAACGCTGTTGCCTGCAATGGCAAGCCCCTTATTTGCCGTTGCGGCTGAATTCGGTTTGACGCTAAGCCTTTACGGCGCGGCGCTGGTCGGCTCGGTTTTTAATAGCGCCATAGAAAGTGATATGTCGGCAATAGGTTGGAATCCTTACAACACCAATGCGGACAATGCGGCAAAAGCTCAAGTAATGTCCTTTTACAAAGGAGTTCCGGTAATAAGAATTAGCGGAATGGGAGGCTCAATGTCACTTGGCGTAATTTTCTTTGATAAAAGTCAAGATGTTGAAGTATTAAAGCATGAACGCGGACATACAAATCAACTTATGACGCTTGGGATAATGAATTATTTGTTGCGAATCGGAGTGCCGTCTGTGGTAAAGAACGGCGACAATACGCCGTGGGAATTATCTGCCAGTATCTGGGGCGGTTCTACCTTGTTAGCAAACGGTGCTTCTAAAGTTCAAAGAAGAAATGCTTTTTTGTATTTGGCTTTGGCGGCGATTCCGATTGTAAACATAGGAAATTACTTTTGGGCAGGCTTGTATTGATTTTTGTTATGGCGGGGGAATAAAATTATGACTAAAAGAATAAAAAAGCCGATAATATGTTGTGTTTCTGCAATGTGCGTTTTGGTTTTATTGTTTTCGTTTTCCGGATGTATATATAAAGGCTATTCGGGTAAAAGGCAGGATTTATATACCGTCGCAATTAACAGTGTTTTATGGAATCTTGGGCATTCATATTCGACCGAAAGAGTACAAGATTCTGAAATAGAAATTCTTGAGGAGGATAACTTCGGTAGGACTTTATTTCAGTATCGTGAAAGGTATTATTCGGGCGGAGACCTTTCGTTTTCTGCGTTAATAGTCAGCCAACAATCCGTTGAAGGTTACGTTTATTATTATGAAGATTTAAACTATTTAATAAAAGAGCAAAAAGCTTTCGGAACACCGCTACAAAAGTTTACCGAACAAGAAAAACAGCATATTAAAGCTTTAAACGATTGGGGCGCTGATGTCGACTTGGGGAAATGTGTTAAGAAGCAAATCAGCAAATATAAAACAAAAATGCCCGAAGCAGGTAAAGGCGTTAAAAAAGAAGCTGTTTCTGAATTTAATCTTGCCGATGGCACTTATAATATATTTACTGATTTTTTAACATTTGATTCTGATAATAACTTTATCGTTTACGGAAAGGTTGACTGTTATGCTTCTGAAAATATATATTTTGTCGCAATAGTAAAAGCTTCGGATAATAGTATAAGTTGGTTTATTCCTTCGGATTTATATAATTATCAAATTGAATTCAGAAATTTTAAAAACGAAAACGGTTGGGAAAATTAAATACTGTTAAAAGTATAAGCGGTTAGTTTTAACCGCTTATATTTTTTGTTGTGCCGCCGCTATTACGTAGCTTATCTTCTTACGGCAATCCACTGCATGCCAAAGTGCGCCGCTTTTTTCGTGTAAGCGGAAATCAATACGTAAAACGCCGATCACCTAAAATTGACAACGCAAATTTTTTTTGATATACTGTCCGCGTAAACGTACCAAGGGGATAGGTTATGGGTGAAATTGTTTTAACCTGCATAAACGCGATACTGCCTATTATTTTGCTTATATTGCTGGGTTATTTTTTAAAACGCATTAAAATTCTGAACGGGAATTTTTTAAAGGTCGGCAACGGATTCGTTTTTAAAGTTTGCCTTCCGTGCATGCTGTTTATCAATATATACGACAAAATGGACAGCTTTGCGGATATCCGCTGGGACATAGTTTTATATGCCGTAATAGTTATCTGCCTTATATTCGGGCTTGGTCTTGTCACGGCGATACTCACAACAAAGCGCGCGGACAGGCGCGGGGTAATTCTTCAATGCTCGTTCCGCAGTAACTTTGCAATTATAGGGCTTGCGCTGGTGGAAAGGCTTGGCGGTGACATCGGTATCGCAAGCGTTATATCCGCGTTTTCCATACCGGTGTTCAATATACTTGCCGTTATAGCTCTTTCCGTATTCGTTAAGGAACCTTCTCCCGAGGTTGCGGAGAGCATAGACGGGGTTTCCGTCGAAGCGCCGCCCGTATCTAAAGCTAAAAAATTCGGTAAAAGCGCAAAGGATATATTGCTTAACATAATAAAAAATCCGCTTATAATAGGCGTTGCCGTGGGGCTGCTTTTCGTCGGCATAAGGGAGATAGAGCGCGCTTGCTGCGGTGGGGAAGTTCCGTTCGCGCTGAACAATCAATTGAAATTTTTGTATACCGCGGTAAAGGATATCAAGTCCGTCGCCACGCCGCTTGCCCTCGTGATACTTGGGGGGCAGTTCGAGTTTTCCGCCGTAAAGGGCATGACAAAGGAGATAATTGTCGGCACGGTGTGGAGGATAGTTCTCGCCCCGCTTATAGGCATAGGGCTTGCTGTTCTGTTCAGTAAGCTTACGCCGGTCTTGAACGATTTGGACGCGGTATATCCCACGCTTATCGCGCTGTTCGGCACGCCCGTGGCCGTTTCCAGCGCCATTATGGCGGGGGCAATGAAAAACGACGAACAGCTTGCGACCCAATACGTCGTGTGGACGAGTTTGGGCTCAATAATAACAATATTTGCGACCGTGCTTATACTTATGGGTTGCGGTCTTATGACGGTGTAGCCATGAAAATTTTATGCCTTACTTACAAAAGCGTGACGTTAGAGCTTGAAAACAATAAAACCGCATATTTTGCGCCCGCGGAATTTACTGTAACCCTGAACGGCAAAGCCGTTAAAAAAACCGGTAAAAACGTGTTTTCGTTTTTCGGGTTGGAAAGCGGGAAAGGCTATACAGTGGAAGCGAGCGGCGAGCGTGCGGAGTTTGTATTGCCCGTGCCGTATGCCGAGGCGGACGTGAAGTTGTTCGGCGCAAGGGGCGACGGAAAGCACGACGATACAGACGCGTTTGTCGCGGCGATAAACTGCATGCCTGCGGGAAGCGTTGTGACCGTTCCCGCGGGGATATATGCCGTCGGACCGCTATTTCTCAAAAGCGGTATAACGGTTTATCTTGAAAAGGGCGCGCGCCTATCGTTCCGCACGGACAGGGAGAAATATCCCGTTTTGCCCGCTGTTATAAACTGCGCGGACGGAACGCTTAACTTCGGCACCTGGCAGGGCGAGGAGGCGGACTGCTTTGCTTCGCCGCTGTATTCCTACGGGCAAAAAAATATCGCCGTTATCGGCGAGGGCGAAATAGACTGCAACGCGGCGGACGGCGACTGGTATGTGAACCACCGCGTAAAAAGGGGCGCGTGGAGACCGAGAGGGATGTTTTTCAACCGCTGCGAAAACGTGCTTGTTCAGGGCGTGACGGTCAAGAATACAGCAAGCTGGAATATACACCCGTACTTCTGTAAAGACGTAAAGCTTTACGGTTTAAGCTTGCAAAACCCGCCCGAAATGCCCACGACCGACGGGGTGGACCCCGACTGTTGCGACGGCGTGGAAATTATAGGGGCGGACATATCCGTCGGCGACGACTGCATTGCGGTAAAATCCTGTACGTTGGAGGCGGCCGAAAAGTACAGGACCGCCTGTAAAAACATAACAATAAGAAACTGTCGTATGCGCGAGGGACACGGCGGCGTCGTGTTCGGCAGCGAGCTGTCGGGCGGAATAGAAAACGTGCTTGTCGAGCGGTGCATATTCGACGGAACGGACAGGGGCTTCCGTATCAAGACGCGGCGCGGGCGCGGGCGTATAGGCAAGTGCGACGGCGTAAATTTTTCAAACGTGGTAATGAAAAACGTAAAGGTGCCGTTTGTCATAAACATGTACTATAACATGGGCGACGAAAACGGACATACCGAATACGTGTGGAGCACAAAAAAGCTTCCCGTCGATAATCGCACGCCGGAGGTGGGCAGCTTCTGTTTTAAAAACGTCATGTGTACCGGCGTTGAATATGCCGCGGGCGCGTTTTACGGCTTGCCCGAATCGCCCATAAAGCGGGTGGAGCTGGAAAGGGTAAGCTTTACGTATAACACGGACTGTGAAGCGGGTTTCCCCGACATGCGCGAAAAAAACGAAGCCGTTAAAAATATCGGACTTGACTTCCGCTTTACGGAAGGCGTGCGTCTTAAAGACGTAACGTTTTGCGGAGTAAGCGGCGAGAAAGTGCTTACGGAATGCGTCGGAGAAACTGAAATAAATTAATTTGCAATTTAAAAACGCCCGTCCGCAAAAGCGGACGGGCGTAATTTATTGTTTATCGGAATTTATTAGTTGAAGCCGGTTTTTGTCAAGTTCTTCGGGTATTCCTATGTCGACGCATTGATATTTGCCGTCCTCGCAAGCTTCAAGCTTACATTCGAATTTATACAAATTGTCGAGCAAATCTTTTACTTTCGAATATAATATTCTCTCCGTGATTTTTGATATGCTTATTTTATAACACTAAACGCAATTATTGTCAATGCCGCAAGATATTCCGCGGCGAATATTGACGGCGCGCGTTTTTAGTGATATAATAAACAAAGCGGTTTTTTGCCGTAAGAGAAAAGGTGAATTTATGAACACATTGTTACAACTATGCGGCGGCTATTTCGATATGATGGAAAACCGTTGCGGCAACGGCGGCGAAATCCCGAAAAACGAAATGACCTGTTTTCGCAAAGCTACGGAAGCGTTTTTAAAAAGCGGCAAAAAGGCGGACGCATTCGTCGTCTATTTTTGTTTCAGTGAGATTTTCAAGCTGTTCGGAAGCGGTTACGAGAACACGCAAAAGCTATTGGAAACTCTTTCCGACCACGAATATCATTCCGGCGAGCTGCTGTCCAAACACCGCGACCATTATTCGCATTCGGTTTACGTTTTCGCTTTGGGTCTGGCGATGTACGCGCACGACGGGAAGCTGCGTTCCGCGTTCGATAATTTTTATAAAGTTACGGGCGGCGAGGCGGCGGAAAAATTTTTGCGTCTATGGGGTACCGTTTCGCTTTTCCACGACGTGGGTTATCCCTTCCAGCTTGCGCACGAGCAACTTAAAGTCTACGCGGGCGAGCTGTGGGAAGGCGGCGAAAAACCCTACGTTTCGTTCGGCAATATGGACGGGTTTTTAAAATTAGACGACGCAACGGGTAAGCGCATAAGAGAAAGTTTGAAAGCCGACAGGACCTTTTCGTCCGTTAACGAGCTTTTATCTTACGGGCTGCAAAAGCGCGAGGGGTACGACTTCGACTATGTTTGCGGAAAGTTGAAAACGCGCGTGGAACGCCAGCCGAAATTTATGGATCACGGCTATTTCAGTGCGGTCATTCTTGCGAAAAGCCTGTTTGAAAACGACGGGCTTGTTTTAGACGCGGAAAGGCTGGACGTACTGACGGCGATACTTCTTCACAACAGTCTGAATAAATACGAAATAGAAAATGCACATCCGATTGAATTAAACGAGCATCCCCTTGCGTACCTTCTCATACTCTGCGACGAATTGCAGAACTGGGACAGGCTTGCTTACGGCAAGGCGAGCAAATGCGACCCCATAGCCTGGGACGTAGAGCTTACGGTTTCCGACGATTATATTTCCGCGCGGTATATATTCGAAAGTTATTCCGTAGACGATTATTCCGACGGGTTTTTAAAGAAGCGTCCCAATAAAAGCTTTAACGATATACAGGACGGAGATTTCGTCAAAGCGATAAAAAGCTTTATAAAATCCGATTTGCGGCTGGACGCTTCGGCGGCGGAAAGGACGAAGAAAAAGAAATCCTATTTATACGCTTCAGAGGATAACTTCATAAATCTTTGCGACTTCGCCAAGGCGATACACGCAAGTTACATAAAGCACTGTCTGGACTATAATATCGACCATCTGAATTGTTCCTTTGCGGAATTGCCGCTGGAATATAAGGTATCCAATATCGAACAGGCAAAATCTTACTCTTACAAGCTGGAGCTTATAAACTGCTTTTACAGCAGTAAAAATTTAGACTATCCCGTTGTGGACGACTTTAACGACTGCCGCCTCGGGAACCGGGGGGCGAGAAACGTGGAGTTTCTCGCGCGCGAGGAGCATTTGCGCTGGGTCAGGGAAAAGCTTAACCTCGGCTGGCGCTACGGAACCGATTACAAAACCGCGGAGGAGAGAAACTGTAAAAAAATCCACAAGTCCATAGTGCCGTACGAAGCGCTTTCCGAAAGCGAAAAAAGCAAGGACGTTTTAATGATTCGCAACATAATACCGCTTTTGAAAAAATTCAACAGCGGCATAAAGATATATAATTACCGCTCCGGCAGGAAGGAGGATTTGGTAATTGCGGGTACGGGTCACAGATACTTTACCGAGGACACCGACCCCGCTACGAGAAATTTGATTAAAGAAAAAATAAAAGCTATTTTGAAAAAATATGCCGAGGAATACCGCGTCATAGTCAGGACGTGTTACGCTAACGGGGCGGATATACTCATAGCCGAGTGCGCCGACGAGCTTAACCTTACAACCAAAGCCGTCCTGCCAATGGAGTACGAACAGCACATAAGGGACGTTATCGGCGACAGGCAAACGCACGGCAACCCTATGACGGAAAATGAGGTGTTGCACCTGAGGCATCTTTTAGCCCTTGCCGTAGTGTGCAAGGTCGTGCCGGACCCCGTTTATACTTACTACGAGTCGGGAAAATATCTTATAGAAAAATGCGACCGGCTAATCGCCGTATGGGACGGCAAAGAGCTTCCCCTTCACGACAGGGACAACAATCCCATAAACCGCGGCGGCACGTATCACTGCATAGATATTGCCCGCAAGCGCGGCTTAAAGGATAACGAAACAATTCACTTTATAGACTGTTTCAGATAAATTTTCACAGAGGTAAAAAATGGCGGCTTACAACGTTGTCACGGCAATATGCTTTACTTTACTGACCGTCGCGGTTATTTATACGGCGGTCAGCTTCGCGGTAAAGAACAGGGAGGACAGGATAGCTTATCTGAGAAGCTTTAAAAAAGGCAAGTGCGCCGTAGTGCTTGTACTGGCCATACCTCTTTTCTGCATAGGCTTCATGTACGGCGGCGCGGATTTTTTAACGGCGTTTTTCAAAGCGGTGGGCAACACCGTAAACCTTGTCGTACTTAAATACAGTCTGTCGGATATATCCGCCCTGATGAAAGCGGACCTGTTCTATAAAATAACGGTTTACTACTGCTGTATACTCGTCCTGTTAAACGCGCTGCTGTTTACGTTTTCGCTTACAAGCCAGCAGATACGGCGTTTTGCAAGCTCGATTTATCTGCGTTTCAGCCGCAAACCCAGACTGTATATCTTCGGTTATAACAAAGACAACGTCAACGTTTACAAAAGCGCGGGGCGCTACGCGGCATTGATAGTAGACGGTCTTTCGGCGGAGGACAGACTTTTCCTTTACCGCAAGAAGATTAATTACATAAATCTTAAAAATTACGAAGCCGCCGTGTGCGGCATAATGCGGCGGATAGGCGGAGACGGCGCTGATAGTACGATTGTGATAAATACCGGCGACGACGGAAAAAACCTGAATATATGCCGCCTTTTCAACGAGCAAACGAACAAAGCCGTTACGTCAGGCAAAGAACGGTGCCGCCTGCGCGTCTACGTTTTCGCCGATCCCGCACATGAGGCTGTTTACGGTCAGGCGGGTGCGCAGTCGGCGGGCTGTATTCAATACAAAAACAAGTATCTCATGCTTGCGGCGCGCTTTACCGACAGATATCCTTTATCTTCTTTTATGGACGGGCGGCACATCGATTACGAAACCGCGCTTGTCAAAAAGCAAACGGAAATAAACGTCTGTCTGATAGGCTTCGGCAACGCCAACCGCAGGATATTCCTCGCTTCTGTGGCAAACAACCAGTTCCTCTGCCGCGACGGGAAGTGTCTTTCCGTAAAGCCCGTCAAATACTTTATATTCGATAAAAATTCGTCCGAAGAAAACAAAAACCTCAATCATACTTATTACCGTTTTAAAAACGAATTTCCGGACGCGGACGCGGTGGATTATTTGCCGTTGCCGCCTCCGCCCGCAATAGAGGAATACAGGCATCTCGACGTCAACAGCCCCGACTTTTACAGCGATATAAGAAAGGCGGCGTCGTGTAAAAACGGTGTCGGCTTCATAATAATATCTTTCGGTACCGATCTCGAAAACATAGACCTTGCCTGCAAGCTTACGGAAAAGCGCGCGGAGTGGGGCTTGAGCGACGTCGTGATATTCGTCAAGGTGCGCGATGCGGAGAGATACGGCAAGCTTGTCACGGGGGAAAACTGTTACCCGATAGGCGACGAGAAATCCGACGTTTACGACATAGAGCAGATTACGGACGACAAAATTTCACGCATGGCAAAGCTGCGCGATTATATATACGAGCTGGAAAAAAGAATTACGACGGACGCGGCTTTCACCCCGACCGAGCAAAGCCTTGCGGAGTGCCGCCTGGTTGCCGAGAAAAAGTGGTTTACGGAAAAATCCAGTCTCGAAAGGGAGTCGAGTCTGTATTGCTGTCTCAGTCTGCGTTCCAAGTTGAATATGCTGGGGTTGGACTATTGCGACGCGGAGGACAGTGCGCTGCCCGCACTTTCCGAAAGCGAATATATGCAGGTCTACGCCGACGGAGACGCGCCCGACACGCGATATGATTCCGTCACGGCGGACGGCAAAAAAATTATTAATTACACGCTGGATTTTCCCGAATCCAAGAGAAAAAATCTGGCAGTATCCGAGCATTACAGGTGGAACGCTTTCATGCTGTCGAAGGGCGTAATACCCGCCGATAAACAGCAAATACTCAACGAAACGACCGTAAAGAACGGCAGGACCGTTTTCACCGACGGCAAAAACTATAACCTGCGCCGCCACGGGAATATCACCACCTTCGACGGGCTGGCGGAGTTCAGGCGCATTATTGCCGAAAGGGATAACCTTGACGAAAACGAAACCGACGTTATAAAATACGACTATCAGTTAATGGACGACGCCTATTGGCTGTTAACGCGCTGCGGGTTTAAAATAGTTAAGCGCGTATGACGTTTTTATGCCCCGATTATTTGCCGTAACCATTGACTTGCGTATAAATTTGTTGTATAATTTTTTTCGTAACTTTAACTCGGCTTTACGCCGCGCGGGAGGATTGTTTGCCTTACTGTAACAAAAGAATAATATCGTTTCTGCTTACGTCGCGTTGCAATATGGCGTGCAAATACTGTTACGGCGCGCGCAAAGCCAAATATACCGTTTTGGATTTGGACTTTGCGAAGTGCGGGATAGACGAGTACGTCGCCACGGGCGTAGTGAACGGAATAAGATTTTTCGGCGACGGCGAACCCACTACCGAGCCGGAGCTTATAAAACAAATATGCGCGTACGCAAGGAAATTCAAACCGGATGTAAACTGCGAAATACAGACTAACGGGTTTTTCAACCCCCGCCTTGCGGAGTGGCTGGCTTATAACATGGACGAAATCTGGGTGTCCATGGACTTGCTTCCCGAAACGCACGACATGTTCCGCGTGACGGTCAGCGGAAAACCTACGTCCGCCGTTATAGAGCGCAACCTGAAATATTTCAAAAACCTCGAAAACAAGCGCGCCATGGTCGGCGTGCGCAGTACTATTACGCCGTACAATATAGACAGGCAAAAGGAGGGTATTGACTATCTTTTGTCGCTGGGTATAAAGCATATCTGGGTCGACCCCATTTTCGCGCCCGTCAGCGAGACGGAGGATAAGACTTTCGAGCCGATAGACAATATGCATTTTGCGCGCAGGTTTATAGAGGCGAGGGAATACGGCAAAACGCGCGGGGTTTTTTACGAAAGCAACTTCACCACCAACTTCGACGGTCCAACGTGTTATAATTGCCGCTCTTGCCTGCCTATGCCGCACCTGACCATGGACGGTTACGTTTCCGCCTGCGAAATGTGTACAAGCGGCGAAAACGCCGCACAGATGGATGCGTTTATCTACGGCAAGTACGATAAAGAAAACAACCGTATAATTTACGATAAAAAGAAGATAGACGTTTTACAGAGCAGGACGCTGGACAATCTTCCCGAATGTCGAGACTGTATCGCGCGGGAGCATTGCGCGGGCTTTTGTCTTGGCGAAACTTTGAACGAACGCGGCGATTTGTTTACTATCAAAAAAACCGTGTGCGAGCCGCTTAGATACATATACGCTAAAATAGGCGGCGACTATGCCCGTTTCGGCGGCGAATTCAAATACAAACACCCTTAATAAAGTAACAAATGATAAAGGAGAGAGAAATTGAGCGAAAAGAATTATAATGCCGCGGACGAGTTCGACGGTCTTGCGGAAGCCGGCGGAGAGAGCGGCATATTCAGAAAATTCAAAAGCAAAAGAGTTGCGGCAAGGGAGTGGATTAAAGACCTTATAGCCAACGGATACCGTTCGGGCGACAGAAGAACGCGCCGCGCCCTCGCAGACGAGGGACTTTTCCTTTCCGACGAAATGCAGGAGGTGGGGGTGCTTTCCATAGCCCCGTCGCTCTCCGCGCTTCTGTTAGAGATTTCCTTATTGGAGGACGAAAAGGAGGAGGGGGTGGAAGGTGTAACTTTTGCCGAAATGCTTACGGAAGGCAAGCCCTCTACACTGAACGTAATTGTAAATTCGGTCTGCAAGCTGCTTGCCGAGTGCTTCCCTTCGGGCGTTAAGTCGGGCGGAAGAATACTTCTTTCCAGTATGCCTTTTTACGACGACACCACCGCGACGGAAGGGCTTCGTTGGGATACGGGCGGCTATTTGGACAGCGCAAGCTGGGTGTTCCTTGCCGCGGACTCGGTTGAAAGCTTCCTTGCCCGCATGAAAAGGGTAGCCCCCGAAGAATACGCTAAAATCAAATGGGAAATAAAGGGCGACAGGGTTTATACCGCGGACGAAACACTTTCCGCTGAGGAAGTGGAAAAGGCTGTCCGCGCGCTGTATCTCGAATGTATCAGAATCACGTGCGACTGCATAGTCCGTCGCGATGGAAAAGTGGCGGGCTGGTCGTTCAGGAAGATGAGCGGGGCAGAGCCTTCGTTATATTTTTCTTACGTTGCGTCGACGGTCTATCTGGGGCTTTTTAAACGGTTCGATTGCGGCGCGGATATTGTCGGCAAATTAAGACGCTTCGAAAAGCAGCTTTCGGCCTCGGGCGACACCGTCGCGCACTTTAAATTTTATCATGGGCTGACCAACCCGGCTTCGCTTGAAAAGACGGTGCAGCGCCTTAAACGCGACGGGTTCGACGAATTTGCGGACTTCCTTTCCAACCTTTCCGCGGACTCTTTAAAAGAGCTTGACCTGCTATATAACGCAATCAACGCCGGACAGCCGCTGACGTACAGGGCGGACGAGGACGGCGCAGACGGCGCTTTCACTGTATTGAAAGAAGCCTCCGTCTCTCTTGCGGAAAGTCTGTGGAACGAGGGCTTCGGCAACCTGAAAACAAAAACGCCTTTTAAGGTCAATATGTCCAAGGGCCCCTGTTACGAGGACGGTACTCTCGTCGACATGGATACGGTAAGGCTTTCCAGCCACAACAACGCGTTTTTCAACAATCTTTTCGTAATAGGCATAATATTGAATTCGGCGTACGATTACGAGCTTTCCGTAAACGACCCCGAAGAATACGAAAAAATGCTGAACACCTTCCAGATAGCTATACAGAATACGCAGCGCTGTTATAACGAGATCGAGAACGAAGGACTTTTATATAAAATAGACAGCTATATACTTGACTTTTCCGACAAGGTGGACGACACCAATTCCGAGCTTGCCAAACAGCTCAGAAAAGTCAATATAGCGGCGGTTCCGCTTCTGCCCCTTATGCTTAAAAACAACAACCTGATGAGTCAGTATGTTGTGCAGTATCCTCAGAAGCAGATGAAGGAGTCTTTAAAAGATATCATCCGCAACAAAAAGCGCAAGGGCGGAGAGTCGAGCTGGGTATGGGATAAGGACGGCTTCAACGCAATTACCAACTACTATTACATTGACGCGCTTATATCCTTCTACCGCTATTACGAGCAGTATGAGGAGCCCTTTATCGACAGCGAAAGAAACAGGCGCAGACAGGAAAAGAAAGCAGCGCAGGCAGAGCGCGAAAAGTACGAAAACGTGCTTTCCGCCGCGCATAAAAAGCACGCGGAGGAAATTGCCTGGCGCGACGAATATATCGGACGTACAAGGAAGCTTTTCAGAGACATAGCGGGTTTCGTCGCTAACGGGCTTATAGACCTTATAGACGACCAGCTTACGGCGGACAATCTGCTTGCCAATCTGGAAGCGGGCGAAAGAAGCAACCGCGAAAAGGTTATAGACAAGTTGAATTCCTTCGACAAGGATACCGACGCGGTTAAGCTTACCAAGCTTGTGCACCTTACGGAAAAATTACAGCTTTTGTCCTTACTTTCTATGGAATACAATCCCCAGCTTGTGGCTTTTTTGAAAAACGGCGACCCCGAGGACAGAAAGGACGCGCACAGCACAATAATCAGAAACGTTTTCGGCGCGGAGGGCGACAGCTCTAAATTCATGCGCAATCTTATAACTTATCTCACGGCAAAGGTGCCGTCGAACAAGGAGTAAACGGGGAAACCAAGGAGAAAAATTTTTTATGTCGGTTATTTCATTCTTTTCATATAAAGGCGGTTCCGGCAGAACGACCGCAACGCTTAATACCCTTTATTATCTTATTCAGGAGCAAAAGCCCACCCGCAAATCTCCGCTTATCATAGTGGACGCTGATACGGAAAGCTACGGCATGTCCATGCTTATAAAGGATTCCGGCGCCAAGTACGACGCGGAGCAATCCTTGCAGGGTCTCGGCGTCCGCGCCAAATCCGACACATTCAATTATAACGGCGACCCGACGGACTGGGGCTCGTATAAAAAACTGAACGAGTATTTTATCCCCATTGGCAATTATTTTACGCGCGACGTGGAAAACGAGGCGGTTCTTCTTCTTCGCTCCGACGTTACCCCCGCAGAGCAGGACGCTCTTTGGGAAACGGTTTTCGCAATGAACGGTCAGGGGCCGGAAAACAAAAATTTAACCGCCGCGTTCGACGTCATGGACAGATGTGACTGTACCGTCGTTTTCGATACTCCGTCGGGCACGCAGGACATGGCTACCTTCTCGCTTGACAGGTCGGACACCATAGTGTGCTGCATGCGCCCGTCCGTACAGTTCGAAAAGGGCACAAGGCTGTGCTTCGAAAAGCTTATGGCAAAATGGGCGGCGGTCAAAAACGAGAAAAAGATAATCTTCTGTCCCTCGGCGGTTCCTTTCAGGGAAATGCAGATCGATACGCACGTATATCCCGCATATTACAAGGACAATCTGTTTGCGGGCTTCCGTGAGGAAATGGATACAAAGGCACACGACACGCGCGGAGTTATCAGACTGGCGTGGGGTATGCAGGAGGGCGCGGTGCCCGGCATTCCCGAGGTGGACAGGTTCAAATGGCAGGAGTGCTGTCTTGCAAAGATTGCCACCGATGCCCCCGACGAGGTAATGGCAAAGGAAAAGTACAGGCAGCTTGCAAATCTGCTTATAAGACGCAATTGATTTAAAAGGAAATATTATGCCGTTAGAAAGTGCAGACGTCTTTGAAGAAAAAGACGCCACAGATAAAATTATTGATTTATGCCGCGGGATAAAGGATAAGTACGTCAGACAGATAGTACTCGGTTTGGATTTCGTTTCGGACTACGAAAAAGAGCTGAAAAAGCTGGAAAAAAATTTAAGAACGGCTTCCATTTACCGCGAGGAAATGTTCAACCGTATAGTCAACCTCGTTTTTGCGTACATCGTTTCAAAATACAAGGCGCTATACAAGACAGTTGATTTCCGTGCGGAATCCAATTGCGAAGCGCGTATAAAGCACGCCGCAGACAATTTATACAGCACGTATAACGTGACCGACGACGTGGTGCGCTTCGTGCTTTTGAATATCGCGCTGGGGCTTGACGCAAGCGAAAGCTTCCGCGACAAATTCGACGTTTTAAAAAAGGGCGGCGCTTTTTACAGCGAAACGAAGGAATATATTTCCGTTTTCAGGCATATCCAAAAGCTGCGTCAGTCATCCTTCAAAAAGAAGGGGCACATGACGGAGTCGAACGATATTTTATATACTCTTTTCAAAAAATTCGGGTTTATCTGCGACGTTGAAATTACCGACGACGGCGAATATGCGGACGCGGACGCAAAGGTTGTTCCGTGCTGCTTCAAGGTCGGCGACAATTTCTATCCGTCGAAATATGCGCTTGTCAGATATTCGCCGAACGAATATTGCGATAAATTTCTGCTTTTAAGAAACATTGAAGAATTATCAAATAAAAAAGGTCCCAAGGTTCTGCGCCTTAACTATACGGGGCTTAGCGACAACGACACAAGCGAGGCGGTGAAAATTTTCTTTTCTCCGGAAATAAATCCGCAGGCGGACAGGGGACTTATAATTCTTGCGCCCAGCACTGGTAAGATTTACTCTTACATAACGGGAGACCTGTTGCGGAAAAGACACAGAATGTCATTCTGTAACGGACTTTCTAGCTATAAATATTACGGCGAGCTTGCTGCCTCCGTTATGGACGCGCTTGAAATTCTCGTCGTTGCCAAGGACAAGCAATTTGCCGTAGTGGAAAATTATATTCTGCCCGTTATCAAAAACAACTTCAATATATGCAAAGAGGACTGCGTATGCTCCGGCGCGGGCTGTAAATTCGGCGCGCGGAACAGACTTTGTAACGACGACAGGGTTATCGAGTCGAAGGACAGGCTTAAAGCAGACTGCGTAAGCAATATGGATATAGTATCAATTTTGACAATTCTGTTTTCTGTCGTCGGCTGTAAGGAAATTCTTCCTCAGCTTTTCGCTAAGTTCGAATATATAGGTACCCAAAGCTATGACGAGCTGTTTTCACAGGTGAACCGTCAGCTGGAAAAAAGATTTGCGGATTTCGACTCGGCCGAAGTGGAAGAACTCAGAAAAGAGTTTTACGGCGAGTCCATTAAGTATCTTTCCCTTAATCTCGGCGAGGTAGACGGTGATGACGGCGTGGTTGCGCAGACGTTGAAGCCCTTTAAAATCAGGGCGTATACCGACGCGCTTGTGTACAGTCTCGAAAATTTGGACAGGGACAAGACCGACCACAGCGTAAGCCCCAGCGAAAACGTTTACAGCATACAAAACAAAATAGATTTGATAAGCGGCATGAGCGGTATTATGGACGTCCGCTCGGCGTTGCGAGACACCTTAAAAATTATTTTAACTTACTACGCGGGACTTGCCAATTGCACAAGCCAGCAGCTCGATTACGAAATAAAGGCGGAACAAACCTCGTCGCTGAACGCGCAGGCGGTAAAGGAATGCAGGGAGGCGATAGATTTCGCTTTCATGCAGGGGGTGCGCGGTAAGCTTAAAGTTTTGGGGCAGTCGCCTACTTTTTACACTCTTTTCAGAAATCTTATCGACGACACCGAGGAGCAGAAGTCCGAAATATCCATTATGCTCGGCAGGGAGATGGTAAGTCTTACACCCCTCGGCGCGTTTATAAGCATGGACGATAAAAACGGCAAGTGCTATCTGGTAGAACGCAGAAGAAAATCCGGCGGCGGATTCGAATACGTATACCGTTGCGACCTCGACGACGAGGAGCAGTGTCGCGGCGAACGAGACAAATTCATCGGCAGGGTTATAGAGCTTTTGAAATTTTTCAAGGGCGACGACGCGGGCGGTACAAGGTTTGCCTGTTACCCGCAGGTTCTTACGCATACTTCAAGTCGGGTAAACGTAGATAAAACCACTATAAACGCCTTCACCGTATACGAAAGCGAGCAATATCTTCCAAAAAAGGAATACAACGTCATTACATATTTTTCGTACGAGATAAGTAAAAGATATTATTACATCGCGCCGAAGAAATTCGAAAAAACGCGCTGGATAACTTATCCTATACTGATAAGGTGTTCCAAATTTTACGAGACCGTGATAAAGGAGGGTGAAAAGCAATGATCAACACATATCTCGGCAGAAAAAACCCCTCCGGCAAATACGTTTTCGTAAGCTATTCTCATGCGGATGGCGAAGCGGTGTCAAAGCTTCTTTCCGCGCTTAACGATTATGGCGCGGACTTTTGGTACGACGCGGAGCTTAAAACGGGTCAGAACTGGCTTAAAAAGGTAGAGGAAGTCACGGCAAATAAAAACTGCTGCGGTATTTTATATCTTGTCAGTCCGGATTTCATTTTCAGCGAGGCGTGCCTCAAAGAGTTCGATATGGCGGAAAGTCTTGAAAAATCGCATAAAAAATTCGGTACGGCGTACGTACTTATGGGCGACGGCGACCCTATGAATTTGCAGAATTTTCTCAGCGTTTCCACACAGAAGCTCCTCGGCGCGCATCCCGCGGATTTCGATAAAATTTTAGAGCGCACGGGACACTTTTCAAAAAAGTTCGATAAAGACAGGATATATAAGACGGCGGCTTTCGGGCGCACGGACGACGACGGTCTTGTCAATTCCCTTATAAAGGACGTGTTTGCCACCTGGGGGTGTCTGTCGCAGGAAAGCGGCAAGATAGACGCGCTTGCGGAGGACGGGCTTACAGATGCGAATTACCGCATAAAAACTTCCTGCCGCATAGTTGAAAACGTGGTCAACGGTCAGGATGCGGAGTGGAAGGTGTTTGCCTATAACGGTGATACGATTAGCGCAATTTTCGTTTCAGACGAGCTGTACGGCGCGGCTTGCCGTTCCTTGGCGGTAAGCGTCATGGATTATATAAACGACGGTCTTTTCCTTGACAAAGGGGACGTGCGACTGAAAGAAAAACATATTGAGTTAGAACCGTCTTTTGCGGAGTGTCTGAAAAAGGACGGCAACGGCAAAGCAATCAGGTTTCTGCGCGCTGCCGAGCATGAAAATAATTATCCGCAATTGAAAGAAGTGCTTGAAAAAGCGCCGCTGACGGATTCGATAGACGACGGTTATTTCTTCGTCGGCGACAGTCAGGGCAACATACTTTTTGCGGACAGGGGCAGCGACGACGTTTACCGTCAAATAAACGTGGACGCCTGCGCAAGCATAATACCGGTTATCGACATAGATTACAATAAATACAAAAAATATCTGCTCGGCAAAAATTTATAATTGAAAGTCGAAATGCAAGAGGGTACCCTCTTGTGCGTTAATGAATTAACGCACAAATATCCTTATCAGTTTGAAATATTTTTTAAGGAGAATTATATGAAAAGCAAAAAAATTTTAAGCGCGGTTCTGGCGTCCGCACTGTGTATCGGCACGGCGTTCGCCTGCGTTGGCATGACCGCCTGCAAGGGCAAGGATAAGGAAAACGGCGGAACGACTAATCCCCCGGGCGGCACAACCAACCCTCCCGAAGGCGGGACGCCCGAACAAGATACTTCCGTAAAATTCACGGGTAAAATTTACCTTGTCGGCGACAGCACGGTCTGCGACTTCGGCAGTACCGACAAAGCGTTGTACATACCGCGCTACGGTTACGGTACGCAGATTCAAGAATATATAAACATAGATAAAGCAAACGTCATAAACATTGCGCTTTCCGGAAGGAGCTCTTACAGCTTTACAAAAGAGAATAAATATTCACAGCTTTCGAATATAACGAACGGTGATTATCTTATTATCGGCTTCGGACATAATGACGAGAAGTATGAAGCGGACAGATATTCCGACCCGACGCTTTCTTCCTCGGATACCTCGACTATGATAGGGACTTATGACGCGCAACGCCCTGTTTCGTTCAAGTACATATTGAAACATTATTATATCGATCTTGCGGTAAGCAAAGGAGCGACGCCAATTCTTTGTACGCCTATAGTAAGACTTGCTTCCGACTCTGCAAAGTATGATTCTGATCATATTACGGAATCGAAAACTAATTATACCGATTCTACCAACAAAAATATTACTACCGACTGGAACGGGGGCAACTATGCGCAGGCAATACGCGATTTGGCGACCGAACAGAATTTAACGCTTGCGGATTTAACCACGCTTACCAAAAATGATTATAAGGCTATCGGTTATGACGAAGCCATTAAATATCATTCTATTAAAGGCGGTAAATGGAGTGATGAATCCAAATCGTCAATCGTTCCCGATTTGGCTTCGTATGACGGAACACATACAAACCTTTTCGGCGCTAAAATGAACAGCTATTATATAGCTGACGCTATTAAATCTACAACTTTACCGCTTTCGGCAAGCGTAAAGACAAACGCAAAAAAACCGACTTATGCCGAAAATGCGACGGCTATGGTTAATCCCGATTATGAAGTGCCCTCGCAAGAACCTTTCAATCCCGATACCGATAAATCCTCGAAATGGGCAGTAAACGGTTCCACTAAGGACGCAAATTCCGAAAAGGTTTACAACTGGTACGGCACTGCGTTCGGCGCAAATCTGGGTATTACCAATATTGCTACAACAAGTCAATATTCTATTACACAGGGAACGGACGAGGACGGAGTAACGTTTACGGTCAATGCCGACGCAGGTAAAGGTAAGATACAAAGCGGCGACGACAGTCTTGTCGGTATATTTATACAAATACCGTTTGCTACCGCGTTCACAGTGACGGCGGACGTAACTTTGGAAACTTTCGTTAGCTCTAATAATCAGTCGGGCTTTGGTATGATGCTCAGGGATGACATAATGGTAGATTCTTTAAATACAGCGAAAAGTAATTACGTAAATACCGGTTGTATCGTGACTAATAAGGGGGCTGACGCCAATGTTTATTCCGGTAGACTTAACGGAACGTTATTCACTTCGGGCGTTAAGGACAGCGGTATAACCACAGGCACGAAATATAGCTTATCAATTGCAAGAACAAGCCAGTCCGTTGTCGCTACATTTAACGATAAAGCGCCGTACAGCGCGGTAAAAGATTTTGATCTCGGCGCTTCGGATAATAAATACGTTTATGTTTGTTTGTGGGTAGTAAGAGGAACCAAGGCAAGTTTCAGCAATATTACATTTGCTTCGGGCGAATGGGTAAACGCATAATTCATCAGTAAATAAAAATTCCCCGTTTCGACGGGGAATTTTTTTATTACTATATAAAAATATTTGACATAGGGGGGCTGTATATATATAATCTTCTTGTTTGGGTTTATTTTTATTAAACTTTTTGTTTAAAATCTCTAATCCCGAGGATTATTATGGATATAGGCAATAAAATAAAACGGTTGAGGCTGCAGCTAAACCTTTCGCAGGCGGAGCTTGCCGACCGGTGCGAGCTGACCAAGGGCTACATATCGCAGCTTGAAAACGATTTGACGGAGCCGTCTATCTCGACCTTGCGCGACATTCTTTCGGCTTTGGGTACCGACCTTGCCGAGTTTTTCAAAAAAGAGGACGACGCGCGCATAGTTTTCTCCGCCGATGATTTCATAGAAAAGCATGAAAACGGCATGCTTTTGAAATGGATAATACCCAACGCGCAGAAAAACGAAATGGAACCCGTCCTTGTTGAGCTGTTGGCGGGCGCGTCCACCTCGGTCGATTTCCCTCACGAGGGAGAGGAGTTCGGATACGTTTTGGAAGGCAGGATATGTCTGGAGCTGGGCAAAAAGAAATATATTTGCAAAAAGGGCGAAACCTTTTACTATGCGGCGGACAAGTCGCACAATATTTCAAACAACGGAAACGGAACGGCGAAATTTCTGTGGATTTCCACACCGCCTAATTTTTAAGGAGACGGACATGGGCAAAAGCGAAAACATAATCGAATTGATAGACGTAAAAAAAGTATACGACGGCGACACCGTTGCCGTGGAAAATTTCAATTTACAGGTAAAAAAGGGCGAGTTTGTTACCTTTCTCGGTCCGTCGGGTTGCGGTAAGACCACAACGCTAAGAATGATTGCGGGCTTCGAGCTTCCCACGTCGGGGCAAATACTTTTGGACGGAGAGGACATAAGCCGCCTGCCGCCCAATAAAAGACCCGTAAACACCGTGTTCCAGAAATACGCGCTCTTTCCGCATTTAAACGTTTACGAAAACATTGCGTTCGGTCTGCGGCTGAAAAGGGTGATAAATACATACCGCAATAAAGACGGCGACGAATATACCAAAAAGCAGAGACTTTCCCGTGCGGAAATAGACAAAAAAGTCAAAAAAGCGCTTGAAATAGTCGACTTGGAAGGCTTTGAAAAGAGAAGCGTTTCCACTTTATCGGGCGGACAGCAGCAGCGTATAGCAATAGCGCGTGCAATAGTAAACGAACCGGAAATTCTTCTTCTGGACGAGCCTTTGGGCGCGCTTGACCTTAAAATGCGCAAGGAAATGCAGATCGAGCTTAAAAATATGCACAAAAGGCTGGGCATAACCTTTATCTACGTCACGCACGACCAGGAAGAAGCGCTTACCATGTCGGACAAAGTAGTCGTCATAAACGACGGCGAAATACAGCAGACGGGCACGCCCACGGAAATTTATAACGAGCCCGTAAACACCTTCGTTGCGGACTTCATAGGCGAAAGCAACATTTTCAACGGCGCAGTAGTAGGCAAACTGAAAGTAAAATTTTGCGGCGCGACGTTCGACTGCCTTGACGATTACGAGATAAACCAGCTTGTGGACGTCGTCGTGCGTCCCGAGGATATTAAAATTTGTTCGCCCGGGGAAGGGCAGCTTAAAGGCAAGGTGCTGTCAACCGTTTTCAAGGGCGTCCATTACGAAATAACGGTAGGTATAGGCAAGTTTGAAATTATAATACAAAGCACGTCCAATGCGGAGGCGGGCACAACCATAGGTATGCGCATAGAGCCTGACGGTATACATCTTATGCGCAAGGTTTACACCGTCAACAAATACGACGGAGTCGTTACAAAAAACAACGCGGTGGAGTTCGGCGACGGCGTTTTCGACTGCGACGTCACTCAGCTTTACAAAGGTTCGCATCTGGACGAAGAAGGTTACCTTATCACCGCTCAGGGCGAAAAAATAGATTTGACCGGCACGGAAGTTTGCGTTGAGGTAGACACGCACGCCATAACCATGACGGACGACATATCCTCGGGCGGGGCTAAGGGAAATATCATTTCCATGATATACAAGGGCGACCATTACCGCTATATTGTCAGAACAGAAGAAAACGAGGAGGACTACGTTCTGTCCTGTCCCGACCTGTGGAACACCGGCGACTTGGTCGGCGTGATAATCCCCAAAGAAAAAATAAAGCTTACCTTAAAAGTTACGGGGGAAGACGTTAAATGAAGCTGAGATTCAACAGAAAACAGCTTTGTATCCCGTACGCTGTGTTTTTGATACTGTTTGTAATATTTCCGCTGTTGGTGCTTGTGTATCACGCGTTTACAAACGGCCAGGGTAAATTTACTTTTTCCAATTTTACCGCCTTTTTTTCAAGTACCAACACGCTCGGCACGCTTTTATATTCGTTTGCGGTTGCCGCCGTCACAACGCTTGTCTGCCTTGCGATAGCTTATCCCACGGCGTACATACTTGCAAGAAGCAACTTTAAAAAGAAGTACGCACTGCTTCTGCTTTTCATACTTCCCATGTGGATTAACTTCACGCTCAGGGTAACCGCGCTTAAAGAAATACTTACGCTTATCGAAGGAAACATTTCGAAATATCAGTTTTTTAATTCCGTAACGGGTATGACGTACGACTTTCTGCCCTTTATGATACTGCCGCTGTACACGTCGCTTTCCAAGCTTGATAAAAGCTATCTGGAAGCCGCGGCGGATTTGGGCGCGGGTAAATTTACGACGTTCATGCGCGTAACCCTGCCGCTTTCGGTCCCGGGCATAATTTCGGGCGTGACTATGGTGTTTCTCCCTTCCATGACCAACTACGTGGTTCTGGATATGCTGTACAACAGCACATACATTATGGGCAGCCTTATCGGCAGTTATTTCAGCGCGTACGACTGGAATAACGGCGCGCTTATATCTCTCGTGCTGCTTGTCATAATTTTTATAGTTACGTTAGCCACAAACCGTTTCAGCGAAAAGGATTCGGGCAACAGGGGGACGCTGCTGTGAAAAAGTATTTAGGCATAATATGGTTGGTTCTTGTGCTTGCGTTCATATACGTGCCCGTGGTCGTGCTTGCCGTGTACAGCTTTACGGACGCTTCTATGGTCGGCGCTCCGGCAAACGGATTTTCCTTTAAAAACTACGTAAATCTTTTTGCCGACGAGGGTCTGAGGAATATGATTTTCGGCACGGTTGTGCTTGCCGTTGTCTGCGCGGCTGTTTCAACCGTGCTTGCAACTTTCGGGGCGATAGGCGCGTTTTATTCAAAAAAGGTCACCAAATCGCTTCTGAACGCCGTCAATCAGATACCCGTCGTAAACGCGGACATAGTTACCGGCTTTTCCATATGCGTGCTTCTCATAGTTATAATGCAGGTAAGCAAGGACACGTATATTCCGCTCGGTCTGGGACATATAGTTCTCACCGCGCCCTTTGTATATCTTTCCATACTTCCCAAGCTTAAACAAATGGATAACAGTCTGTACGAAGCCGCGCTCGATTTGGGCGCAACCCCCGCGCAGGCGCTGTTCAAGGTGGTTATTCCCCAGCTTATTCCTGGTATACTTTCGGGCTTTATGCTGGCGGTAACTCTTTCTTTGGACGATTATTTCGTGACAACGTACACAAAGCCTTCCACGTTCGACACGATAAGCACTTACGTCGTAAACGCGACGAAGGGCAGCCAGACGGAAGCGAAAACCGCGCTTTGGGCGCTTTCCACTTTGATTTTCATTGTTGTGATAGTTGCGGTCGTGCTCATGAACGTACTGTCCGGCAGAAAAAAGGAGAAAAAAAATGAGTCTCGTTAAAAGATTTTTTTCCGCTTTTGCGGCGGCGGCAATTATTTTTCCGTGTTTTGTCGGCTTTGCGGGCTGTAAAAAAAGCGACTCCGCAATCACCCTGCGCGTGTGCAGTTGGGAAGAATATATCGACGAGGGCGACAGGGAGGAAGGGATAAATCCCATGGTCGACGACTTTACGGAGTGGTTCAATTCCTCGCACGACTATAAAGTGAAAGTAGAGTATTCCACTTTCGGCACCAACGAGGATTTGTACAACAGTTTAAGTCTGGGCGACGTTTACGACCTCGTTTGTCCGTCCGATTATATGATTATGAAGCTTATTGCCGAGGACGAATGTCTGGACTATTCGGACGAATTCTTTGACGGCGCGGCGGAGGAAAATTATTACGTCAACAACGTTTCGCCCTATATAGACGGAATTTTCAAAGCAAACGGCTGGGACAAAAAGGCCGCATGCTACATGTGGGGTACGACGGGGCTGGTTTACAATTCCGATAAGTTAAAAAATACTAAGGACGTTTCCACCTGGAAAATACTTTTAAACGAAGCTTATAAAAGGCAGGTCACCGTAAAGGACAACGTGCGCGACGCGTATTTTGCGACTCTCGGCATAATCAACAGCGATAAACTGGGCGGTGAAATAACTTCCGCGGAACGAAGCGCCCTGTTAAACGACGTTGACGCGCGGACCATTGAAGAAGCGGAGCGCGTTTTAAAGAAAATAAAGGAAAACGTTTATTCCTTTGAAACGGACGCGGGCAAATCGGATATGGTGACGGGCAAGGTTATAGCAAATTACCAGTGGTCGGGCGACGCCGTTTACATCATGGACGAAGCGGAAAACGACGGTACAAGTCTTTGGTATTCCGTCCCCGACGAGTGCGCCAATCTCTGGTTTGACGGCTGGCTTATGTTAAAACGCGGCATAAGCGGAAACGCGCAAAGGCGCGCCGCGGCGGAAGCGTTCGTAAACTTTCTGTCCCGTCAGGATAACGCCGTAAGGAATATGGAGTATATAGGTTATACCTCGGCAATAGCGGGCGAGGAGGTGTACGAATATATAAACGACAGCTACGCCGCCGACGGAGCGGAGGAAACGTTGGAATACGACGTAAGTTATTTTTTCGGCGGCGAGTGCAAAATAATTGCGGATAAAGCGGACTTCGGCTTCGACGGTATAGATATAAACCGCGGCAGACAGCTTTTCGCGCAGTACCCTCCGCAGAACGTTATTGACAGAAGCGTAATTATGATGGATTTCGGCGACAGGCTGTCGGACATAAACGCAATGTGGATAAGCGTGCGCTGTCAGGATTTAAAGGATATTTCTCCCGTCGCGATAGGCGTAACCGCCGCGGTTGCCGCCGTTGCGGTCACGGGCGTTCTGCTATATGTTTTCAGATACAGAATATTCGGGGAGTATAAACCCAAAAAGGGATACGAGAAAGTAGAAAAATAAATTGCTTGCAATTAAATAAAACAACCGCCGCGCGGACAACACGTTGTCCGCGCGGCGGTTTCGTTGTTTCAACTCATTGAACCGTTAACGGCGTAAACTGTTGACTTTAAATGCCGTAACTGCTATATTTTAAGCATGACCGAAAAATCATTTTCAAGGACGGAAGCGTTGTTCGGCGCGGAAGCAATGCGCAGACTCGGCTCCGCGCGCGTGGCTGTATTCGGGTTGGGCGGCGTCGGCGGTTACGTGACGGAAGCGCTTGCACGCGCGGGTATCGGCGCGCTCGATCTTATAGACGGCGACGTCGTTGACGAAACTAATATAAACCGTCAAATTTTTGCGTTGCAAAGCACCGTCGGACGGGCTAAAACCGAGATTGCGGCGGAACGTGTTTTACAAATCAATCCCAAATGCGACGTAAAAACGCATATGATATTTTATACGGAAAAAAATTCCGACGTGTTGGATTTTTCCGCGTTCGACTATGTCGTCGACGCCATAGACACGGTGTCCGGCAAAATTGCGATAGCCGTAAACGCGCAGAAGAACGGCGTTCCCGCTATAAGCTGCATGGGTACCGGCAACAAGCTGGACGCAACGGCGTTCGGAGTGGCTGATATTTATTCCACCTCGGTCTGTCCTCTGGCGAGAGTTATGCGCAGGGAGCTGAAAAAACGCGGAGTGGAAAAATTGAAAACGGTTTATTCCGAGGAGCTTCCGCAAGACGGCGCCGCCGCGGAAAACTCAGACGGAAAACACGTGCCTGCCAGCAATTCTTTCGTGCCCCCCGTCGCAGGTTTTATAATCGCCGGCGAGGTGATAAAAGACGTCGCCGCGAAAAAATCCGGAAAAGCGGATTTGCGGCGCTGACGGGCGCATATGCGGCGTTTTACGTGTTTTTAACGCGTTGCGGCGGATTAACGCAAAAACATGCGCCAAATGCGCTTTAAGCGCCATATTTGTTAATGAATTTACTTGATTTTGAAAAAATTTTGTTATACAATTTAATAAAGTATTCACAGAGGTAATGCATTATGTTGGAATGGTTGCAAAATTCTCCTTTATTTTTGCCGAACTGGGCTTGGCTTGCCATAGCGTTGGTTCTGGTCGTATTGGCAATCTTAATTATTATTATCGCGGTGGTAGGTAAGAACAGTAAGCGCAAAGGCGAAAAATCTTCGCCCGCGCCTCGTGAAGAAGAAGTACCTCCCGTCCCCGGGCAGACTGCCGTAACGGAAGAGCGTTATGCCGCGGCAGAGCCTTACGAAACTTACACTTACAATCCCGCAGATCCCGCGCCCGCGGCAGACGACGGACTTGAAGAAGTTACAGTAAAACAGGTCGTTGAAGAAGTGGTCGTTGAAGAAGTTCCCGCAGAAGAAACGCAGGAGAAAAAGCCCGCAAAACCCGCGGCGAAAAAATCTGCGTCAAAGCCCGCCGTCAAGAAGGAAACAAAACCCGCGGCGAAATCAACCGCGGCGGCTGCCAATAAAAACGCAAAACCCGCCGAAAAGAAAGAAGAAAAGCCCGCGGCAAAGAGAGTTTCTACCGCAAAGCTTGTAGCGGCTAAGGAAGAAAAAGCGGCGAAGGCGGCGGCAAAACCCGCCGAAAAGAAAGAAGCAAAACCCGCGGCAAAAGCGACGGCTAAAAAAGAGACGAAGCCCGCGGCAAAAGCGGCGGAGAGCAAGACCGTAAAACCCGCGGCAAAGCCCGCGCCCAAGAAGGAAGAAAAACCCGCGGCAAAAACGGCGGCTAAAAAAGAGACGAAGCCCGCGGCAAAAGCGGCGGAGAGCAAGACCGTAAAACCCGCGGCAAAGCCCGCGCCCAAAAAGGAAGAAAAGCCCGCCGTTTCAAACAAAAGCGACGACAGCGATAAAAAGGTTTACCATATTTCCAAACGCAAGGACGACGGAAAGTGGCAGATAAAGGCGGAGGGCGGCGCAAAGGCAATCAAGCTTTTCTATACCCAGCAGGAAGCGATTGATTACGCCAAGGCAATAGCCGACAACCAGCCCGCGCGCGTTGTCGTGCATAAGATGGACGGCTCTTTCAGAAGTCTTAATTACGGCAGTAGAAAGTAAGATAAAGCATTGCGCCCGCGCGTCGCGCGGGCGTTTTCGTATTAAAAGTTTGATATTCTATATTTAAGTTTATAAAATATTTTAAGGAGTGTGTTATGACAAAGATAGATATTTTTTCGGGATTTTTGGGCGCGGGCAAAACCACGCTTATTAAAAAGCTTATAAAGGAAGCTTATGCCGGCGAAAAGCTTGTGCTTATAGAAAACGAATTCGGCGAAATAGGCGTCGACGGCGGCTTTATGCAGGACGCGGGCATAAAGGTGAACGAGCTTAATTCGGGCTGTATATGCTGTTCGCTTGTGGGCGACTTCGCAAAAGCGCTTAAAAAAGTTTATGCGGAATACCGCCCCGACAGAATTCTGATAGAGCCGTCCGGCGTGGGCAAGCTTTCGGACGTAATAAGCGCGGTCAAAAGCGCGGGGCTCGACAACTGTAAAATTAACGCTTATACCGCCGTGGTCGACGCGTCCAAGTGCAAAATGTACATGAAAAACTTCGGCGAATTTTTTAACGACCAGATTGAAACCGCGGCGTGCATAATTTTCAGTCATGCCGACGTAACCGACGCGGACAAGCTTGAAGCGGCGGTAAAGCTTGTGCGCGGACATAACGGCAAGGCGACCTTGGTCACTACGGATTGGCGGCAGCTTGACGGTAAAGATATTCTCGCCGCAATGGAGCATGCCACTACGCTTGAAACCGAGCTAACGGATTTAAAAGAAGAACACGAGTGCTGTCACGGTCACCACCGTGAAGAAGAACACGAGTGCTGCCATGGTCACAACCACGAAGAAGAACACGAGTGCTGCCACGGTCACCACCGTGAAGAAGAACACGAGTGCTGCCACGGACATCACCACGAAGAAGAACACGAGTGCTGTCACGGACATCACCACGAAGAAGAACACGAGTGCTGTCACGGTCACCACCATGACCACGGGCATGACCACGCACATCATCACGCCGACGAAGTGTTTACCAGCTGGGGTGTTGAAACAAGCAAAAAATTCGACAAGGCGGAGCTGGAAAAACTTCTTTCCTCTCTTTCCGACGCGGCGCGTTTCGGCGAAGTGCTCCGTGCAAAGGGCATTGTCGCGGGCAGCGGGGCGGAATGGATTCATTTCGACTATATCCCGGGCGAGGTCAACGTGCGTACGGGCGCGGCGGCTGTAACAGGCAGACTGTGTGTTATAGGCGCCAAGATAGACGGCGGCGCGCTTGAAAAACACTTCGGGGTATAAAATGCAGGACGTATCCGTATACCTGTTTCTGGGCTTTCTGGAATCGGGTAAAACCAAATTCATACAGGAAACGCTGGAAGATCCCCGCATGGAAAACGGAGAGCGGACTATGCTTCTCGTCTGCGAGGAGGGCGTGGAGGAATACGAGCCGGACAAGTTTCAGGTAAACAACGTGGTAGTGGTTACGCTGGAAAACGCAAGCGAGCTTACCGTGCAGACGCTGGAATCTTTAACCGCAAAGCATAAGGCGCAGCGCGTTCTTGTCGAGTATAACGGCACCTGGCTTTTACAACAGTTTTTCGACGCCATGCCCGAAAGCTGGGTCATTAACCAGATGATGACGTTTTTCGACAGCAATACTTTCCTTAATTATAATGCGAATATGCGTCAGCTTGTTTTCGACAAAATACAAATGACGCAGATGGTCGTATTCAACCGCTTCAAGGGCGAATACGATAAAATGCAGTTCCATAAAACAGTGCGCGGCGTTTCCCGCCGCCCCGATATCGTTTACGAGTATCTGGGCGGAAAGCCCGAGTTCGACGAAATAGAGGACCCTATGCCTTTCGACGTCGACGCGCCCGTAATAGAAGTAGAGGACAGGGATTTTGCCTGGTTCTACCGCGACATGGCGGAAAACACTCAAAGCTATATAGGAAAAACCGTAAAGTACAAGGGTATGGCGGCCGTTTCCAAAAAAACGCCGTCGGGTTGCGTTATTCTGGGCAGGCACATTATGACCTGCTGCGAGGCGGATATCGCGTACGACGGTTTTGCGGTCAAGACCTGCGGACTTTTGAATGATATAAAAACACGCGACTGGCTTACCGTAACCGCAAAAATCGTATACGAATATAACGCCGCGTATCGTGCGAAAGGTCCCGTTTTAATAGCGGAAAAGCTCGAAATTGCGGAGCCGCCCGCAGAAATTGTCGCAACCTACTATTAAAAACGGTCGTATTTTGACGAAATTACACTACTTTTGAGGACCGGCGGTTTTTGTGGCGAAATTTTTTGTTTTTTGAAAAATCATGTGTTAAACTTTAACTATACAAAGGTTTCGGAGGAAAACACATGAAAATTTCGCTTGATCAAAACTATATAGACAAGGTAATCTGCCTTGCCAGAATCGAAAAGGAACTTGAAAAAGTTGAGGAAGTTTTAAAGACCCCTTCGAGGACGGTTGAAGACATAGTAAAACACATACAGTTATTAAAAGAAAAAAAAGAAATGGCTTGAAAATTTGCCGCCGCGCGTAGATTTACGCGCGGCGGCGTTGTTGTTTCCGTCACGCCGCGGTTATAAAAAATATGCAAATTTATGAAAAAAAGTAATAAAAATCCGTTGACTTTTGTTGCATTATTTAATATAATAGTCAAGCGTGTAAAATAATGTGCGTATGGGATGAAGCGTAAAGTTACTGTAAAACGCCCGATTTTCAAGCCGGAAGCGACAGATAATTTGCGCCGACAAATGTAGAAGCAAGACTTCTGCGACTAACCGCGGCTTTACCTTTTAAACGCCCTTAAAACGGTGTTTTTTAATTTCAAAAAGCGCGATACACACGGATAAGTTGACACGCCGTAAAATGTTAGTATAAAAAGGAGCAACACAAATGGCAGGACAGAAAATAAGAATTAAACTTGCGGCATACGACCACGAATTGGTAGACTTGGCGGCTTCGCGCATAGTCGAAACCATGAAAAAGAGCGGCGCTAAAATTTCGGGACCCGTTCCCCTTCCCACCGAGAGGGAGATTGTTACTATTCTCCGCTCTCCCCACAAATACAAGGACAGCCGCGAACAGTTCGAACAGAGAACTTATAAAAGGATTATAGACATCTATACCCCCAACGCTAAGCTTTTGGACACCGTTCATCTTCCCGCGGGCGTAGATATCAAGATAAAGCTTTAACGGTTAAAGCAAAGTAATTAAGCTTATTTATGGATACTCTACGTAAAGCAGACGACGGCAACGGCGGGACGGCGGCGCGCGGTATCCGAGAAATATATAATATAAGGAAAGGAGAACTTTATCAATGAATAAAGCAATCATCGGACGTAAAGCGGGTATGACCCAGATATTTACGCCGGAGGGAAAAGTAATTCCCGTAACCGTAATAGAGGCAGGTCCCTGCCCCGTTGTCCAAATCAAGACTGCGGAAAAAGACGGTTACTGCGCTTTGAAGCTCGGCTTCGACGAGGCAAAGGAAAAAGCGTTGACGAAACCCGAACTCGGTCAGTTCAAAAAAGCGGGCGTTAAGCCCTGCAAAGTCTTGAAGGAATTCAGACTTGACGATTTATCGTCATACGAAGTCGGAAAAGAAATCAAGGCGGACGTTTTCACCGCGGGCGACAGGGTGGACGTACACGGGGTGACCAAGGGTCACGGTTATACGGGCGTCATCAAAAGATGGAACCAGCACAGACTGAAAGAAACGCACGGCGTCGGCCCCGTACACAGAGAGCCCGGCTCCATGGGCGCGAACAGCTCGCCTTCGAGGGTTTTCAAGAATAAGCGTCTCGCGGGACAGTACGGCGTTGAAAACGTCACCGTTCAGAATTTGGAAATCGTGCGCGTCGACGTTGAAAGAAACTGCATTCTCGTAAAGGGCTCGGTTCCCGGCGCGAACGGCAGCGTCGTTACCATAAACGACACCGTTAAATAAGGAGTATCAAGATGCCTAATATAAAAGTTTATAAGATGGACGGCAAAGAGGCCGGCACGATAGATTTAAGCGAAAAAGTATTCGGCGCGGAATACAACGAAGCTCTCATACACCAGGCGGTCGTTACCCGTCTCGCAAACGAAAGACAGGGAACCAAATCCACTCTCACCCGTACGGAAGTGCGCGGCGGCGGAAGAAAGCCTTGGAGACAGAAGGGCACGGGCAACGCGCGTCAGGGCTCTATAAGGGCGCCCCAGTGGAATAAGGGCGGCGTTGTGTTCGCACCCAAAAGCCGCGATTTTTCCAAAGATATGAACAAGAAGGCGAAAATCGCCGCGCTTGTTTCCGCTCTTTCCAAAAAAGTTGCGGACGGAGAACTTCTGGTTGTGGACAAGTTGGAGGTTAAGGACGGCAAGACCAAAGAGATGGTCGCTTTCCAAAAAGCCTTGAAGCTTGACAAAAGCGCGATAGTATTTATGGATAACGACGACGTAAAGGTTATACGCGCCGCGCAGAACATAGAAAATTTCGGAACGCTTCCCGTAGCGCAGATTTCCGCGTATGAAGTGGTTGCGAACAATAAGGTCGTTCTTACCAAAGAAGCGGTCAAGAAAATAGAGGAGGTCTACGGAGAATAATGGTAGCCGAAGATATAATTTTAAAACCCCTCCTCACGGAAAAGGGATACGACGGCATAGCCGATAAAAAGTATACTTTCATAGTAGCCAAATCGGCAAACAAAACCCAGATAAAGCTTGCGGTTGAAAAGCTTTTCAACGTAAGAGTAGACAGCGTCAACACGGTAAACTGCAAAGGCAAGTTGAAGCGCATGGGCAGAAACGAAGGTTACACACCCGACTACAAGAAAGCAATCGTCCAGCTTACAGCCGATTCCAAGGCGATTGAATTCTTCAACTCGTTATCGTAAGGAGAAAAGAAAATGGCAGTAAAAAGGTATAAACCGACCTCCCCCGCACGCCGTTTCATGACGGTCAGCGCGTATACGGAGCTTTCGGGCGACAAACCCGAAAGAAGCTTGCTTCACGATAAGCGCAAGTCGGGCGGAAGGAATAATCAGGGCAAAATAACCGTACGTCACATCGGCGGCGGCAACAGAATCAAATACAGAATAATAGATTTCAAGCGCAATAAGGACGGTATCCCCGCGACGGTCAAGAGCATTCAGTACGACCCCAACAGGTCTGCGCACATAGCTCTCCTCGCTTATGCAGACGGCGAAAAGAGATACATTCTCGCTCCCGTAGGTCTTAACGTAGGCGATAAGGTCGTATCGGGTTCCGGCGCGGACATCAAGGCGGGCAACGCGCTCGCTCTTGCGGATATCCCCGTAGGTACGGTCGTTCACGCGATAGAAATGAAGCCCGGCAGGGGCGCGCAGATTGCAAGGTCTGCGGGCATCTCCGCGCAGATAATGGCAAAAGAGGGCGCTTACGCCACAATCAAAATGCCTTCCGGTGAAATGAGACTCATTCCCGTAACGTGCAAAGCTACGATAGGTCAGGTCGGCAATCTCGAGCATGAGATTATCCGCGTCGGCAAAGCCGGCAAGACCCGTCACCTCGGCATTAAGCCCACCGTCCGCGGCGCGGTCATGAACCCCAACGACCACCCTCACGGCGGCGGCGAGGGCAAATCGCCCGTCGGCCATGCAGGTCCTATGACCCCTTGGGGCAAGCCTGCGCTCGGCTATAAGACGAGAAAGAAGAAGAACCCCACTTCCAAATTCATATTAAAGAGAATCAATTAAGGAGGAATAGACAATGTCAAGAAGCGTTAAAAAAGGCCCTTATGCCGAAGGTAGACTTATGGCAAGAATCGAGGCGATGAACGCTGCCGGCGAGAAGAAGGTTGTTAAAACCTGGTCGCGCGCGACAACGATATTCCCCCAGATGGTTGGACACACTATAGCGGTTTACGACGGAAGAAAGCACGTTCCCGTATATATAACCGAAGATATGGTAGGTTGCAAGCTCGGCGAGTTTGCCCCCACCAGAACGTTCAAGGGGCACGCGGCTAAAACCGCCAAGAAGTAAGGAGTACTATTATGGCAAGCAATATGAATAAAAAGGTAGAAAGAATTGCCGCCAACGGGGATAAGCGTCCTTACGCAACGGCAAAATATCTCAGACTGTCCCCTTACAAAGTGCGCACGGTGCTCGCGCTTATCCGCGGTAAATCCGTAGACGAAGCCGAGGCGATACTCACTTATTGCAACAAGGGCGGCAGCGACGAAGTAAAGAAAGTGCTGTTGTCTGCGGCAGCCAATGCAGAGCATAACAAGGGCATGGACAGAAGCGATCTTATAGTAGCGGAGGCGTTCGCAAACGGCGGACCTCATTTAAAAAGAATGCAACCCGTTTCCAAGGGACGCGGACATGCGATTTTAAAGAGAACGAGCCACGTTACCGTAATACTCGACGCGAAGAAGGTTTAAGGAGAAGAATATGGGACAAAAAGTTAATCCTCACGGTTTAAGAGTCGGCATAATAACCCCTTGGGATACCCAGTGGTACGCGGATAAGAAAACTTTCGCTACCAACCTCAAAGAGGACAGCGATATCCGTACCTTTATCAAGAAAAAGTATTATGACGCAGCTATCAGCAAAATTACTATCATAAGGGCGGCCAACAAGGTCGAAATAGGCATCTATACGGGGCGTCCCGGCGTGCTTATCGGCAAAGCCGGCTCCGAGATAGAGGTAATTAAGAAAGACCTTTCCAAGCTTACGAAAGGCAAGGCAATAATAATCAACGTCAGAAAGGTCGAAAAAATCGACCAGGACGCACAGCTTGTTGCGGAGGCGGTAGCTTCCCAGCTTGAAAAGCGCGTATCTTACAGAAGGGCTGTAAAACAGCAGATTGCAAAGGTTGCAAAGACCGGCGTAAAGGGCGTTAAAATAACCGTCAGCGGCAGGCTTGACGGCAGGGAAATCGCAGGAAGCGAAAGCTATCACGACGGTTCCATTCCCCTTCAGACCATACGTGCGGAAATAGATTACGGCTTCGCGGAAGCGCATACCACTTTCGGCGTGCTCGGCATCAAGTGCTGGATTTACAAAGGCGAAGTGCTTGACGCTGCGAAGAAGCTGACGATCTCGGACGGAGGAGAAGAGTAAAATGTTAATCCCCAAGAGAGTTAAAAGAAGAAGACAGCACCGCGGCAGAATGAAGGGTACCGCGCAGAAAGGAAATAAAATCGCTTACGGCGAGTACGGTCTTGTAGCGGAGGAGCCCGCAAGGATTACCTCCCGCCAGATAGAAGCGGCCCGTGTAGCAATGACGAGATTCATAAAGAGAGGCGGAAAGGTCTGGATAGACATTTTCCCCCACAAGCCTATAACAAAGCACCCCGCGGAATCCCGTATGGGTTCCGGTAAAGGCGCGGTTGAATATTGGGTAGCTATAGTAAAACCCGGCAGAGTAATGTTCGAAATGGCGGGCGTTGCTGAGGACGTGGCAAGAGAGGCTATGCGCCTTGCCAGCCACAAGCTTCCCATTAAGTGCAAATTCGTAAAGAAAGAAACCGAAGGCGGTGAAGCCAATGAAAGCTAAGGAAATAGTCAATTTAAGCGACGAAGAACTCGACGCAAAGCTCAAAGAGCTTAAGACCGAGCTTTTCAATCTTCGTTTCCGCCATGCAAGCGGACAGCTTGAAAACCCCCTGTCGATAAACCTTGTAAAAAAGGATATCGCGCGCGTCAATACGGTTATCCGCGCAAGACAGTTAAAGGCGTAAGGAGTATCGAATGGAAGAAAGAAACCTCAGAAAGGAAAGAGTAGGAATAGTCGTTTCGGACAAAATGGATAAAACGGTCGTAGTAGCCGTAACCGAAAAGGCAAAGCATCCTCTTTATAAAAAGACCATAACCAAGACCACGCGTTTTAAAGCGCACGACGAGAAAAACGAGTGCGGCGAGGGCGACACGGTAAGGATAGTGGAAACGCGCAAGCTGTCTAAGGATAAAAACTGGCGCGTGGCGGAAGTCGTCGAGAAGGCAAAGTAATTTTATTCGCGAAAATCTGCTTACGTATATTTTCCGTGAGTTTGCTTATGTCGTAAAATGCTTAACGGGTGAAATTAATCCGTCCTTGCATTTTTCGGCGTCGATATTTTAAAAAGTAAGACAGGCAAGATTGTTTGCCGGCGCGCAATGGAGAGCGGAACACTCACTTCGCTTATGTGCACGCGGCGCAATCCTCTGCGTAAATAAAGTTGTAAGTTCAAAAATAGGAGAGTTTTTATGATACAACCCCAGACAAGGCTCAAAGCCGCGGACAACAGCGGCGCGAAAGAGCTTATGTGTATTAAGGTGTTAGGCGGGTCTTTCAGAAAGACCGCAAACATAGGCGACGTTATCGTATGCTCGGTTAAGACCGCAAACCCCGGCGGCGCGGTCAAGAAGGGCGAGGTAGTCAAGGCGGTAATAGTGCGCAGCGCCAAAGGAATCAGGCGCGAGGACGGCACATACATCAGGTTCGACGACAATGCCGCGGTTATAATCGGCAACAATCAGGAGCCGCGCGGAACTCGTATCTTCGGACCGATTGCAAGAGAGCTGAGAGAGAAAAACTACATGAAGATAATTTCTCTCGCGCCCGAGGTTCTGTAATTAAGGAGATAAAGCTATGAACGTAAAATTGAATGATAATGTTTTGGTTATCACCGGTAAGTATGCGGGCAAGCAGGGCAAGGTAATTGCCGCGTCTCCCAAAAGCGCAACGGTAACCGTAGAAGGCGTGAATATTCACAAAAAAGCCAAGAAAGCGAGAAGGGCGAACGAAGTTTCTTCCATAGTAAGCGTTGAGGGTCCCATTGACGTTTCCAACGTAATGGTGGTATGCCCCTCCTGCGATAAAGCAATCCGCGTAAAGCACGGTTTGGAAGGCGAAAAGAAAGTAAGGGTCTGCCCCAAATGCGGCGCGGTACTCGATAAAGCTTACGGCGGCAAGGCTGCAAAGAGCGCCAAGAAAGAAGAACCCAAAAAGCGCGTAAGAAAGCGCGCCAAGAAAGAAGAAGCCGAAACGACGCCGGAAACACCCGACGGCGATAAGGCAGAGTAAGGAGCGGAAAAATGGCTAAGAAAGAAAAAGTTTATAATTCCAGAGTATGCGAAGCTTACGAAAAGGAAGCAGTCCCCGCCCTTATCAAAAAATTCGGTTACAATAACCCTATGCAGGTTCCCAAGCTTGTCAAGATAGTAATAAGCTCGGGACTGGGCGACATAAAGGACAACGCGAAATCCATTCAGATGGCGCAGAACGAGCTTAAACAGATTGCGGGTCAGCAGCCCGTCCTCTGCAAAGCGAAAAAATCCGTAGCAAACTTCAAACTGCGCGAGGGCATGACGATAGGACTTAAAGTTACGCTTCGCGGCAAGATGATGTACGAATTCTACGACAAGTTCGTTTCAATCGCTTTGCCCCGTGTGCGCGACTTCCGCGGCGTTTCTCCCGAAGCGTTCGACGGCAAAGGTAATTATTGCATGGGCGTCAAGGAACAGCTTATCTTCCCCGAAATCCAGTACGATCAGGTTGAAAAGATAAGAGGTATGGACATTTGCTTCGTTACTACCGCTAAAACGGACGAAGAAGCGAGAGAGCTTTTAAGGGCGCTGGGTATGCCCTTCAAGAAGTAAGGAGAGAATTATGGCAAAGAAAGCAATGATAAATAAGCAGCAAAAGCCTGCTAAATACTCCACGAGGGCGTATACGAGATGCTCCATTTGCGGCAGACCGCACGCGGTTCTCAGAAAGTACGGAGTATGCCGTATCTGTTTCAGAAACCTTGCTTACAAGGGACAAATCCCCGGCGTAAAGAAATCGAGTTGGTAAGACGGAGGTAATAAGTTATGACAGACCCTATAGCGGATATGCTCACACGCATCAGAAATGCGATAATGGTAAATAAAGACACGGTTGAGGTTCCCTCATCCAACATGAAGAAAGCAATTGCGGACATATTGCTTGCCGAGGGATACGTTTCCGACGTAAAGACCGTAGAAGACGGTTACAACGGTAAGCTTGTCATCACGCTTAAATATATCGGCAAAAAACGTTCGGTAATAAACGGATTAAAGCGGGTATCCAAGCCCGGACTCAGGTCTTATTCCGGCGTGGAAGATATGCCGAAGGTTCTTAACGGACTTGGCGTTGCAATACTTTCCACAAACAAAGGAATAATGACGGACAGGCAGGCAAAAGCCGCAAACGTTGGCGGCGAAGTGCTTTGCTACGTCTGGTAAGGAGGTAATTTAAATATGTCGAGAATAGGTAAATTACCCGTAGCGGTTCCCGCAGGCGTTACGATAACGTTTGAAAACGGACTTCTGACCGTAAAAGGTGCGAAGGGAACGCTTACGCAAAATGTAGTCGGCGATATAGATATTAAGGTTGAGGGCGCGGAAGCGCACGTAATCAAAACCGCAGACAAAGAAGGCACCGACGCGAAACACGGACTCTACCGCGCGCTTTTACACAACATGGTTGTGGGCGTGACGGAAGGATACAAAAAAACGCTTAAAGTAAACGGAGTCGGCTGGAAGGTTGCAAAACAGGGCAACAAAGTCGTTCTCAATATCGGCTTCTCGCACCCCGTAGACTTCCCCGAGCCCAACGGCGTAAAGCTTGAATGTCCCGGCCCCAACGAAATAGTGGTTTCCGGCATAGACAAAAATCTTGTCGGTCAGACCGCCGCGAATATCCGCGAACTCAGAGTACCCGAACCTTACCACGGCTACGGCATCGCTTACAGCGACGAAGTAATCGAGCGCAAGGAAGGCAAGACCGGCGGCAAGGGTAAGAAGTAAGAGGTAAAAAAATATGATTAATAAGATAGATAAAAATAAGGAAAGGCAGCGCCGCCACGCGAGAGTCAGGAAAAAGATTTTCGGAACGGCGGAAACGCCCAGACTCAGCGTTTACAGAAGTCTTAACCATATTTACGTTCAGGTTATCGACGATACGAAAGGCGTAACGCTTTGTTCCGCTTCCACAATGGAAAAGGACGTTAAGTCTGCCGTAAAGGACATGACCAAGACCGACGCGGCTAAGGTTGTAGGCAAGGCGGTTGCGGAAAAGGCGCTCAAAAACGGCGTTAAACAGGTTGTTTTCGACAGGGGCGGATACCTTTATACGGGTCGTGTTCAGGCGGTAGCGGACGGCGCGAGAGAAGCCGGACTCAATTTCTAAGGAGCTTATTATGGAAGAAAAGAAAGAAAGACCTGCAAGAAAAGATAACAGAAGAAGACAGCAGGAAGACGACGGCTTAATCAAAAAACTCATTCAGGTTAACAGAGTTACCAAAACCGTAAAGGGCGGCAGAAACATGCGCTTCGCGGCGCTTGTGGTTGTCGGCGACGGCAAAGGCTCGGTAGGATACGGAATGGGTAAATCCAAGGAAGTTCCCGAAGCTATCGAAAAAGCCAACGCGCAGGCAAAGAAAAACATGCGCAAGGTTTGCCTTAAAGGCACTTCCATTCCTCATACCGTGCTCGGCACGTTCGGCAGGGGCTCCGTCCTCATGATGCCTGCGTCCGAAGGTACCGGCGTTATCGCCGGCGGCCCCGTACGTGCGGTTATGGAAGCGGCAGGCGTTAAGGACGTAAGAACGAAATCTCACGGTACTTCCAATCCCATAAACTGCGTTAAAGCCGCTATTTGCGGTCTGTTCGAGCTTATGTCCCCCGAGGACGTTGCGAACGCGCGCGGCAAAAACGTGGAAGATTTGACTGTATAACGGAGGACGGGTATGATTAAGGTTACTTTAATTAAAAGCGTTTCTAACGAAACTAAAACGGTCAAGGCCACCGTTGAGGCATTGGGTCTCAAAAAAATAGGTCAGACTAAAACCTTTGAAGAATCACCCGCCGTTCTCGGTCAGGTCAAGAAAGCGGGATATCTTCTGAAAGTAGAAAAGGGAGAGTAAAGTTATGAGAATAGATACTTTATCGCCCGCGGAAGGCTCCACCTCCCGCGTAAAAAGACTCGGCAGAGGCATAGGCTCCGGTCACGGCAAGACGTCCTGTAAAGGACATAAAGGTCAGTGGGCGCGTTCCGGCGGCGGCGTACGTCCCGGGTTCGAAGGCGGTCAGATGCCTCTCGCAAGGCGTATACCCAAACGCGGATTCCACAACAAGTGGGCTACGCACTATACGATAATAAATCTCAGCCAGCTTGAAAAGCTTGCAAAGGGCACCGTTGTCGACTTCGCTTACGTTGAAGAAAACAATCTCGCCAAAGACGTAAAAAATTCCGCGGGACTTAAAGTCCTCGGCACGGGCGAGTTAAAGGTCGCTCTCACCGTAAAGGCGGCAAAATTTTCCGAAAGTGCCAAGGCCGCGATAGAAAAAGCCGGCGGCACCTGCGAAATAGTCGGATAACGCAATTAAAACCCGAAACCGCCGCGGCGCTTTTTATAAAGCTTCCGCGCGAGGAGATTATTTATGTTTCAAACAATAAAAAATTGTTTTAAGGTTAAGGAAATAAGAAAGAAGATCTGGATAACCCTTGCTCTCCTCCTTGTTTTCAGACTGGGTTGTTATATTCCGGTACCCGGCATAACCGTCGAAACTTTTAAAGACTATATTACCAACGGAAGCTATTCCTTCCTTGAAATTCTGTCGGACATCACCGGCGGTTCGTTGCAAAACGCCACGCTGTTCGCCCTCGGTATAAGCCCTTATATCAACGCTTCGATTATTCTGCAGCTTCTGACCGTAGGTATCCCCGCGCTTGAAAGGCTTTCCAAGCAGGGCGAGGAGGGCAGGAAGAAGATAGCGCAGATTACGCGTTACGTAACGATAGTGCTTGCCGTAGCGCAGGCTGTCGGTATAGTCGTAAACTTCGGTATCCAAAGCGGCTCTTTAAAGCTTGCACTGTTCGGCGGCGGCGCGATAGGCGCCATAAGCGATACGGGCGCAAAGTGGCTTGCGGGCATTTTCCTTACGGTTGTGTATACCGCGGGCGCAATGCTCGTCATGTGGATAGGCGAAAGAATTACGGAGTACGGAATTTCCAACGGTATTTCGCTTATAATTTTCATAGGTATTCTCTCCACTGCGGGACTTACCATCGTTGATAAATTCGTTACGGCGTTTACCGGAACCCCTTCGGTTCTTTGGGAGGTTTTGGGCTTCGTAATACTGACTGTTTTGGAGTTTATTGCAATTGTCGCGGTCGACCTTTCGGAAAGGAGGGTACCCGTACAATACGCAAAGCAGGTCAAGGGAAGAAGAATGTACGGCGGTCAGTCGTCGGTAATTCCCATAAGAATTTCCGGCTCCGGCGTTATGCCTCTCATCTTCGCATTCGCGATAATTTCGTTCCCCCAGATGATAATAAGTCTGTTCTGGCCCGACAGCGGCGCGGCAACCGGCATAACAAACTGGTTCTCCGGCTCGTCGCCCTATTGGTACGGACAGCTAATTTACATGGTAGTGCTGTGCGCTTTGATATTTGCATTTGCGTTCTTCTACCAGTCTATGCAGTTCAATCCGGAGGACGTTTCAAAAACAATTCAGCAAAACGGCGGCTTTATACAGGGTTTCAGACCCGGCAAGCCCACTGCGGATTATCTTAAAAAGATATCGAACAGAATTACGCTTTTCGGAGCGATTTATCTGTCGCTGGTTGCGTTCATACCCTCTATCCTTTCAATGATAGTCACAAGCTTGAACCTCGGCACGGATACCGCGCTTCTTTCCGTATTCTCTACGACCGGTATATTGATAGTGGTTTCTGTTGCGCTCGAACTCGACAAGCAGCTTGAATCGCAGCTGATGATGAAGAATTATAAGGGTTTCCTTAAATAATTATGAACATAGTTTTACTCGGCGCCCCGGGCGCGGGAAAAGGCACGCAGGCTGTAAGGATAGCCGAAAAGTACGGACTTGTCCATATATCGACGGGAGATATTTTCCGCGCGAATATTAAAGACAATACGCCCATAGGTCAGGTTGCCAAATCTTATATAGACGCCGGCAAGCTGGTTCCTGACGAGGTAACGTGCGAAATTGTCAGGCAAAGGCTTGAAAAGAAGGACGTTTCCGCGGGATACGTGCTCGACGGGTTTCCGCGCAATCTCATTCAGGCGCACGAGCTTGATAAGTTTGCAAGCATAGACGTGTGTCTCGATATAGACGTGGACGAAGCGCTTCTTTTAGAAAGAATATGCGGCAGGCGCGTCTGCTCATGCGGGGCAAGTTATCATATTTCTACGCTTAACGGCAAAGATACCTGTGCAAAGTGCGGCGGCAAGCTGTACGCGCGCGAGGACGACAATCCCGAAACGGTGAAGGCAAGACTTGCGACCTACAATATTCAGACCGCTCCGCTGATTTCCTATTACGGCGCGCAGAATAAATTGAAAACCGTAATGTGCGGTACGAAAACTCCGGACGAGGTTTTCGCCGCCGTGTGCGGATTGCTCGGTTAAAATGGTAACTCTGAAAAACGATAACCAAATAGCGCTGATGCGCGAAAGTTGCCGCATCGTAAAGGAAACGCTTGATTTCGTGGGTAAAAATATCCGCGCAGGCATGACCACTAAGCAGGTTGACGAGCTTGTTTACAGATATATAACATCCTGCGGGGCGTATCCGTCCGAGCTGGGCTATCAGGGTTATCCCGCAAGCTCCTGCGTTTCGGTAAACGAAGTCGTGGTTCACGGAATACCTTCCGACAGAGTAATTCTCGACGGCGATATCGTCAGCGTCGACATAACCGCGGAAAAGAACGGTTATCACGGCGACGCATGCAGGACGTTTTTGATAGGCAACGTTTCGGAGGATAAAAAAAGACTTGTCAAGGTCACCGAGGAGTGCTTTTTCAAGGCTGTTGAAGGCTTACGCGAAGGCACGCCGCTTTTCGATATCGGATACGCGGTTCAGACCCATGCGGAAGCGAACGGTTACGGCGTCGTGCGCGCGCTTACCGGTCACGGTATAGGTAAGGAAATGCACGAAGATCCGTCCGTTCCCAATTACGGCAAAAAGGGCACGGGTATGCGTCTGAAAGCGGGCATGACCATTTGTATAGAACCGATGATAAACATGGGGACGTATAAAGTTACGTTCGACAGAAGCGACGGCTGGACTGTGCGCACCGCGGATTCGAAGCCCGCCGCGCACTATGAAAATACCGTTCTTATCAAAGAGGACGGGGTAGAAATTTTAACGCTGTAAACGGTGAGTGTTCATGAAAGTTAAAACCCCTGTTCCCGGCGGAATATGTCAAAGTACGCAGGGCAGAGACAAAGACAGATACTATATCATACGTTACGTTTATAACGAAAGCTCCGTGGGCGTCGTGGACGGCAATTTTAAAAAGCTTGCCGCGCCTAAAAAGAAAAATCTCAAACACCTCAGGCTTCTTCCCGAAAAGGCGGAGTCGATAGCCGCAAAATTCGAGGACGGCAGGCAGGTGTTCGATACGGAAATTTATTCCGCATTGAGAATTTACAACGACCCCGCAAAAAAACAGGAAAATCAAGAAATAAATACGCCGCCGGCGTGCAAAAATGAAGAGGTTTAAATGTCCAAAGACGACGTAATCGAAGCGGAAGGCAAGGTAATAGAGTGCCTGCCCAATGCAAATTTCAAGGTTAAACTGTCAAACGGCTATATAATTACGGCTTACATTTCAGGTAAGCTCCGCATGAATTATATAAGAATCATAGAGGGCGATAACGTCAAGCTTGAAATGAGCCCCTACGATTTGACCAAAGGCAGGATAGTCTGGCGTAGTAAGAATTAGTACATTTTAAGGAGATAAGGAAAATGAAAGTAAGACCTTCTGTAAAGCCCATGTGCGATAAATGCAAAGTAATTAAAAGAAACGGTAAAGTAATGATTATTTGTTCCAAGAACAAAAGTCATAAACAGCGTCAGGGCTAACGTCGGGCGCATTTACGCGCTTTGCCTTCCACAAAGGGCACGGCTTCACGTATGAGGAGCAGTTATAGGCATACCTCGTCACCGCTACGCCTGTTTTGTAATTTTGTGCGCAGTCAAGACGCCTTGCACGCCTCTTTGTGTCATTCTGAACGAAGTGAAGAATCTTGCAAGATACTTTGCTAACGCGCGGTATGACGGTTGCTTATTATAAAGCAGATTGTCGCAAAAGCAATAAAGAAACGTCGTTAACGTAAGGTTATGCTTGACGGGCGGCAAACAAGATTGCCGCAAAAGCAATAAAGATACGTCGTTAACGTAAGGTTACGCTTGACGGGCGGCAAAAAGAATTGCCGCAAAAGCAATAATGATACATCGTTAACGTAAGGTTAAAAACAATTCCGTCTGCGTTTTCCGCCTCATTCCGAATTTTCGGGCGGGCGCGCCGAGCGGTTGACATACAAAAATACACTTTTTAAAATTTTAACGGAGGAATTAAATCGTTA
>ERZ777305.907-NODE-907-length-43121-cov-8.834092_pt1 | contig 43121 bp, 40 predicted proteins | sample MGYA00374965_ERZ777305 | MGnify/ENA primary metagenome ERZ777305 (study PRJEB29328, sample SAMD00013331) | mouse gut metagenome | study: EMG produced TPA metagenomics assembly of the Metagenome analysis of fecal microbiota from mouse which was promoted...
AACAAAAGAAGAACTTTTGCGATCATATCGCATCCGGATGCGGGTAAGACGACCCTCACCGAAAAATTTTTATTATATGGGGGCGCCATTAATCTGGCAGGCAGTGTCAAGGGTAAAGCGACAGCCAGACATGCAGTCTCAGACTGGATGGAGATAGAGAAGGAGAGAGGTATTTCGGTTACTTCTTCCGTGCTGCAGTTTGAATACGGCGGCTTTTGCATTAATATCCTGGATACACCAGGACATCAGGACTTCTCAGAAGACACTTACAGAACGCTGATGGCGGCAGATTCGGCAGTGATGGTCATCGATGCCTCCAAGGGAGTTGAGGCGCAGACGCGTAAGTTGTTTAAGGTATGCGTGATGCGTCATATCCCGATTTTTACATTTATTAATAAGATGGACAGGGATGCCAATGATACCTTTGAATTGTTGGATGATATAGAGAAAGAGCTTGGTATTGCCACTTGCCCGATCAATTGGCCGATTGGTTCCGGGAAGAATTTTAAGGGTGTTTATGAGAGGGAGAGCAAATGTGTTATTACCTATTCGGATACGGAGAAGGGCACCAAAGAGGGACATGCTACCCGGATTTCCGTTGAGGAAGAGGAGAGGCTGACTGCCCAGATTGGGGAAGAAAATAAGGCACAGCTTATGGATGAAATCGAACTCTTGGATGGTGCCAGTGCGCCATATGATCTTTCCCAGATACAGGCGGGGGATCTGACGCCGGTGTTCTTTGGTTCCGCGTTGACAAACTTTGGGGTGGAGATCTTTTTACAGCACTTTTTAAAGATGACTACCACACCTCTTGCCCGCAAGGCGAATATCGGGTTGATTGATCCTGTAGAACATGATTTTTCGGCTTTTGTGTTTAAAATCCAGGCCAATATGAATAAGGCTCATCGTGACAGAATTGCTTTCATGCGGATTTGTTCCGGGAAGTTTGATGTGAGTGAAGAAGTGAAACATGTGCAGGGCGGGAAGGTGATGCGTCTGTCACAGCCCCAGCAGATTATGGCAGATGAGAGAAAGATTTTGAGTGAGGCTTATGCCGGAGATATCATCGGTGTTTTTGATCCGGGAATCTTTTCCATCGGGGATACTATCTGTATGCCTAAGGAGGAGTTTGCGTATGAAGGGATTCCTACGTTTGCACCGGAACATTTTGCCAGAGTCAGACAGATGGACACCATGAAAAGGAAACAGTTTGTCAAAGGCATTACACAGATTGCGCAGGAAGGTGCGATTCAGATTTTCCAGGAATTTAATACGGGTATGGAAGAGATTATTGTGGGCGTAGTTGGTGTTTTGCAGTTCGATGTCCTGAAGTACCGTCTGGAAAATGAATATAACGTTGAGATTAAGCTGGAGAATCTTCCTTATGAACATATAAGGTGGATTGAAAATAAGGAGATTGACCTGGACAAGCTGACAGGGACTTCTGATATGAAAAAGATCAAGGACTTAAAGGGAAATCCGCTGTTGTTATTTGTCAATCCCTGGAGCATCGGCATGACTTTAGACAGAAACGAGGGTCTGGTTTTATCGGAGTTTGGAAGAAATTAAGCGGTGGTACAGATAAAGTTCAGCTCTATGCGGTTTCGTAGGGTGGGAGTGACATTCTGGGGGAGGAGGGCATTGGTCTATGAAGAAAACAGGAATTTTATTGATGGGTATGTTGTTATTGACCGGCGCACTGGCGTATGCCTGGCATCAGCTGCCCCATGAGAAGAGTGACCTGTACAGGCAGGCAGACCTGGGCGCGGAACAGACGGAGTTTGAGGAGCCGGAACAGGTAATCCGGCAGGACCGGGTACAGATAGAGATGTCCCTTGAGAAATGCTTTGCCTACCAGAGACTGCCGGAGGAAGAGCAGATTGTCTATCTGGAGATTTTAGATGCGCTGATCAATTATCGGCAGGAGGTTAAGCTTTCCACTTTTGATAAACAGAAAATTTCCCATGTTTTTCAGTGTGTGTTAAACGATCATCCGGAAATCTTTTATGTGGATGGCTACAGCTATACGGAGTATACGCTGGGAGATGTGCTTAAAAAGGTAACCTTTACAGGGACATATCGGTTTTCCCAGAGTGAAGTGGCGGAAAAACAGGCACTGATAGATGATTATGTAAACCAATGTCTGGCCGGCATGCCGGAGGGAGCAGACGAATATACGAAGGTAAAATACATTTATGAATACCTGATTCATCATACTGATTATGACGCAACGGCGCAGGATAATCAGAATATCTGCTCTGTATTTATCGAGGGAAAGTCTGTCTGCCAGGGCTATGCCAAGGCGGCACAATATTTGCTCAATAAGGCGGACATTTTTGCCACGCTGGTGCTTGGCCGAGTGATTGGCGGAGAAGGACATGCCTGGAATCTTGTGCGGATTGACGGGGAATACTATTATGTGGATACTACCTGGGGGGATGCTTCTTATCAGGCGGTGGGCGGTAAAGACAGCTATCCGGCAGAGAAGATTCCCACCATCAACTATGACTACCTGTGTGTTACCACCAAACAGCTGGAACTGACACATACGCTGGACAACGTAGTGGAGCTGCCGGAGTGTACGGCTATGGAAGCAAATTACTATGTGCGGGAGGGCGTGTACTTTACAGAATGGGACGAAGAACGGCTTGCCCGGATTTTTGCAGCCGGCTATGAGAAGGGCAATACTTATGTGACCTTAAAGTGTGCCGACTATGAGACTTACAGACAGATGCATACGGCATTGATTTTGGAACAGAAAATCTTCCAGTATCTGGAATGTCCTGACGGAGCGGTGTCCTATACCGATAATGAAAAGCAATACAGTATGAGCTTCTGGCTTTAAACGGAATAGGGCTAGGCAAAAAACAGAAATTTTGATATACTTAATCCAAATGAGAGAAAGGTATGGTTATTGTTTATGGAACAGGAAACAGGCAGAAACTCGTATGTATTGCAGGAAGATGAGAGATTCGGGACCGTAAAGATTGCGGATGATGTGGTGGCCATGATTGCTGCGCTGGCAGCCACAGAGGTGGACGGTGTGGCTGCTATGGCTGGCAATATGACCAATGAACTGTTGAGCAGGGTAGGTGTCAGAAGCCTTTACAAAGGCGCCAGGGTAGATGTTTCCAATAAGAAGGTCAAGGTGGAACTTGCCATTACCATGGAATATGGATATAATATCCCGGCTACTTGTCAGCGCGTCCAGAATAAGGTAAAAGGTGCTATAGAGAACATGACAGGTTTAGAGGTGCTGGATGTGAACATCCGCATCGCCGGCATTAATGTGACGAAAGAAAAATAAGACAGAGCGGGAGTTGATATGAGCAGAAGAGAATTGCGGGAGCAGATTTTTAAATTACTGTTTCGCGTGGAGTTTAACAGGGTGGAAGATATGCCGGAGCAGGAGCAGCTCTTTTTCGAGGATGAGGATGCGGCGCAGGAAGAAGATGCTGCCTATGTCTCCGAAAAGTTCAGAAAGATTTTCGATAAGCTTCCGGACATCGACAGTCGGTTGAATGAGAAGGCAGAGGGGTGGGATACCACCAGAATGAGTAAAGTGGATTTGACAATCTTAAGACTTGCTGTCTATGAGATCTGTTATGATGAGAATGTTCCCACAGGTGTGGCAATCAATGAGGCAGTGGAGCTTGCCAAGAAATTTGGGCAGGATGCATCGTCCGGGTTTGTGAATGGTATTCTGGCCAAATTTGCATAAGGCAGGTGTGCTCATGCAGAATCGGAATATATATACAGTTGCACAGGTCAATTCTTATATTAAAAATATGTTCACGCAGGATTTTATGTTGCAGTCTATCCGGGTAAAGGGAGAGGTCAGCAACTGTAAGTATCATCCCTCTGGACATATTTATTTTACATTAAAGGATATAAAAGGGACGATAGCATGTGTTATGTTTGCTTCTTCCCGCAAGGGACTGTCTTTCCGGATGTCGGAGGGGCAGCAGGTAGTGGTAAATGGCAGTGTGGATGTCTATGAGAGGGACGGTAAATACCAGCTTTATGCCAGGGAGATTTCCTTAGACGGTGCGGGAGCACTTTATGAGCGGTATGAGCGGTTAAAACGGGATCTGGAAGAGCGGGGAATGTTTGCGGCGCAGTATAAACAGCCGATTCCCCGTTATATCAGGACACTGGGCGTTGTGACAGCATCCACTGGCGCTGCAGTGCGCGACATCATCAATATTGCCACAAGGAGAAATCCATACGTGCAGATTATCCTCTATCCTGCCATTGTGCAGGGGGAGGCAGCAGTTCCCAGTATCATCAATGGAATCCATGCACTGGAAAGACAGGGAGTGGATACGATCATTGTGGGCAGGGGCGGCGGTTCCATCGAAGACCTCTGGGCTTTTAATGAGGAGGCAGTGGCCCAGGCGATTTTTGACTGCAGTGTGCCGATCATTTCAGCCGTTGGGCACGAGACAGACACTACCATTGCGGATTTTGCGGCGGATCTTCGGGCACCCACGCCGTCTGCAGCGGCGGAACTTGCAGTTTATGATATCGGGCAGCTGCAGGACAGATTGGATGAATATAGTTATACCATGCGGCATCATATGGAAGCGGTGATACAACGTATACGCAGGGAAGCAGCGCAGTATGGTGTGAGATTAAAATATGTGAGTCCGGTAAACCGGATCCGCATGAAAAGGACACAGGCGTTATCCTTAGAGGAGAGGATTCAGAATGTGATGGAGGGTCTGCTGGTTGAACGAAGGCACCGACTGGCACTTTATGTAGAGCAGATGAAAGGATTGTCGCCCTTGGATAAGCTGAATCAGGGCTATTCATATGCGGCAGATGCGGCAGGAAGGACATTGTCCAGCGTGAGCCAGACTGCTGCAGGGGAACAGATTACCGTGTATGTAAAGGATGGACGGATCAAAGCTTCTGTGACGGATACAGAGACGAGAGAACTTACAGAAAGAGAACCGGGAGAAGTTCTAAGGCAGTAGAAGACGCAGGTCGTGGAGGTAAGAATGAAAGATAAAGATACAGCGGTACAGGAAGAAGAACGGGCGTTATCTTTAGAGGAAACCTTTGAACAGATTGAGGAGGTCATTGCCCGTTTGGAGACAGAAGAGATTACGTTGGAAGAGTCTTTTCAGGAATATAACAGAGGTATGAAGCTGTTACAGCACTGCAATGCAACAATAGATCAGGTGGAAAAAAAGGTACTGCAGATTAATGAAGATGGTGGATTGGATGAATTTTAACGAAGAGATGACAGATAAGATCAGGCAGATTGAGGAAATGATACAGCTTCATCTGCCCAAAGAAGAAGGTTATCAGCGCACTGTGATAGAAGCCATGAACTATGCGGTCTTAGGCGGCGGCAAGAGGTTGCGGCCCATGTTGATGGCAGAGACTGCGGCTGTGTTTGGCGGTGCAGGAGAAAGCCTTGCATATTTCATGATGGCGCTTGAGTGTATTCATACGTATTCACTGGTACATGATGATCTGCCGGCCATGGATAATGATGATTACCGCAGAGGACGTAAGACAGTCCATATTGTTTATGGGGAAGGTATGGCAGTCTTAGCGGGAGACGGACTGCTTAATTTTGCATTTGAGACAGCCGCAGCGGCTTTTCATATGGCTTCAGAGCCGCAAGACTGTCAGCGGATAGCGAAAGCGGTGCAGATTCTGGGGAATAAGGCCGGTATTTACGGTATGATCGGCGGGCAGTGTGCGGATCTCAAGGCTGAGGAGATGGGGGAAGATGTGACCAAGGACATGCTGCTCTATATCCATGAGCACAAGACAGCAGCTTTGATTCAGGCGGCGATGATGATTGGTGCAGTGCTGGCAGGGGCAGATGACGAGGCAGTGTTACAGATTGAGAAATGCGCTTACAATATTGGCATTGCCTTTCAGATTCAGGATGATATCCTGGACGTGACAAGCAGTCTGGAAGTGCTGGGCAAGCCTGTAGGAAGCGATGAGAAAAATAATAAACTCACCTATGTATCCATGCATGGTCTGGAAGAATCCAGAAAGCAGGTGGAGGAGTTATCCCGGGAAGCGATTGCCATCCTGCAATCTTTCAGCAGGCGGAATCTCTTTTTGGAACAGTTGGTGGAACAGTTGATCTACAGAGAAAAATAAGGGGTGTACCATGTTATTAGAAAAGATTGAACAGGCGAATGATATCAAACAGGTTACACCGGAGGATTATGGTGTTCTGGCAGAGGAAATCAGACAGTTTCTGATTCAGACTATCAGTGTGACGGGCGGTCATCTGGGATCCAACCTGGGGGCTGTGGAATTGACGATGGCCTTGCACTTGTTCTTAGATCTGCCGGAGGATAAACTGATCTGGGATGTGGGGCATCAGTCTTACACCCATAAGATTTTGACCGGCAGGCGGGATGGGTTTGTTAATCTGCGTAAGTTCGGCGGTATGAGCGGCTTTCCCAAGCGTAAGGAGAGTGATTGCGACTGTTTTGACACAGGCCACAGTTCCACTTCCATATCGGCTGGGCTTGGCATGGTGAAAGCCCGGGATATACAGGGAGGAAGTCAGACCATCGTATCTGTGATCGGGGATGGTTCGCTTACGGGCGGCATGGCTTATGAGGCCCTGAACAATGCGTCACGTCTGGAAACGAATTTTATCATTGTGTTAAACGATAACAACATGTCTATTTCTGAGAATGTGGGCGGTGTATCCAAATATCTGAACAATATCCGTACAGCGGACACCTATCTTGGTTTAAAAGAAGGGGTCTACAATTCTCTGCATGGTAAATCCAAATATGGAGACAAGGTAGTATCACAGATCAGGCGGGCGAAGAGCAGCTTTAAGCATCTTGTGGTGCCGGGGATGTTTTTTGAAGATATGGGCATCACGTATTTAGGACCGGTGGACGGTCATAACATCCCTGAGATGGTACATATGCTGAGGGAGGCGCGTAAGGTCAAGAAGGCGGTCCTGGTTCATGTGATTACGCAGAAGGGCAGAGGCTATACGCCGGCAGAGAGACATCCTGCCAGATTCCATGGAGCAGAGCCCTTTGATATAGAGACCGGCATTCCCAGTGCACCCAGGATGAAGGCAAATTATACGGATATCTTTTCCACCGTCATGTGTAAGCTGGGACAGCGGGATGAAAAGGTGGTGGCGATTACGGCGGCCATGCCGGACGGTACAGGTTTAAAGCGGTTCCGCAATATGTATCCGGAGCGGTTCTTTGATGTGGGGATAGCGGAGGAGCATGCGGTGACTTTTGCGGCAGGACTTGCGGCAGGGGGATTAAAGCCCATTGTGGCTATTTATTCATCCTTTTTGCAGCGTGCCTATGATCAGATTCTGCATGATGTATGTATCCAGAATCTTCCGGTGGTGTTCTGTATAGACAGGGCCGGACTGGTGGGCAGTGATGGTGAGACTCATCAGGGTATTTTCGATCTGTCCTATCTGTCTTCCATACCCAACATGCATGTTATGGCGCCCAAGAATAAATGGGAGCTTTCCGATATGATAAAATTTGCGCTTTCCTTCGGCGGGCCGGTGGCGGTCAGGTACCCCAGGGGTGAGGCTTATGACGGTCTGAAGAATTACCGGGCGCCTGTGGAATATGGTAAGAGCGAAGCAATCTATCAGGAGAAGGATATCATGCTCCTGGCCGTGGGCAGTATGGTGAAAGTGGCGCTGACGGTACGGGAACAGCTGATAGAACAGGGCTTTGCCTGCTCCCTGACCAATGCCAGGTTTGTGAAACCAATCGATGAGGAGGCTGTTCGAGAGTCCTGTAAGAGTCACCGCCTGCTTGTGACGATGGAAGAGAATGTGGCCAGCGGCGGTTATGGCGAGAAGGTAAGAGAATATGTGGATGGGCTTGGCGTATCCACGCAGGTACTTTGCATCACGATTCCGGATGAATATGTGGAACACGGCAATGTGGAACTTTTGAAACAGGAGATTGGCATTGACGCGGTCTCCATTGTGGAGAAGGTCAGTGCAAAATATAAATCCATGACAGAACAGTAGGCGCTTATGAAAGAAAGACTGGATGTGATTCTGGTCAGACAGGGCTATGCGCAGTCCAGGGAGAAAGCGAAGGCGCTCCTCATGACGGGGAATGTCTTTGTGGATGGCCAGCGGGAGGACAAGGCGGGAACCACGTTTGATGAGAGTAAAATACGGATTGAGGTAAAAGGGAATCCGCTGCCCTATGTGAGCCGGGGCGGGTTGAAATTAGAGAGGGCGCTTTTACAGTTTCCTCTTACCCTGACAGATTATGTGTGTATGGATATCGGCGCTTCCACAGGCGGCTTTACGGACTGCATGCTGCAAAATGGTGCAGCAAAGGTCTACGCCATTGATGTGGGACATGGGCAGTTAGCCTGGAAGCTCAGGAACGATGCGCGTGTGGTCTGTATGGAGAAAACCAATTTCAGATATGTGACAGACAGGGAAATCCCGGAGGAAGCGGACTTTGCTTCGGTGGATGTTTCCTTTATTTCGCTCACCAAGATTTTGATTCCGGCCAGGAATCTGCTGCGTGAGAGCGGTTGTATGGTGTGTCTGATCAAACCACAGTTTGAGGCCGGCAGGGAGAAGGTAGGCAAAAAGGGTGTGGTGAGAGATCCGAAAGTGCATGCTGAGGTGGTGCACAAGGTGATTGACTATGCCGATATGATAGGGTTTGCGGTGAAGGGACTTACCTATTCTCCAGTGAAAGGACCGGAGGGGAATATAGAGTACCTTCTTTGGCTTGAGAAAAGGGCAGCTATTGCGGAAGAAGTCAGTGCCATGACAGAGACAGAGGCGTTAGGAGCCCTGCATCAGCTTCTGGCACAGGAGAGTGGGATATCCCATCAATCGGAGATGACGGAGTGTATCCGGCAGGTAATTGCAGAGGCGCATGATAAGTTGGATGAGGCTAAATAGCAGATGAAAAAGTTTTATCTGATCACCAATGAAGTGAAAGACCCACAGGGTATTGTGACGAAAAAGATAGTTGATTATATGGAGAGGCATGGAGCCAGCGCAGTCTGTATCGAGAATGATAAACAGGCTTTTTTGTATGGCAGTGAAGAAGAGATTGACTGTGCGCTGGTGCTGGGAGGAGATGGCACCATGCTTCGGGCAGCCAGGAATATGATGGACAGTGATATCCCGCTTCTGGGGATTAATCTGGGGACACTTGGGTATCTGGCAGAAGTAGAGAGCGCCCATGTGGAGGAAGCGTTGGATAAACTGCTGCAGAATCAGTTTATCAGGGAGAATCGCATGATGCTCTCTGGCAGGGTGGAGAACCAGGACGGGGCAGAGGAAGATTATGCTTTAAATGATATTGTGATTTCCCGGTGCGGCTCTTTGCAGATACTGACCTTTCACATCTATGTCAATGGACAGTTCTTAAATGCCTACTGCGCGGATGGCATGATTGTGGCAACCCCCACAGGATCCACCGCCTATAATCTTTCGGCAGGCGGACCGCTTGTAAAACCCGGTGCGAAGATGCTTCTATTGACGCCGGTCTGTCCCCATACATTGAATACAAGAAGTATTGTGTTTGCACCGGAGGATGAGATTGTGATTGAGATTCCCCCGGGGAAGGATGGCTGTCAGCAGATTATGGAGGCCAGTTACGACGGCAGCCATAAGATTACGTTGCGCACAGGAGACAGAATCGTGGTGCGCCGGGCGGATAAGACCACAGGTATCTTAAAGCTGAACACGGAGAGCTTCTTATCCGTGCTCCACAAGAAAATAGGGGAAGGTTGATAAAGGTGCAGGCATCGCTATGAAAAAGGCAAGACACGAGAAAATCATAGAATTGATTGCAAATTATGAGATAGAGACCCAGGAGGAATTGGTGGACCGGCTCCGGGAAGCCGGCTATGAAGTCACGCAGGCCACTGTCTCCCGGGATATCCGGGAACTGAAACTATCCAAGATTCCCAATGGAAAAGGCCAGCAGAAGTATGTGGCTTTTACCCAGGAAGAACCGCATCTGGGAGATAAGTACAGCAGGGTGCTCAAGGAAGGGTATGTGTCCATGGCGCTTGCCCGGAATCTCCTGGTCTTAAAGACCGTATCCGGTATGGCGATGGCGGTAGCCGCTGCCGTGGATGCTTTAAAGATCGAGGAGATCGTGGGCTGCATCGCAGGAGATAATACCGTGATGATAGCCATGCGAAATGAGAAGGATGCAGAAGCAGTGATGCACAAAATCGGCAGGATGGTAGCTCGCTGATCGTAGCGGGTCAGGTAGTTGAAGGTTACAGTCCGGGCGCGTTAGCTATAAGAAATATTCGCAGAAACGGGGATGAAAATGTTACGGAGTTTACATGTGAAAAATCTGGCTCTGATCGATGAGACAGAAGTTTCCTTTACAGAGGGTCTCAACATTCTCACAGGAGAGACCGGTGCCGGCAAGTCTGTTATCATTGGCTCCATTAACCTGGCTCTGGGAGCCAAGGCAGATAAGGAAATGATACGGTCCGGAGCAGAGTATGCACTGGTGGAACTGGTCTTTGATGTGGGGAATGAAAGACAAAGCAGAGCCATACAGGAACTGGAACTTCCGGTGGAGGAAGGCCAGGTGATCATACAGCGTAAGATTATGCCAAGCCGCAGTGTGTGTAAGGTGTGCGGTGAGACGGTGACGGCCAGACAGCTGAAACAGCTGGCGGAGATTCTGATCGATATTCACGGACAGCATGAGCACCAGTCCTTGCTGCAGGCAGCCAGACAGCTGGAGATTCTGGATGCCTATGCAGGCGAAGAACTGGAAACTTCCAAGAAAACTCTGAAAGAAACCTATAGACAGTATAAGCAGGTACAGGAAGAACTTTTTTCCAGTCAGGTAGATGAGGAGACTCGCAGACGGGAGATATCGCTGGCTGAGTTTGAGTGTAAAGAGATTGAGGAAGCGGCTCTTACGGCGGGAGAGGATGAGGAGGTGGAGAAAGCCTATCAGAAGATGCTCTATGCCCAGAGGATTAAAGAGGCGGCGGTGAATGTCCATGGTCTGTGCGGTTATGAGGACAATGGCATGGGCAGCCTCATGGGACGGGCCCTGAAGGAGATTCGCAGCGTATCTGCCTATGACGATGCGTTACAGGAATTTGAGAAACAGCTTTTGGATATGGATGGGCTTCTCAATGATTATAACAGGGCCATGGCTGAATATCTTGCCAATCTGGAGTTTGATGCCGGCCTGTTTGATCAGACGGAGAGACGCCTTAATCTGCTGAATCATTTAAAGTCAAAATATGGAAGTTCGGTGGAGGAGATTTTATCCTATTATGAAAGAGCGCAGGAGACGATTTCCAAATATCAGGATTACGATGCCTATCGTATGGAATTGTCCGGAAAGGCAGATGCTTTAAAGGCAGAGGTTCTCACACGCTGTGAAGAGATTTCAGGAATCCGTGTCAAAAATGCCCACAGACTTTCCAAAGAGATGCGTACGGCGTTAGAAGATCTTAATTTTGACCATGTGGCTTTCCGGATTCAGGTAACGCCCAGCGAGGAGCGGATGGGAGAAAATGGCTACGATCAGGTCACCTTCCTGATTTCCACGAATACGGGGGAAGCCTTAAAGGAGCTGACCCAGGTAGCCAGTGGCGGCGAGCTTTCCCGTATCATGCTGGCCCTTAAGACAGTACTTGCCGGCAAGGATGAGATTGAGACTTTGATCTTCGATGAAATAGATACCGGGATCAGCGGACGGACTGCGTGGAAGGTGTCAGAAAAAATGGGAATTTTAGGAAAAGGCCATCAGCTGATCTGCATCACCCATCTTCCGCAGATCGCGGCTATGGCAGATACCCATTTCTATATAGAAAAGCAGGTGTCAAATGACAGAGCCATCACGGCGATCAGAGAACTGGAAGAGACAGAGAGTGTAGAGGAGTTAGCCAGAATGCTCGGAGGCGCGCAGATTACGGAAAATGTATTAAAAAATGCCGAGGAAATGAAAGATTTGGCAAGAAAAACAAAACAATATTAAATTAAAAAATCAGATTTTTCATATACTAGAAAGGACATACTCTAATGTGTGTCCTTTTTCTGTTAAGAAGATAGGAAAGACGAGGAATGAAAAATTGAGCGATTTAATATATATGTCCAGACAACAGGAGAAAAAGTACAGAGGTTTCTTATATTTTTTACTGGCTGCAGGGGTGACGGCCTTGCTATTGACGATTTACTTTGCCTACTGGGATAAGATTCCTTCCACGATCAAGATCCGTGCAGGTGTGGAGCAGGAATTGAATTTCCGGGTTCCTGTATCCGGGGAAATCTATCGGGTGAGAGAAGAAGCGGCACAGGCGGCCTCCGTGACGGAACTGGCAGATACCGGGGAATTGGGGGAGGACGATATAGCGAGAAGCATCCACGTGGATTTTGCACATACGGTAAAAGTCAGAGCGAACGAGATTGATACTTATCAGATGGATCTGAAACTGTTCGGGGTTCTTCCTTATAAAAATGTGGATATACAGGTGATTCAGGATAAGATGCTGATTCCTTCGGGGATTCCCATCGGTATTTACGTGAAGACCAACGGGGTGCTGGTAGTGGGAATCGGAGAGTTTGAGAACAGTGATGGAGATACCGTATCGCCGGCTAAGTATGTATTGCAAAAAGGAGACTATATCTTAAAGATTGACGGGGAGACGGTGGAGAATAAGAAGCAGTTCATCAGGCTTGTGGAGGAGTCAGAAGGAAAGGATATGGTACTCACCATTAAAAGAAATGATGAAATAACAGATGTTATGATAGAGCCGGATGCCAATAAGAGCAGTGAATGGAAGCTGGGAATCTGGATACGTGACAATGCCCAGGGTATCGGCACCATGACCTATGAGGGGACGGATCATACCTTTGGCGCACTGGGACATGGCATCAATGATGTGGATACTTCTATACTGATGAACCTGGAAGAAGGAATGCTGTATAAGACGGAGATTGTGGGCATCACCAGAGGGGCAAACGGCGCACCGGGAGAACTGACAGGCTATATTGAGTACGACAGCGACAATGTGATTGGTGAGATTACCGAGAACACAGCGGAAGGAATCTTTGGGGTATGTGATGAGACCCGCATGGAAAATACCGGTTATGAGCCCATACCGATTGCCCTGAAACAGGAGATTGAACTGGGACCGGCACAGATCATTTGTTCCGTTTCCGGTGAACCGGAATTCTATGATGTGGAGATTGTGGAGGTCAATCTGGAGCATGAAAATGTGAACCGGGGCATTGTCATCCAAGTGGTGGATGAGAAACTGCTGACACTCACCGGCGGCATCATCCAGGGAATGAGCGGCAGTCCCATCATTCAGAATGGGAAACTGGTGGGGGCAGTGACCCATGTGCTGGTGAATGATTCCACCAGGGGTTATGGAATCTTTATCGAGGAAATGCTGACGCATTAGATATTAGGCATGCAACGGATAAATGACAGTGAAATAATCCGGGAACCGTAAGAGCCGGCAGATAAGATACAAACCGTTTCTTACGGTTTCAGGTAAATATTACATCTTTACAATAGAACATATGTTTGATACCATAGTCTTACAGGAAGCGTCAGGGAGGAGGTGAAGGAAGTGGAAGAGAGAGTGCAGGCGGGAACTCTGATAGACGGACCGACTAACATACCCATTCAGATGATGTCACTGACAGATCGTGATGGCAGGATAACGCCTCAGTGGTTCCGGTTGGAAACAGAGAACCATGAAATTCTGATGTGCCGGATTGAGCAGGTAGTGTCCCGGGGAGAAAAGAAATATGTGGGTGTGCGGGAGAAGCAGTTTGTCTGTAAGATCAGGATGGGAGAGATTTGTAAGACCCTGGAAATGCGGTATAGTGTGGAGTCCCAGAAGTGGCGGATCTTCCAGTTCCTGTAGCGGTGGGCAGATATGTATTTCATATTGATGTGAACAGCGCGTTTCTCTCCTGGAGCGCGGCATACAGAGTGAATGTGCTGGGAGAAGCGGAGGATATCAGACAGATTCCAAGTATTGTGGGCGGAGATCAGGAGAAACGCCACGGCATTGTGCTGGCCAAAAGCACACCTGCCAAGAAGTTTGGGATTCAGACCGGAGAACCCATTGTGGCAGCCAAGAAGAAGTGTCCCGGGCTGGTTATTGTACCGCCTGATTATGGCCTGTATGTCACTTCTTCCAGAGCCTTTATCCGGATACTGGAAGAGTACAGTGATCAGGTGATTCAGTACAGTATCGATGAAGCGTGGGTAGTGTTTGAGGGGTTTGAAAAACTATATGGCCGAGATCAGATGGTGACTCTTGCATATGAGCTGAAGGCCAGGATCAGGGATGAGCTGGGGTTTACGGTAAATGTGGGTGTCTCCGATAATTTCCTGTTAGCCAAGACGGCGGGAGATTTTTCTAAACCGGATAAGGTGCACACTCTTTTTCCGGAAGAGGTGGAGCAGAAGATGTGGCCGCTTCCTGTCTCAGAGTTGTTTCTTTGTGGCCGGGCAACGGTAGGCACGCTGCACCGGTTGGGGATTCGCACCATTGGAGAACTGGCTAGGGCAGATGAGGGAATGGTGCGTGCGCATCTGAAGAAGCATGGTCAGGCTATCCAGGGATTTGCAAGAGGCGGAGATTTGGATCCGGGGATGGTTTCCCATGAGGCAAATAAGGGCTATGGCAACAGTCTGACAGCACCTGTGGATATTGTGACGGGGGAGTATGCCAGACATTTACTGTTGTCGCTTTGTGAGACGGTGGGTACAAGACTCAGAAACGACGAGGTAATGATCAGTGTGGTCAGCGTGCATCTTACCACCTGTGAGTTTCAGCGTATGAATAAGCAGATGCAGCTGGCATCCCCCACGAATATAACGGAAGAGATATATGAGGCAGCCTGCCAGATCTGGAACAGACTGTGGGACCATAACACGCCTGTCAGACAGATCGGCGTCCATACTGCAAAGGTGCAGGAGGAAGGGGGACGGCAGTACAGTATCTTTGATATGGAAAAGAATGAGAAACTGGAAAAGCTGAACAGGACCATTGACCAGATTCGGGGGCGGTACGGGGAAGACGCTGTATTTCGCGCCAGTTTTTTAAAGAGCAATGTATCCCATATGAGCGGAGGATTAAACAAAGAAAGACGAAGCGGGGTAACATTGGGAATCGATGTGGAAGGTGAAAATGTCAGAAATCTATGAAAAGATATAGAAATTCCGGCGGCAGGAGGGCGAAAACACATGAAAGTTTTGCTTCTTATAATAATTTAGGTATTTATCAGGGGATTATTTATGGTAAGATATAACAAGAAATTTGGAAAGGTAAAAATAGAGTGAACGATTGGGGAGAAGGAGAAAGCTTATGGAATACAGAAAGATACCTTACGTGGACAAACCAGTTTCACGGATTCTGTTCGGGACAGCCATGTCCCCTTTTCTGGAAGGCGGGGACGGCAGCGCCTTGCTGGATGCCATTTACGGGACAGGAGTGACTGCCTTTGATACGGCGAGGCAGTATGAGGGGGCGGAACAGTCTCTTGGAAAGTGGATTGCAAAGCGGCACATACGGGAGCGGGTGGTGATACTTTCCAAGTGCGGACACCCTTCTGTGACATGGGAGAAGCGGGTGAATGAAAAGGAGATGCGGGAAGATTTAAAAGAGTCTCTGCATAATCTGCAGACAAATTACATAGATATCTATCTGCTTCACAGAGACGATCCGGATGTGGAAGTGAAAGAAGTGGTGGAAGTGTTCAATGCCATGCACGAAGAGGGAAAGATAGGGGCCTTTGGAGGTTCCAACTGGACCCATGAACGGATCGAGGAAGCCAATGAATATGCCTATAAACATAGTATGATACCCTTTAGTGTATCCAGTCCCAATTATGGTCTTGCGGACCAGAAAGAAGATCCCTGGGGCGGCGGCTGCGTGACGATTTCAGGGCCGGCGCATGCAGATGCCAGAAAATGGTATGAGAAAAATAAGATGCCGGTGGTGGCATATTCTAGTCTGGGCAGGGGGCTTTTTTCCGGCAGGTTGAAAAGTGAAAAAGCAGCCGAGAATGCTGCCGGGATTTTGGATGAATTTGCCTTGAAGGGTTATGGCTGCCCGGATAATTATGAAAGGCTCAGAAGATGCGAAGAACTGGCAGCCAGGAAGCAGGTATCCGTTTCGCAGATAGCCATGGCGTTTATCTTCAGTCAGAACATGAATACGCTGGCTGTGGTGAGTACATCCAGTGCAGAGAGGATGCAGTCAAATGTGGATGCCTTACATGTTACATTGAGTGAAGAGGAAATGGCATATCTGGATTTGCAGAAATAGGTGCGGAGGATGATCATGAAAAACGAAACAGAACGGTTGCAATTCAGGCTGGGGGCCTTTGGAAGGTTTATGCCGCTTCTTGTGGCGGCCGGCCTTATTCTGTGGGCAGCCTGCAGTCAGTCTAATGTCAACGGCTATGTGATTGCCTTCTTTGCGGCGCTTGTTGCCGGTGCACTCTTTGTCAGGGATGACAAAGCATATGGAGAGGCAATTGTATATGGATTATGTAAACCAATGTTTGCGGTTATTGTGCTGGCGGTGATGCTGGCGGCGGTATCCGGCAAATTGATCTCAGGGAGCGGTATGGTACAGACGATTGCCAGTTATGTGGTGGCAATGGGATTTACCGGGAGATGGTTTGTGGCAGCGGCCTTCCTGATTACCTGTCTTTTGGCGTTTTCAACCGGTACATCGGTAGGAACCTATTTTGTGGTTATTCCGATCTTGTTTCCCGTGGGCGTTATGGCAGGCGTTGCACCCCAGTATATGGTCGGGGCTATCGTTTCAGGCGCTGCCTTTGGCGACAATCTGGGTCCTATTTCTGATACTACCATTGCCTCTTCTTCTACGCAGCATGCGGATTTAGGAACGGTGGTCAGGACAAGAATGCGCTACAGTATTCCGGCGGCGCTGGGGGCCCTTGTTCTCTTTGTGTGCTTTACGAAAACAGGAGATGCAGGTATGGTTCTGGCAGAAGGACAGGCGGCAGCAATTCGGCCCTTAAGTCTGATCATGCTGGTGGTGCCCTTTACCATCGTGGTTCTTTGTCTGATGCGAAGACACCTGATCATGGCTTTGTCCTATGGTATTCTGGCAGGTATTGCGGCAGGACTTTTGAGCGGAATTTACAGGGCGACGGACCTGGTGTCTTTTCCAGGCGGCTTTTCCGTAGCAGGTCTGGTGACGGAAGCCATCGGTGGGACAGCCGGTACGGTGGCCATGTTGATTGCGGTGTTTGCCATGCTTGGTGTGATGGAGAAGAGCGGCCTGTTTGAAGACGTGGGAACACTGTTGCAGAGCTTTGCCAAAAGTGAACGGAGTACAGAGGCAACAATTGTGCTTTCCACAGGGATTCTCAGTATGATTACGGGTGTTATTTCTGTGGCGATCGTGGCGCTGGGTGATCTGGTCAATGAGATTGGAGAGCAGGCCGGCGTGGATCGCTGCCGCAGGGCCAATCTTTTGGATTGTACGGGATGTGTGTTCTGCTTCCTTTCGCCCTGGACGGTGCACTGTGTGATTCCGGCACAGCAATCTGCCCAGTTTGGCGAGGCGCTTTCGGTGGCGCCGGCGCAGATTCCCTTTGTCAATTATTATTCCATCTGCATGCTGGTGATTCTGGCAGGCGCCATTGCCACCGGGTATGGCAGGAAATCCTGATAACTGACGCCGGCGTGTTGTGACGCACCATGGTAATGCGATGCCTAAATGTTCCCCAGACAGTGATTGTTGTTTTATAATGGAATGAGAAAAGTTCTAAAGCTCACAGCAAAGGCTGCTTTCCTAAGAATTTCTGGGAGTTGCCATGCAGAAGCAGTAGAGTAAAAGGGGAAAACGGAGGAAGCAAATGGAGACTTTAAATGTGACAGCGACACGGGATCAGGAGCAGTTTTACAGGATTATAAATAATCTGATAAGTACAAATAAGGAGTTCCAGATTATGATTACCGTTCCGTCCGGCGATTCGGAGCAGGTGACGGCAGGGACAACCATGCCGCTGGCAGCAGCGGAATCGGTTGTGCGGGATCTGGAGAAAGATGTGACAGATATGATTCATGAGATTGGCGTACCTGCACATATTAAGGGATATCAATATCTGCGGGAAGCCATCATGATGTCAGTGGAGGATGTGGAGATGCTTGGTTCGATCACGAAAATCCTGTATCCCACCATTGCGAAAAAGTACCAGACCACGCCGAGCCGGGTGGAGCGTGCCATACGGCATGCCATAGAAGTGGCATGGTCCAGGGGCAGGATGGAGACGCTTGACGCACTTTTTGGCTACACCATTAATACGGGTAAGGGCAAGCCCACCAATTCGGAGTTTATCGCACTGATTGCGGACAAAATAAGATTACAATATCGCCGTTAATTTTCAAAATAATCCTTTTATTGCCACGTAAAATATTGTATACTATGCTATAAGAGATTTTGCGTGCTTACCCATGCGGGGCTGGCAATTATAGTTGGAGGGTTATCATGAAAAAAATTTTATTTGTAGCATCGGAGGGCGTACCTTTTATCAAAACAGGCGGGCTGGCAGATGTGGTTGGTTCCCTGCCGAAATGTATTGATAAGGAATTTTTTGATGTGAGAGTCGTTCTTCCCAAGTATACCTGTATGAAGCAGGAGATGAAGGATAAGCTCAAATACAAGACGCATTTTTACATGGATTTCCACTGGAAAGAGGAGTATGTGGGAATTTTAGAGGCTGAAGTAGACGGCGTGAAGTATTATTTTATTGACAACGAGAGTTACTTCAATGGTTTTCAGCCCTACAGTGACAATGCATTATTTGAGATAGAGAAGTATTCATTTTTCTGTAAGGCAGCGCTTTGCATCCTGCCGGTAATTGATTTCAGGCCCGACCTGATTCATTGTCATGACTGGCAGACAGGTCTGATTCCGGTATACTTAAAGGAACGTTTCCAGGGCGGAGAATTTTACAGAGGCATTAAGACTGTGATGACGATTCATAACCTGAAATTCCAGGGCAAGTGGAGCGTGAAGGAAGTCAAGGAGATTACAGGACTTCCGGGATATTTCTTTACGGCGGACAAACTGGAGGCCTATAAAGATGCTAATCTCTTAAAGGGTGGTCTTGTGTATGCGGATGCGATTACCACGGTCAGTGATACGTATGCGGAAGAGATTAAGACTGCTTTTTACGGCGAGGGATTAAATGGTCTTTTATGTGCACGATCGGGTGACCTGCGCGGTATTGTGAACGGCATTGATTATGAAGAATTTAATCCGGAGACGGATCCTAATATTGAGTTCAAATATAATGCGATTAATTTCCGCAAGGAAAAGATCAAGAATAAACGTGCACTTCAGGCAGAACTTGGACTGAATCAGGATGACAAGACGATGCTCATTGGTATCGTGTCCAGACTGACAGGACAGAAAGGATTTGACCTGATTGCCTATGTGATGGATGAACTTTGTCAGGATAATGTGCAGATTGTGGTGCTCGGCACAGGTGAGGAACAATATGAGAATATGTTCCGTCACTTTGACTGGAAGTATCATGGCAAGGTTTCGGCAAATATTTATTATTCGGATGCTCTTTCCCATAAGATTTATGCGGCCAGTGACGCGTTCTTAATGCCGTCCCTGTTTGAACCCTGCGGTTTGAGCCAGCTGATGTCTCTTCGCTATGGCACAGTGCCGATTGTGCGGGAGACCGGCGGTCTGAAAGATACGGTACAGGCATACAATGAGTATGAGGGAAGCGGTACAGGCTTTAGCTTTACCAATTATAATGCGCATGAAATGCTGGGAACCATCCGTTATGCAGAGCATATCTACTACGATAAGAAACGTGAGTGGAATAAGATTGTAGACAGAGGTATGGCGGCAGATTTCTCCTGGCAGGTATCGGCGAGAAAGTATCAGGAAATGTATGATTGGCTGATTGGATAAAAGTTGTAAACAGATAGTTTAGGAAACGGAAATAATCCATGAGAGTGGATTGTTTCCGTTTTGCACACATAGATAGTTGTTAAACAGAACAGTGCTCAAAGATTATATATGTGCTGACAGTAGTGCACCTTGTTTGACTTCCCGTCTCTGTAAGGGTATAATAAAGGATACTTTCTGACCGTGAAAGCATAGCATGAAAAGATAACAAGTGGAGCAGTTTATTTCAGGAAATTATCAGGGAACGGTTTAGAATGAACAAAGAGGGGAAAGGCCGTAAACAAAGAAAATCCGGGCGTGAAAAGAAAGTATTTTTCATCATTGCTCTTTTCAGCCTGCTTGTACTTGGTATTGCCAGTGCATTTATGTATGTCAGGGTTGGCATAGGTGTCAATAAAGGGAAAATCGGGTATTGTATGCAGGATGAAAAGCTGGTGATCACATGGCAGACAGTATCTGACAAGAAGGCATATCGCCTTTCGCGATAGAAGAAGAATCCGAAACATATATCCTTTGCGGTGGATACGACGGTGGCCGGGCAGAGTTGACGAACGTGGCGCCTGGGCAGGAACTGCGATTAAAGATGCAGGGTGTACGGATGTTCCATGTGCTGGGATATGATCTGGAGATGCTGGGGAATCCGCGCATCCTGACCATAGTACCGGAAGAAGTGAATAGCCCGGTACTGTCAAAAACAGCAGATATAGAAAAGAAGAGTATGAAAGTGACATGGGATACGAGACCTGGTGACAGGTATGAAGTATATCTCATGAATGAAGATGGAACGTTTGGGTCATATACGGAGACTGCGGAGGGTGAAATTACATTCCGCATGGAGGATCATGCGGAATTGTCGGCAAGAGAAGAGGACATATCTGTAGGCGTGCGCACCATACGCAGTGTGGATGATTATATACTGTACAGCGCCATATCTGATCCGGCTGTGATCAACCGGGTTGATTTCATGGATGACGAAGTATACCTTACCTTGAAAGAGGAGGGAGAACTTCGCTATATTTTGAGTTGGCAGGAAAGTAAGAGTGACTGGTATGAGCTGCAGGAATGGTCCTATGATGACAGGAAATGGATCAGCAGGCAGGTATACCGGTGGTCAGATGCCCTTACCTATGATACAGGGAGGCTGGCTTCCTGCACCAGGATGAGGTTTCGGCTGGTCACTTACGATGATGAAGGGATGCGTGACAGGAAGGCGTATACAGCAGCGTCTCCCGAAGTTACATTCCGTACCATGATTTCGCCGGTCTATTGTACGATTTGGCCGCTGACAACCCTGCCTGTTTCGGATGATATTTCCGGGGAAAACGTGATCGGACAGGTACCGGCGGGAAAAGCGCTGTGTGTGCTCGAGGAGACAGAAGGTCATTTCCTTGTAAGATATGATGATGAATATGGATATATAGATTCCCGCTATTGTCTGATAGACCTTGCAGAATATCTGGGGAATCTGTGTCAATACAATATAACGAACGGTTATTCTTCTATATTTCGAGTGCATGGATATGATATCCCCGAAGTGACGGAAAACGTGATAGCGGGATATGAGAATATCATTATGGAAGATGGGCAGATGCTGGTTCCTTATCTGTACCCCTGTGCGCAGAAGCTGTATCAGGCTGCTTCACAGGCACAGGAGGACGGGTATATTCTGTGTATCTATGATGCCTTTCGGCCCAATGAGGCAACCAGATATCTTTATGATATGACGGAAGGTATATTGAACCAGCCGGTTTTGGACACAGATTCGGAGGACGAGGAAGACAGGGCCGAAGATCAGGAAATATCCGGGGATGGAGAAAAGGCCGAAGACCAGACAATGGCCGCAGCTACAGAAAGTGCGGAAGGGGAAGATGTTTCTGAGAATGATGAAACAGACGGATTCCCGGAAAGCGGCTTGGAAGTATCGGGGGAACTGCGGGAAAAGGTTACGCCGTGGCTGGAAGAACTTACGCCTGCGTCGATAGGCAGCATCAAGGGATTATCCGAAGAAGGACTGACGGTGTTCTATACGCTTCCGCAGGAAACCCTGCTAGATATGGGCGCAGCAATGCCTGGAGAACCATATGGATCCGATGCCGCAGCGGTATCGCTTTTGACACCGGAGGATTTGCTTTTGCTGCAGGGGATGGTGCCGGAGGATATTCCGATTTTAAAGGAAATGCCATGGGAAGAACTGTTGGCTTTGAAACGGTATGTGGATCAGCTGCTGACCTATCGGGATGTGATGACAGACAACAGATTTCGGCTGGGCAGTTTTCTGGCGCAGGCCGTATCCACCCACAACAGGGGAATTGCTTTGGATCTGACCCTGGTCAGCACCGCATCGGAAGAAGAGCTGGAGATGCAGTCGGACATGCATGATTTAAGCTGGTACTCCATATCTGCCCGGAACAATGAGAATGCCGATCTGCTGGCATTCTATATGAAGGGAGCAGGATATAACGGGCTTTCTTCGGAATGGTGGCATTTTCAGGACGATGAGACCAGAGACCAGCTGCAGTTAGGCTATCTGGAAGCAGGGGTTTCGCCAGAAGGCTGGAAGAAAGATGAGCTGGGCTGGAAATATCGTCTGGCGGATGGCAGTTACTATTATGTCGTTACGGTTATGATAGAGAAAAAGGAATGTACTTTCAACGAGGCTGGTTACCTGGTTGTAGAGTAGATTCTAAAAAACAAAGGAGAAAACAACAATGAGAGGGAGAAAACTACTATCAACATTTTTGTGCGTGTGCCTGTTCATGGGCATTTTGTCTATGCCTGTACAGGCGGCGCCCAAGGCAGGGTTCCTTGCAACGGAAGAGGGAACCAAATGGCAGAACGCTGACGGAACCCTGGCGGTCAATACCTGGGTGGTGGCAAATGGGAAGAGATACCATACAGACGTGAATGGATTGCTTCAGACAGGACTGCAGACCATAGACGGACAGATGTATTTCTTCTATGCGACGGGTGAGGCAGCTACCGGATGGACAACATTGGGGAGCGATAACTATTACTTTGACGCCAATGGCGTAATGGCTCTGAATACTACGGTGAACGGCTGTCTGGTGGACAGCACCGGGAAACTGATCAGGACACTTGATGAAACAGGAAAGGCAAAGCAGACCGATGTGGTGGCAGGCATACTGGCACCCATCATTACACCGGATATGTCAGAGGAGGATAAACTTCTTGCCTGCTACAATTATGTGATTAATACCAGCGGTTATAGAAGAACATATGAGACCCCAACAGCTGACTGGACAGGTCAATTCAGTTGGGAGATATTGTCATCAGGAGAAGGCAACTGTTTCCGCTATGCAGCAGCTTACGCAAGCCTGGTAAAAGGTCTTGGCTATGATGCAAGAGTGGCAACAGGATTCATCGGCAACAGAAAGGGCGGTCTCTCACCGCATGGATGGACAGAGGTGCGTATAGGCGATGCATGGTATATTTTCGATACGGAAATGCATGATGCCAAAAACGGAAAAAAGAACTATTATTTCAAGACTTATGAGACATATCCGAGTAAGCCCCTTAAAAAAGAGGCTGACTGGCCGGTATATTTATAGGTGACAGGGAGAAGAGGATAGATGACATTTAGTTCAATTCCCTTTTTATGTGCCTTTTTTCCGGTTGTTGTTATCTTGTATTATCTGATACCTTTCACAAAGCTGAAAAACTGCTTTTTGATTGCCGCAAGCCTGCTGTTTTATGCTTATGGAGAAGGTATCTATGTTTTGCTGATGCTGCTCTGCGTCTGCTTTAACTATCTGACAGCCATACTGCTAGATCATAGTAAAAAAGGTAAAAAGTTATTGCTCATCTTGGCAATCGTTATGAATCTGGGTGTGCTTGGTATCTATAAGTATGCCGAGATGATCATAGTAACGGTAAATCGGATTGCCGGTACGGAGATTTCCGTACCGGCCATTCACCTGCCTATTGGAATTTCGTTCTTTATATTTCAGGCGCTTTCTTATGTGATAGATGTGTACCAGAATAAGGTAAAAGCCGATAAAAGTTTCATCAGGATTTTACTTTATATTTCCTTTTTCCCGCAATTGATAGCCGGACCGATCATCAAATACCATGATATTTCAGAGCAGCTTGGCAGAAGGAAACTGTCTTTGCGGCGAAGCTGTCAGGGAGTCAGACGGTTTATCGTGGGATTATCCAAAAAGGTGCTGATAGCCAATACCATGGGCTTGACGGCAGATTATGTATTTTCCATGCAGTATGAAGAACTGGGAATGCTTTTGGTTTGGATAGGCGCCATAGCGTTTTTCTTTCAGATCTATTTTGATTTCAGTGGTTACAGTGATATGGCTATTGGCATGGGCAGAATGTTTGGCTTTGATTTTATGGAAAACTTTCATTATCCTTATGCGGCAAAGAGCATACAGGATTTCTGGAGAAGGTGGCATATCTCGCTTTCCGGCTGGTTCAGGGAATATCTCTATATCCCTCTGGGAGGAAACAGAAAGGGAGAAACAAGAACCTGGTTTAACAGGCTGGTGGTGTTCTTTCTTACAGGGTTGTGGCATGGGGCCAGCTGGACATTTGTGGTGTGGGGATTGTTTCACGGCATGTTTCTGACCCTGGAGACCATTTTTCCAAAGATGATCAAAAAGATGGGAGTATTCCGTCACCTATATGTGCTGTTGGTGGTGTGTACAGGTTTCGTTATTTTCCGTGCAGACTCCATGGAACAGGCCGGGATGCTTCTTGAAGTCATGTTTACAAAACCGGCGTGGACTGTGACGATAGAGGCAGCCACGGCAGGTGCGTGTAACCTGTTGTTTTTGGTGACGCTTCCGGTGGCGGTTATCTGTTCTGTGCCCATCCTGGAATGGATGAAAGGCAGGCAGCGGATGAGGCCGCTTTTGGAGGGTGTTTCCTATATGATTTCCATTCCGCTTTTGTTAGCTTGTTTGGTGAGCCTTGCAGGCGGGACATATAATCCGTTTATTTATTTCAGGTTTTAACAGGACGATGAGAGACAGGACAGCCCAGGTCAGGGAAATGACATGGACAGGCGGGAGACAGTCGTGAAAAGAAGGGATAGAAAAAGCAAAAGCAATAAAAAGGGTAAAAAGAATAAAAGAAAGTATATATGGTACGTGCTGGGAATTCTGTCCGTTGTGGGAATCGGCATTGTACTTTGGGTGCTGTTTCGTTCCGGAAATGACAAAGAGCCGGTCAGAGAGTCAGAAAGACCACCCTTACCGGAAATCCCGAAATCGAATCGCAGGCAGGAGAATAAAATGAAAAAACGAGTGCAGTATGTCATAAGCGGGTTGTATTTTCTGCTGATTCTGGGGATATGTATTGCGCCGTTATTGCTGCTCTGGGTCAGACCAATGCAGGTGACGGCAGAAAACCGTACCATGGCTTCCCTGCCAAAGATGCAGACAGAGGAAGGATTTAACTGGAATTACCTGCAGGAAGCAGGAGCGTATTTTACAGATTATTTTGCCTGCAGGCAGGAAATGGTGGCAATCAATGCAGGAATCAGATCGGGGATTTTCAAGGTATCTCCGGTGGAGGATGTGATAGTTGGAGATAACGGCTGGCTGTATTACGCAGCTACCCTGGACGATTATCAGCATAAAAACAGTATTTCGGAACGAATGTTATTTAATATAGCCCATAATACGGCGTTGATGCAGGAGTATGTCGAGGGATTGGGGAAGACATTTGTGTTTACCATAGCCCCGAATAAAAATTCTCTTTATGATGAGAATATGCCCGGCCGGATGCAGTATCATCTGGCTGAAAAAAGCGATGCACAGAGGCTTCTGCCCTGGCTGATCCGGGAAGAGGTTCAGTATGTGGATCTGTTTGAATTGTTTGGGGCACAGGAGGAAATATTGTATTATGCGCGGGATTCCCACTGGAATGAAAAGGGCGCGGTTTTAGTTTATCATACCCTTTTGGAAGCCTGCGGAAAAGCTCATGAAACTTATGCTGGGGTGGAACCGGCACAAGGGACCGATTATTTCGGGGACCTGGGAGTGATGTTGTTTCCGGTGGGCGGCAGGCCGGAAAACCGTATGCAGTACCCGGTTGATGATGCATGGCATTATGTAGAGGGAGAGCAGGTAGAAGACCAGTTCATCCGAACGGAAAATGAGGAGGGGGGAAGGAAATCTCCTGATGTATCGGGATTCTTTTGGAAATTCCCTGCTTCCTTACATGGCCAGTACCTTTTCCCGGACGGTTTTTTCTAAGAAGGTGCCTTATCCAATGAGCGATGTTGTGGCTTATGAGCCGGATATCCTGATTGTGGAAAAAGTAGAGCGGCAGCTTCCGACGCTGGGTAAAGTACCGCCCATTATGCATGCTCCGGTGCGGGACATGTGCAAACCCTGCGTTTCAGTAGACAGCAGTGCTGCAACAGTGAGGCTGTCCAGGGAGGGAAGCTATTGGAAACTGGAGGGTGGTGCTGACGCAGCTTTCATGCATACGGACAGTCATATTTATGTGGAAGTGGATGATGGCAGCGGTGCAGTCCTGTATGAGGCCTTTTGTGTCAACAGTTCGGACGGTGATAACGGCGGCACAAATGATTATGGGTACGTGTTGTATGTTTCGGAAGTGTTGGTGACGGGAGATACTTTTCAAATACGGGTCATGACAGAGCAGGAAGAGGCCATGGTGATTCTGCTGAAAGAAGAGCTGACACTGAATGCAGACAAGACAAAGAAAGAGAATCAGGGACAGCCAGTGGCCTAGCCGGTAAGCAGGACAGCAGAGCAGCCAAAGTCGGAAGCCACAACAGAAACCCTGCCGAAGCCCACAGACCAGCCAGAAACCAAAGCGGCAGATTCTGGGGAGCAAACGGTCCAGCCAGAAGGTGAGGCAGCAGGTTCCGCGAAGCCGGCAGTCCAGCCGGGAAGCAAGACAGCAGATTCCGCGAAGCCAGAAACCTAGACAGAGGGCAGCGTAGCAGACCAAATAAAGCAGGAGCAGACGGAAGAAACGGCGCAGGCAGAGGCAGCGGCGATAGCCCAGGCGGAAGCGCAGGCGCAGGCAGAAGCCCAGGCCCAGTCTGCAGCCTAGGGGCAGCAGGAAGCCGTTGAGGTGAGCCGTACCTATATGGAGGATTGTGGATCGGACAGCGGTTATTGGATTATTACATATTCCGACGGGCAGGTGGAATATCTGGATGACTGAGTAATAGATTGGTTATTATATAGAAGCGGGAGGAGAGCAGATGGAACAATCTAACAAAAAAAATACGTTCGTGTTCCAGGCAGGCATTCTGGCAGCAGCAGGCATGCTTGTCAAAGTGATCAGCCTGATCTACAGAAGCCCGCTTCTCAGCATCATAGGAATTGAGGGGAATGGTTATTACAGCGCGGCAATCAATATTTATACCATCATACTTCTCATTTCGTCTTACAGCATTCCCTCGGCTATCTCCAAGGTAATCGCCCAGCGGCTTGCTTTCAAGGAATACCGCAATGCTCAGAGAGTATTTATCTGTGCGCTTCTTTATGTGCTCATTGTGGGTGGGACAGCTTCCATTTTAACCTTTGTGGGCGCGCCTTATCTGGTGAGAGAGAATCCAAACGCAGTGGTGGCGCTCAGGGTTCTCTCACCTACCATTTTTTTCTCCGGTTTTCTTGGCGTTTTGCGGGGATATTTTCAGGCCCACAGTTCTATGCTGCATACTTCTATTTCCCAGGTGTTAGAACAGATTATGAACGCGGCCATCAGTATTTGGGCGGCGCATCTTCTGATCGGTGTGGTGATAGATGAGGACAGTACCACCCAGGCGATTTATGGATCTGCCGGCAGTGCAGTAGGTACCGGGGCAGGGGTGGTTACAGGGCTTTTATTCATGTTTGCCATGTACCGGCTGAACAGTAAGATTATTAAACGGAGGGTGGAACGGGATCGGAGCTGGCATGAGGAGACCTACAAGGAAATTTTTAAAGTTATTTTTACAACGGTAACCCCGTTTATCCTCAGTACGTTTATTTATAATTGCTCTACCGTTGTTAATATGTCCATATATTATTATATTATGGATCTTAAGCATGTGGATGATGTGATTGCATCCAATCATTATGGGATATTTGCCACACAGGCGATTGCGGTTGTGAATATTCCCATAGCCATCGCCTCAGCCATGTCATCAGCCATGATTCCGGGAATTTCCGCCTCTTATGCCAGAGGCAGCTTTGAACAGACTCGCAGGCAGGTGTCCAAGGCAATCCAGATGACCATGCTGATTGCGGTTCCGGCCATGGTGGGTATGGCAGTGCTGCCCAAGCCGATCATGCAGTTTATCTTTCCCCAGAAGGAAGCCCTGGATATGGCATCGGGTCTTCTTGCAGTGCTGGCGGTAACGATTGTGCTTTACGGCCTTTCCACACTGACTAATGCGGTATTACAGGGAATCGGCAGGGTCAATACGCCGGTCCTTCACGCAGCGATAGCGCTGGTGATTCAGGTGGCGGGGCTGATCGTGCTGCTTTTTAAGACTCAGTTGGATCTTTATGCACTGGCCTGTGCCAATATCATTTATTCGCTGGTGATGTGTCTGCTCAACCAGTGGTCAGTAAAAAAGCATTTGGAGTATCGGCTGGATGTTGTAAAAATTTTTTTAAAACCGCTTCTTTCCGCAAGTATTATGGGAGCGGCAGCGTTTGGTGTTTATCATGGACTGATGCTTTTAGTGCCGGTGAGCAGGGTGGTACTGCTTGTGGCCATTGGTGTGGGCGCCTGTGTCTATTTTGCGATTCTCCTTCTGATCGGCGGGGTGAGTGAAGAAGAACTGCTGGCTTTTCCGAAAGGAACACTGTTGGTGAGGCTGGCCCATAAGATGCATCTTCTGCCGGATGGGAAGAAACGAAAAGGCGGTAAAAAGAAAAAAAGACGTAAACGCAGAAAGAAATCTAAGAATTCCAAATCAAAAAGAAGTCCTGAAAGAAAGAATAAATGATTGTCCAAACGCTCATACTGTTAAGGACAATCATTTATTTTTTAGGAGGGAAGAATATGGCAAACTTATCAGAGCTTGACTTACAGAATCTCCGCCACCTTATGGGCGGCTATGATGTGACACACTGCAAAATGAAAGAATATGCAGAATGCGCATCCGATACCAAGGTGAAGCAGTTCTTTGAGAAAGGCGCCCAGTCGGCAATGCAGAATAAACAGCAGTTGATGGAGTTTTTACAGTAACCGGATAATCATGAACACAGCAGAAAGGAGCCTATCATGCAGTTTAATGAAAAGACTATGGTAGCGGATACTCTGACGGGTATCAATGGAGAATTGGTGCGGTTTGGAGAGATGATCGCACAGACAGAAAATAAGGAGCTTAAGCAGACCCTGAAGCAGTTTCGTAATGCCTGTGAGCAGTCACAGGAGGAACTTTATCAGATTGCGCGTGAGAAGTCCTATTATGTGCCGGCGGCCAAGGCTACACAGGCAGAAATCGATCATGTGAAAGATCTGTTCTCATCCAAGACTTTGTAGGCGTGGGAATGTAATATTTTAAAGTAAGTTTCATGAAAGTAAGTATCATGGAAAGAGAGAACAAGCAGGCAGGCTTCCCAGGGGGTCTGTCTGTTTTTTGATTGAATCCGGATGGATTTTATATTACTATAGTAATGTTCCGGAGAATGAGCAGAAAGTGGCATTCTTTCCGTGGAATCCTACAGGCTTAGCAGGAAAATGGAGAGTCAGGAAAGTGGAGAGTTGTATGAAGAAAAGTTGGCGGTTATGGACAGTTATGACAGGCATGCTTATCGTATTATCGGGGTGTGCCGGGAACGGGCAGTCAGATTACAGAAAGACGGCAGGTCCCGCAGATACGGTAGTATCCGCAGATGCAGCGGACTCTGCTGATGCAGCAGGGGAATACAGTGAGGCAGACAGTATACTGCGCATGACTTTCCTGGATACGGGGAAGTCAGACTGCATTATCATAGAAACGGAAAACCATTTGGTGGTTAATGATACAGCGGATGCAGATGATGAGGACATGATCTGTGCATTTCTTGAGAAGAGACAGGCAGAGCGGATTGATTATCTGATTTTAAGTCATTTTGACAAGGATCATATCGGCAGTGCGGCGGTCCTGCTCTCAGAATATGAGGTGGGTTGTGTGCTGATGCCGGAGCACGAGAAGGAATCAGAGCCGTACCAGGCCCTGACAGAGGCTCTCTCCCGTACCGGTACCGAGGAAAGACGGCTGGCGGAAGACTATCGCTTTACTCTGGATGATATCCTGTTTACCGTGGATGCGCCCGATGAAGATTCTTATGAGGATGATAATAACTATTCCCTGATCACGGCAGTGACCTGCGGAGAAACGAAATTTCTGCTGACGGGAGATGCGTTAAAGAAAAGAATCGGTGAATTTCTGGATTCTGATGCCGGGGAAGAACACTATGATTTGATCAAAATGCCTCATCATGGGGATTATAATAAGAAGCTGCCGGATCTGTTTGCCATTGCCAGGCCGGATTATGTGATTCTGACGGCTGGTGAAGAGAGGGCCCGGGTGGAAGATAAGACCATAGAGCTTATGGGGAAGTCCGGCTGCCGGGTCTTTTATACGGATGAAGGGGCGGTCACAGCCCTGTCGGATGGCAGGACCGTGACACTGATGCAGTGAAAAGATAATTGTTAAGCGCGGGTGATGCATGATGCACCTGTCATGGCAGCGTGAATCTGCAGATCAGGAGAGTTCTTGCAGTCCCGAAATGTGGGAGTCAATGACCATGGAGTAGTTGGTATAATATACCACGAATCCGGGTTTGGCCCCGGCCGGTTTTTTCACATGCTTTTTCTGGATGTAGTCGATTTCCACCTTGTCCTGTTCGCGGCCTTTGGAATAGTGGGCGGCGAGTCTTGCGGCTTCCTCGAAGGCCCGGTCAGGGACTTCCTGCCCTTCTGTCTTGAGGATGACATGGGAGCCGGGCATCTGCTTGGCATGAAACCACCAGTCGTTTCCATTTGCAAATTTAAAAGTCAGTTCATCGTTCTGGTAATTGTTCTTGCCCACATACAGGTGGAAGCCGTCACTGCTTAGATAATGGAAGGGTTTGCTGGTGATTTTCACCCTTTTGGTGCCGCCCTTTCGGCGGATATAGCCGCTTTCGATCAATTCTTCCTTAATCTGGACCAGGTCATCTTCCTGCAGGGCAATATCCAGGGCAGCAAGGATGGATTCCAGATGTTCAATCTCTTGCTTGACCTGTACAGTCAATTCGGACAACGCTTCGTGGGTTCTCTTGAGTTTTCCGTATTTATCAAAATAGACTTTGGCATTTTCCTGGGGAGACAGGGTGCTGTCCAGGGGAATGTCGATCATCTCGTTGGTATAGTAGTTGAGCGCCTTTAAAGATCTGGCCCCGGGTTCCACGTTGTAACCGTAGGTATTGAGCAGTTCGCCGTAGACTTTGTATTTATCTTTCTTGGCGGTGTCCTGCATCTGTTTTATCTGCAGATCGTATTTCTTAACATTGCGTTCTAAAGCAGTCTGTACAATCTTGCGCAGGTCCGCGGATTTCTGCCGGATGCGGGTTATGAGATTGCGCTGGGCGTAATAGTGCTCCAGCAGGGCGCTGATGGAATCAAAAGTCTGTGCTTCCTTATCCGCATAGAGGGTCAGCGGAAGCGCTGAAAACTCTATGGGCTTAGGGCCTTCATAGAGGATCACAGGAGCAAAGTCCCGGGCCTTTATCTGTGCCATGATGGCGGTGAATACTTTGTGCACGGCAGCCAGGGAGGAACCGGAAAAGGCCGGCGCCTGGCCGGCGCCTAACTCTGTATCGGCGGCCAGCACGTTGGCAGGCAGATCGGCATCCACCTGGGCCCGATAGCAGATTTCCTGTGCGATGATGGGGGAAAGGCCGGTAAAAGAGGTGTACAGCGCTTTATACAGCGGCATGGGCTTTGTCAGCATCTTATCCCGGAAGGTTTCTAAGGAGTCCAGGTCTTCACTGAGGGGGTCGTCTTTCTCCTGGGTCTGGGGTATAAAATACGTCCTTCCCGGCAGCACTTCGCGTACAGAGCTGACCATGCCGGAAATATGCTTGATGCTGTCGATGATCTTATCGTCCATGTCACAGAAGATGATGTTGCTGTGTTTGCCCATGATTTCTATGATCAGCTTTTTGCGGCAGACGTCTCCCAGTTCATTTAAATGCTCCAGCTCCAGATGGATGATGCGCTCCAGGCCAGGCTGTGTGATGCCCACGATTTTTGCATTTTGCAGGTGCTTGCGAAGCAGCATGCAGAATCCCGGCGCGGTCATGGGGCTGGGCTTGTTGCTTCCTGTCAGATAGACCAGGGGAAGAGAGGCGTCAGCAGACAGAAAGAGTCTGTACTGGCTGCTGTGATTCTTGATGGTCAAAAGCAGCTCGTCGCTCTCAGGCTGGGCAATTTTATAGATTCGTCCGCCCAGGAGTGTTTCATGCAGTTCACTGATAATGTTTGCAATGGTAATACCGTCGAATGCCATAATGATGTTTTCCTTTTTCAATTTGACTTTGCGTCCATTGTACAATATGAGACTGTTTTTTTCAATCTTAGTTGCAAAGGCGGACTTTTGGGCCTGTATGCAGTGATTTTCAGGCAGGTTTCGTTCTATTTCTTGACTAGGACACGGGATTACTCTATAATGAAAAATGTACGCGTGGGTCTGTCTGCACGTGTGCATACAACAGAAAAAGGAAGAATACGATAATGATCAAAAGCATGACCGGTTTCGGCAGATGTGAGACGGCGGAAGGGGAACGGAAGATTACCGTGGAGATGAAATCCGTTAATCACAGATATTTGGACGTCAATATTAAGATGCCAAAGAAGCTCAACTTTTTTGAGGCTTCGATCCGCAGTGAGCTTAAGAACTATATCCAGAGAGGCAAGGTAGATATCTTTATCAGCTATGAGGATCTTTCGGAGTCCAATGTGTGCGTGAAGTACAATAAGGAACTGGCGGCAGAGTATATCAGGTATCTTTCACAGATGGCAGAGGATTTTACTCTGGATAATGATATCCGGGTATCTACCCTGTCCAGATACCCGGATGTGCTGACCATGGAGGAACAGACGGTTGATGAGGAAGAACTGTGGCTCTTTTTAGATAAGGCGCTGAAAGGTGCTGCGGAGGCTTTCGTTGAGACCAGGATCAAGGAGGGCGAGAATATCAGGGACGACCTGGTGGCCAAACTGGACGGCATGCTTTCCCATGTGGATTTTATAGAGTCGCGCTCCCCGCAGATCATCGCGGAATACAGACAGAAACTGGAAGATAAGGTGCGGGAACTTTTGGAGGATACACAGATAGAGGAGAGCAGGCTTTTGACGGAAGTGACGCTCTTTGCAGACAAAGTATGCGTGGATGAGGAGTTGGTGCGTCTGCGCAGTCATATAGCTACTACCCGGGAAAACCTTCTGCAGGGCGGCAGCGTGGGACGTAAGCTGGACTTCCTGGCACAGGAAATGAACCGCGAGGCCAATACGATTCTTTCAAAGGCCAATGATCTGGAAATCACCAATCGTGCCATCGAGCTTAAGACAGAGATTGAAAAGGTCAGGGAACAGATTCAGAATATTGAATAGGGGTTACAGATGGGCAGACTGATTCATATAGGATTCGGTAATGTAGTCAACACGGGAAAAATCATCGCCATTGTGAGTCCTGATTCTGCACCGGTCAAACGTATGGTGCAGAAGGCCAAGGAGACGGGGATGGCGATTGATGCCACACAGGGGCGCAAGACGAAGGCTGTGCTGGTGATGGAGAACAGCCAGATTGTCTTATCAGCGCTCCTCCCGGAGACCATATCAGGAAGAGCACAGACAGAGGGCGGACAGACAGATGAAGCGTAAGGGTATTTTGGTTGTTGTTTCCGGATTTTCGGGAGCGGGTAAGGGAACCTTGATGAAGAAACTGGTACAGAAGTATGATAACTACGCGTTGTCCATTTCAGCTACAACCAGGGATCCCAGGCCGGGTGAACAGGATGGCAGGGAGTATTTCTTCGTGACAAGAGAGGAATTTAAGAAACGTATTGCGGAAGATGCCCTGATTGAATATGCCTGTTATTGTGATAACTATTATGGGACACCCAGAGATTATGCGGAACGTCACCTGGAAGAGGGACGGGATGTGATTCTGGAGATTGAGATACAGGGAGCTCTTAAGATTAAGGATAAATATCCGGATGCATTGCTTTTGTTTGTGATGCCGCCCAGTGCGGCAGAGCTGCGCCGCAGGCTTTCCGGAAGAGGTACGGAGACACAGGAAGTGATAGACAAAAGGCTTCGCCGTGCCGCCCAGGAAGCGAAAGGTATTGAGGAGTATGATTACATTGTAATCAATGATGATCTGGATACTTGTGTGGAAGAACTTCATGCAATCATCATTGCGGCACATAATAAGCCGGTGAGGAATGAGGAGTTTATAGAAAAAATGAGATTGGAATTAGAAGAAGGAGGAGAATGATGTTACATCCATCATATGCAGATTTGATTAAGGTAGTAAACAGTGAGGTGGAGGAAGGGGAAGATCCTGTGGTAAGCAGCAGGTATTCTATTGTGATGGCCACTTCCAAACGGGCGAGACAGATTATCGCCGGTGATGATGAACTGGTGGACGGCAGAGGGAAAAAGCCGCTTTCTGTAGCTGTGGAAGAATTGAACCAGGGAAAGATTAAGATTTTGAACGAGGAGCTGGAGCAGACAGATGAGGCTGCGGCAGAAGGAGAGACTGTCTCCGAGGCGGAGCAGTAAGGTTACAGATTTATGGGGAAAAGAGTATTATTTATATCCCTGGGGTGTGATAAGAACCTGGTAGACTCGGAACAGATGCTGGGTCTGCTTTCTGAAAGCGGATACACCTTCACCGACGATGAGCGGGAGGCGGAAGCGGTTGTTGTCAATACCTGTTGTTTTATAAACGATGCCAAGCAGGAGAGTATCAATACGATTCTGGAAATGGCGGAACTTAGAAAGAACGGGGATATTGAAGCGCTGATCGTGGCAGGGTGTCTGGCACAGCGTTACCGGGAGGAAATTCAGGAAGAGATTGAGGAAGTGGATGCCATCATTGGTACGACAGCCATCGATCAAGTGGTAAAAGCACTGGATGATGTCCTTCAGGGAACGAAGGAGAATCATTATCAGAGTCTTGACAGAAAACCGTTTACGGGGATGCATCGTGTGGTGACGACGGGCGGGCATTTTGCCTATCTGAAGATTGCAGAGGGCTGCGATAAACACTGTACCTACTGCATTATTCCGAAAGTGCGCGGCGGCTATCGCAGCGTGCCGATGGAGAACCTTTTGCAGGAAGCGGGACAGCTTGCGGCAGAGGGTGTGAAGGAACTTATCTTGGTGGCCCAGGAAACCACACTTTACGGGGCAGACTTATATGGACATAAGGCGCTGCCTGAGCTGCTTCATAAATTATGTGAGATAGAGGGGCTGTATTGGATCCGGATTTTGTATTGTTATCCGGAGGAAATAGATGAGGTGCTGATACAGACCATAAAGGAAGAAAAGAAAATCTGTCATTATCTGGATATTCCCGTACAACATGCCAGTGATGCAATCTTAAGACGGATGGGCCGCAGGACTGACCGGAGAGAATTGACTTCTATAGTCAATTGCCTGAGAGAAGAGATTCCGGATATCTGCCTGCGTACTACGCTGATTACAGGATTTCCGGGAGAGACTGAAGAAGACCATGAAACCCTGATGGATTTCGTGGATGAAATGGCGTTTGACAGACTGGGCGTATTTACTTATTCCCAGGAGGAAGACACCCCGGCGGCAGTCATGGATGACCAGATTCCCGAGGATGTGAAAGAAAGACGTTACGGGGAATTGATGGCGCTGCAGCAGGAAATTGCATTTGAAGCAGCTTCTGCTATGAAGGGCCGGGTGGTGACAGCCATGATTGAGGGCAGGGTTGCCGATGAGGATGCCTATGTGGCCAGAACGTATAAGGATGCGCCTAATGTGGATGGCTTCCTGTTTGTCAATACAGACAGGGACTTTATGACGGGTGATTTTGTGAAGGTCAGGATTACAGGCTCTTATGAATACGATCTGATTGGAGAATTGGAAGATGAATTTACCGAATAAACTGACCACCTTCCGGGTGGTATTGATTCCCTTTTTTGTAGTGTTCATGCTGGCGGATGTGACGGCCTATGATAAATGGATTGCACTGGCCGTGTTTATCATTGCAAGTCTCACAGATCTTCTGGACGGCTACATTGCCAGGAAGTACAATCTGGTAACGAACTTTGGAAAGTTCATGGATCCTCTGGCAGATAAGCTGTTAGTATGTTCAGCGCTGATCTGTCTGGTGGCTCTTTCCAGGATTCCGGCATGGATTGTGATTGTTATCATTGCCAGGGAATTTATTATCAGCGGATTCCGTCTGGTAGCTTCGGATAATGGTGTGGTCATTGCTGCCAGTTACTGGGGCAAATTTAAGACGACTTTCCAGATGGTTATGATATGTCTGATGATTGCCGATTTGGGAGTGCTTGGACTTATCACACAGATTGTCATGTGGGCGGCACTGTTACTGACAGTGATATCCCTGGTTGATTATCTGGTTAAGAATAAGGATGTCATGAGAGAGAGCGGTAAATAGAACAGCACATTGGTTGCAAAGAAATGGAGCGCTATGACAGTAGAGATTATTTCGGTTGGAACAGAGATTTTGTTGGGCAATATCGTGAATACCAACGCCGCATACCTGTCGGAGAAATGTGCGGGACTGGGTCTTTCCTGCTATTATCAGGATGTGGTCGGGGATAATGAGGAAAGGCTTTTTGAGACCATCAAGCTTGCCTTATCCAGAGCAGATATTCTTCTTTTGTCGGGAGGACTCGGGCCTACGCAGGATGATCTCACAAAGGAAGTAGCAGCGAGAGCTCTCGGTAAGGAACTATATCTGCACGAGGAGACAAAGGAGACAATACGAAAGTTCTTCGAGGCGAGGGGATTAGAGATTACAGACAACAATTGGAAACAGGCCATGGTTCCGGAAGGCTGTATCGTGATGGAGAATCCAAACGGCACTGCGCCGGGGATTATCATGAACCAGGACAATAAGCATGTGGTGCTGATGCCTGGGCCGCCCAATGAGATGATTCCCATGTTTGAGACTTCCGTTATGCCTTATCTTTCCAGGCTGCAGTCCTGTGTGATTTATTCCCAGACTGTGAAAATCTGCGGCGTGGGAGAAAGCAAGGCAGAGAGCATGGTATCAGATCTGATTGCGGCACAGACCAATCCTACCATTGCCACTTATGCCAAGACAGGTGAGGTGCATCTTAGGGTCACGGCCCGGGCGGAGGACGAAAAGGAAGCCAGGAAACTGGTGAAGCCTATGATCAAGGATTTAAAAGGGCGTTTTGGCAATCATGTATATACCACGGATGATGGCGTGACATTGGAAAAGGCAGTGGTGGATCTGCTCATGGCCAACAAGCTGACTGCCTGCACGGTGGAATCCTGTACGGGGGGCCTGTTGTCAGCCAGACTGATCAATGTAGCGGGTGTATCGGATGTATTTAAGTCAGGTTATGTTACCTATTCCAATAAATCCAAGCGCAGACTGTTAGGCATTAAGAAAAATATACTGGATAAACATGGCGCGGTCAGTGAACAGATAGCAAGGGAGATGGCCAAAACCGCGGCCATGCTTGCTAAGACAGATGTGTGCGTATCCACCACTGGCATTGCGGGGCCGGATGGGGGATCTTCGGAGAAACCGGTGGGACTGGTCTATATTGGCTGCAATGTGTGCGGCAAGATCAGGGTGAAGGAGTGCCATTTCAGCGGCAGCCGATCCAAAATCAGGGAGAGTACGGTTTCTGCTGCACTGTCATTGATGCGGGAATGCATTCTCGAATATTATAGTGAAGTCACTTTTGGAAGAAAAGAAAAGTAGCAGGAGATCGGGCGATTCAATATAAATGGAGGAAGACAAATGAGTGAACCGGGCAACAAGGATGATATGAGAGAGGATGCTGGCAGGGTAGATATGCCGGTGAATCCTTATACAACGGAGAGCAGTGCCGATATCTATGCAACGCCGGCGGTTTCCATGGATACCACGGATGTTGTGGTAAACAGTGCTTCCAGAGATGTAGCTGTGACAGATACACACGGACTTTTTTCCGGCAGCGGGCAGCAGAGCGCTGCTCCTTATGACCAGGGAGCTTATCAGGGCAATCCTTATAACGTGGATACTGCCTATGGCAGCAGTCCTTATGATACCAATAATCCGTATGGTGCGGGCAATGGATATGTTCCGGATAATACATATGGCCAGGGGAATGGATATGCTCCGGATAATGCATATGGCCAGGGGAGTGGATATGCTCCGGATAATGCATATGGCCAGGGGAATGGATATGCTCCGGATAGTACATATGGTCAGGGTGGTGGATATATTCCGGATAATTCTTATGGTGCAGGGAATCCCTACAATGCCGGTAACCCCTATGGACCGGGCAGTGCCTATGGCGCTAATACTTACGGGGAAAGTGGATATGGCAGTCCTTATAACGGCGCCAATCCCTATGGAGGGCAACAGGCAGGTGGGTATGGCGGACAGCCGCCCTATAACACACCGCCTTTTCAGGACAATCCGTACAGTCCTTACGCGGCACCTCAGAAGAAGGGTCATACGGGTCTAATCATTACCATTGTAGTCGTTGTCGTTATTCTTTTTATCCTGGCTGTCTGTGCGCTGGCCTATCGGGCAGTGGAACTGATAGACAAGAGTGACGTTATGGATGAGTTCAAAAACGGCGGGCTAAACGGCGGCAAATATGTATTTGATAATGACTATGATTATGATTACGACGATGACTATGATTACGATGATGACTATTTTTATGGCGGGGACTATGATTACGACTATGATTATGAGAATGACAAGTATTATTCCCTCCAGGATGACCTGAAATACGATCTGTCTTATCAGGTAGAGTTTGATTTCTTTGAATATGAGACGGATAATGAGAATGTAAGCATTATGGTGACTTATCCCATTGTAGTGGGGGAAGATGTGCAGAATCTGGACAGGATAAACGATGCCCTATATTCAGAAGTGGAATTGCTTACCGAGTATTTTGAAGAAGACTATGCGCCCTATATGAAGAATAATGAGGATGGCTATTTTTCCGCAACTGCTGTCTGTTATGTGACCTACATGGATGAGGATAAGCTCAGTGTGGCATTTCAGGAGAGAATCTATGCGGATTTCTATGATATGGCTTATCTGGAATGTTTCAACATAGACATGGCTAATGGGGTGATTCTGGATAACCAGGAGATGTTATCCATTGATGATGACTTTTCGGTGGAATTCAGAACCAGAAGTGATGAGCAGAATGGAGAGATTTATTCTCTGACGAATATGACAGATCAGGAGATTACGGGTTATTTTAATTCCCCGGATGTGATTGTATTCTATACGCCTAAGGGGATGGAGATTGGCTTTAATTATGAAGACGGCTGGGTGACAGTCACGTATGAAGAGTATGAGCAGTATCTGAATGTATTTTAGCTTATGGTGATAAAGGGCGGTAAATCTGTGAAGGGTTACCGCCCTTTTGGAATTTATAAAATATGACAGGAACATATTGCATAGCAGATCATTCTTTGCTAAACTGAGGATGTCTGAAGAAATGGAATCTGTTATGCACATCCGGCATTTCGCCACGATTTCCATTCTATTGATTTTTAAGGAAAGGAGGGTAGAGTGTCGTTTATTGGACATTAAAAGTGATAAGGTAGCAATAGGTTATGAGACAAAAGGCAGTTGACAAAATCGAACATTTGTTTTATCCTAATTAGAGAACAGATGTTCTAAATGAAAAGGAGAACAGAACATGGAAAGAGATGAGAAGCTAAAAGCATTGGATGCGGCCTTAGGCCAGATAGAGAGACAGTACGGTAAGGGCGCCGTCATGAAACTGGGAGATCCATCTGTACAGATGAATGTGGAGACCATTCCCACAGGGTCCTTAAGCCTGGATATTGCATTGGGGCTCGGCGGAATTCCCAAAGGCAGGATTGTAGAGATATACGGTCCGGAGTCCAGTGGTAAAACAACCGTTACCCTACATATGATAGCAGAAGTACAAAAGAGAGGCGGTATCGCCGGTTTTATTGATGCAGAGCATGCACTTGATCCTGTTTATGCGAAGAATATCGGTGTGGACATAGACAATCTGTATATTTCACAGCCGGACTGCGGAGAACAGGCGCTGGAGATTACAGAAACCATGGTTCGATCCGGTGCGGTGGATATTATTGTGGTGGACTCTGTGGCGGCGCTGGTACCGAAAGCGGAGATTGACGGTGACATGGGAGACAGCCATGTGGGTCTGCAGGCGAGACTGATGTCCCAGGCGCTTCGTAAGCTTACGGCAGTCATCAGCAAATCCAACTGCACGGTTATATTCATCAATCAGCTTCGTGAGAAAGTGGGCGTAATGTTCGGAAATCCGGAAACAACGACCGGCGGACGCGCGTTGAAATTCTACTCTTCTGTGCGTCTCGATGTCAGAAGGATTGAGGCTTTAAAACAGGGCGGAGAGGTAATTGGTAACAGAACCAGGGTAAAGGTGGTCAAGAACAAGATCGCGCCTCCCTTCAAGGAAGCGGAATTTGATATTATGTTTGGGGAAGGAATATCCACGGTTGGAGATATTCTAGATCTTGCAGCGGAGAACAGCATTATCAATAAGAGTGGTGCATGGTATGCCTATGAGGGCAATAAGATTGGTCAGGGCAGGGAAAATGCAAAGCAGTATCTGCGAGACAATTCGGAAACCTGTGCTGAGATTGAGCGGAAGGTAAGGGAACTGTTTAATATGGAAACAGATCCCGTGGAAAAGCCGGCGGCAGGTAAGGCATCGAAAGAAGAGGCAAAGGCCGGGAAAGAAAGCGCAGGAGCAGGGAAATAAACGATTATGATTGTGACACAGATGATAGGGATTTCCAGAGCACGCTATAAAGTCTATGTGGATGGGCAGTTTGCTTTTATTCTTTATAAAGGTGAACTCCGGGAGTTCGGGATTGAGGAGGAGAAGGAAATCTCTGAATCATGTTATCAGCAGATTATGACACAGGTCCTTCCAAAAAGGGCTAAAAAGCGGGCGCTGAATCTATTGGAATCCAGGGATTATACCAGCGGACAGCTGCGGGAGAAACTCAGGCAGGGAGACTATCCGCAAGCCTGCATTGATGAGGCTATTGACTATGTGGAGTCTTATGGTTATGTGGATGACCTGCGATATGCCAAAGATTTTATAACTTATCATCTGGAACATAAGAGCAGGACGCGCATAGGGCAGGATCTGATGCGCAAAGGAATCGGCAGGGATATCATAGAGGCAGCATTTGAAGAACTGGAGCAGTCAGGAACAGGACAGGATGAAACGGCGATGATTGTGAAACTCCTGGAAAAGAAAAAATATGATGTCAGGACTGCTTCAAAACAGGATAAACAAAGAATGTACGGTTTCCTCTACCGGAAAGGGTTTCACACGGATGCAATCAGTAGAGCACTTTTGCTTGACATAACATTAAATTCATTATAGAATTAATATGTTGTAGTTTTGCTAACTATCGGGATGTTGCCATTTGGAAAATGGAAATGTCCTACAATAGATTAGATGATGTACAATGAAAATTTAATAAGGAGGTGCTCCTGTAATGTGGCAAGTTGTGGTAGCAGTAGTCATCACGCTGGTGATTGCCGTTCCCGTTTCTGCTTTGGCAGCCGTCAACTATCGCAAGAAGGTTGTGGAAGCGAAGCTGGGTAATGCGGACGAGAAAGCCAGGGAAATCATTGACGAAGCTCTCAAAACTGCTGAGACAAAGAAGCGTGAAGCGTTGCTTGAAGTCAAGGAAGAGTCCATTCGTACCAAGAATGAGCTGGACAAGGAAATCAAGGAACGTCGTGCTGAGGCGCAGCGTTATGAGCGTCGTGTACAGCAGAAGGAAGAGAACATCGACAAGAAAGCGGATGCTATTGAGAAGAAGGAAGCAAGTCTGGCACAGAGAGAAGAGGCTCTTGCCAAACAGCGTGAAGAAATTTCCAAGCTGAACGAGCAAAGATTACAGGAACTAGAACGAATCTCAGGTTTGACCTCCGAGCAAGCAAAAGATTATTTGTTGAAAATTGTTGAAGATGAAGTGAAACATGAAACTGCTGTCATGATTAAAGAGATGGAGAGCAGGGCCAAGGAAGAAGCGGACAAGAAGGCTAAGGAGTATGTGGTTACAGCAATTCAAAAGTGTGCTGCTGATCATGTATCCGAGACTACCATATCCGTGGTACAGCTTCCTAACGATGAAATGAAAGGCAGAATTATCGGTAGAGAGGGTCGCAATATCAGAACACTTGAAACAATGACAGGTGTTGATCTGATTATTGATGACACGCCGGAAGCAGTTATCTTATCCGGATTTGATCCGATTCGCAGGGAAGTGGCAAGGATTGCCCTCGAGAAACTGATTGTGGATGGTCGGATTCATCCGGCGAGAATTGAAGAGATGGTCGAGAAGGCACAGAAAGAAGTGGAAGTCATGATCAAAGAGGAAGGTGAAGCAGCCACTCTTGAGGTTGGTGTACATGGCATCCATCCTGAACTTGTCAGACTGCTCGGTAAGATGAAATTCAGAACCAGTTATGGGCAGAACGCATTAAAACATTCCATTGAAGTAGCACAATTGTCAGGTCTGCTTGCGGCAGAAATGGGATTGGATGTCAGAATGGCCAAGCGTGCAGGTTTACTGCATGATATCGGTAAGGCTGTTGATCATGAGATGGAAGGATCACATATCCAGCTGGGCGTTGAGCTTTGTCGGAAATATAAAGAGGGTCCGATTGTTATCAATGCGGTAGAATCCCATCATGGCGACGTGGAAGCGCAGACCTTGATTGCCTGCATTGTACAGGCGGCGGATACGATTTCTGCGGCAAGACCAGGTGCGAGAAGAGAGACATTAGAAACATATACAACAAGACTAAAACAATTAGAAGACATTACAAACAATTTCAAAGGTGTTGACAAATCTTTTGCTATTCAGGCAGGTAGAGAGATTCGTGTTATGGTAGTTCCAGAACAGATCAGTGATTCTGACATGGTATTGCT
>ERZ777305.909-NODE-909-length-43034-cov-51.206496_pt1 | contig 43034 bp, 35 predicted proteins | sample MGYA00374965_ERZ777305 | MGnify/ENA primary metagenome ERZ777305 (study PRJEB29328, sample SAMD00013331) | mouse gut metagenome | study: EMG produced TPA metagenomics assembly of the Metagenome analysis of fecal microbiota from mouse which was promoted...
CCGTCTGAAAAATTTCGGCCCTGTCATTAACAAGCATTATTAAACAACCTCTAAGAATTATGTACACAAAGGTAGGTAAAAAACTGCACAAAACCTCGGCAAGAAAGAAAAAACGGGGGCAGTGTACAAAGCCGCAGGTGCTAACAAAGCCGGGTGTGTGCCATAATTCAACAGGCGCACACCCGGCTTTGATATTTCTTAAAAATCAGTTCAGAGTTCCATGAGCGAGCCTGCGTATTCGCAAGTCACGGTGTGCGGAGTTTCGGCGTTGTCGGTGAGCGTGGCGCGTATTTTGACGTTGTTCCATGAGGTCACGTCTTCGAGCACCTCCACATAGCCGTTGATTAAGGGTGCTTTGTCCGTATAGCCCAGAGTCAGCCAGCATCCGTAATTGGCGATGAGGGTCTCGGTCTTTACTATGAATGCGGGACATGTGCCCAGTTCGATGCTTGCAAGGCTTCCGTCCATGCGGTTGAACACCGGATAGTTTCCTTTCGGAAGAAGCACGTCGGGGTGCTTTTCGCGGTCGACTACGAGAGCGATGTCGAGGCAGTTGGCGTAGCCGCTGTCTTCGTACAGAGACAGCATGAAGTAGTCGAGCCGAGGAGCGTCGGCAAACAGGTTTTTGTAATTGGTCACGTAGGCTTCGCTTGGCAGCGGGGTGCAGGTGTAGTTTTCGGTAAGTGCGCTTGCGGGGAGCGGTTCTTCGTCGACAGGAGGCTGCTCGTCCGACTGGTTGATTACAACCATCGGGCCGGAATAGGCTAATTCGACTATGTTGCCGTTTTCGAGTTTTAACATCCCGGAAAGGGTGTACTGCGTGCCTTCCATTTTCACGGAGAGCGCTCCGTCGGTGACGAGGATGTAGTCGGTGGTGGCGTTGTCGGGACGATTCACAACCACAGTGCCTGCGGCAAGCTGCTGTGTGCCTTCGGTCAGGAGTATGCCGGGATAGAATTTGAACGGAGCGATGGCTTCGGCATCGCCGAGGGTGTATGTTCCTTCAGCTATCTGTATGTTTTTAAGGTCTGTAATCAATGGGGTGGAAATCTGAAGGTAAAGCAGTTCGAGCGGCGGATTCTCGTCTGTAATCGGCTTGGTGGAGAGCTGTATCTGGAAATGGCCGCAATCCTTGTCGGTGCCGAGATACACCGGCGATGCGCTCATATAGGTCTTGTCTTCCACTACGCCGCTGCCATGGGGGAGGTCCTGTACTCCTTCGGGCAGTGTGAACGCCGCATAGTCGACGTCGGCCACGGCGTATTTGCCGACAACCTTGTCGCCCTTTATGAGATACATTGTCTCTTGTGCCGAAGCGGCAAACATGTTTGCCAGAAGTGCTGTCAACAGTAGATATTTTTTCATTGCAATTGGTTTTCCGGTTTTACTGACGATGGATTTATTTCTTGATTATCTTTACTGAGCGGCCGCCTATGCGCACCACCATTATTCCGGGATGCACGGCGCCGAGGTCGAGCGTAAGCGTTTCGCCGGCAGCCCGTGTATGATACACCTTGACGCCGTTAAGGTCATAGACGGAAATATCCGTTCCGGCTTCTGCTCCCGTGACGGTGAGCGGTCCTTCCGTTATGGAGGGATAGACTGCGATTTCACCTTCGGCTATAAGGTCGGCCAGTCCTGAGAGGGGCGCGCCGATAAGGATGCGGTCTATGTCAGCGTAGGCCATTGAGTTGGCTTGTCCGGTTTTACCCGTCAGTTCCACCGTTGCGGCATTGAAGCTGATGCGGTCGACATCGCTGAGCGCAATCTGATAGGTGGAACCGTTTTTGGCAAGCATCACCACCGCAGCTTCCGAGGCGAGGGCTGCCGCAGGCATCATGGCCAGTGCCGCCGCTATTGCCGCCTTTTTCAGAAATTTTGTAATGGGACGTTTCATGACGATTAAATGGAATTAAATTAGTACTCGGATATTCATGGGAAAAACATGTAATTGAAAATTCAAACAGATGCGCAATGGCGGCTTTTGGTAAATTTATTCTACCATATCGGGCGCAACCATGTCGCTTCGATGCCAAAATTAGGCATTGCGCATAAAAAAACAATTAATATAGATTAATTAATGAAACGGGGGCGGTGTTTTTGGTGTCTGCCTACGGACGCAGGCGCTCATAGTTTCATTTTACGCAATTTGGAAAGATACTGGGGGGTGACGTCGAGATAGGATGCTATGACTTTCAGTTGTACCTGGTTGAGGATTTCCGGCCTGTTTTTGAAAAAAGATATGTAACGTTCCTTAGCTGTGCCCGATATTATGCGGTTTTTCATCTCGAAAAAGAAAATCTGGCACTGCGCCATGCTGAGACACCAGTTGGAGAAATCGTGGTGCGCGGCGATGAACCGGTCGAAGATGTCTTTCCGGATGCACACGATGCGCGTGGGGCAGCAGGCCTCGATGCTGTAGAACGAGCCTTTGTTGAAATAATAGGAGTGGTAGGATATGAGCAATGTGCCTGCCTGCGAGAAGAATGCTGTTTTTTCGCGGTCGCCGTTCCAGTACCAGTGCCTGGTGATGCCGTCCAGTATGAAATATATGTCGCGGTTTATGTCGCCTGCGTTTATGAGGGCCTGCCCTCTCTCCAGTTCCTTTACCGTGCCGTTGTCGAGGAATGCTGCCATCACTTCCTCGTTGAAAGTGTGGTTGCACTCCAGCCGCAGCAGTTGTATCATCCTGTCCTTGTCGTGTGTCGTAAGTCCCATTGTCGGCTGCCTGTGTTTATCGGTCTGCAAATATATGTGTAATTGGCGGAATATGTGCACATTTTGTTGCGAAAAAAGAAGCGGGCGCATGCGGCAGGGTGTGAATGTTTTTCCTGTCGCATGCGCCCGCTTAGGGCGTGGGTTTCTTTACCAGATTACGACGCGTTCGGCTGCGGGGCGGAACATGGGCTGGCCTTCCTCAATGCCGAAAGCGGAGAAGAAGGGCTCGATGTTGCGCAGTGTGGCGTTGACGCGCCAGCGGCCGAGCGAGTGGGGGTCGGTTTTGGTGCGCTGGAGGATTTCCGCTTCGCGGATGTTTCCGGCCCATACGTTGGCATAGGCGAGGTAGAAGCGCTGGTCGGGGGTGAATCCGTCGATGGTTTCGCCTTCGTTGCCTCCGAGCGAGTTGTGGTAGGCTGTGTGCGCCACACGCAGGCCGCCCTGGTCGGCGATGTTCTCGCCGAGGGTGAAGCGTCCGTTGGCGTGTGTGCCGGGTGCCACCTCGATGGCGTCGAATTGTGCGGCAAGGCTGTCGGCCAATGCATTGAAAGCTTTGGCGTCGGCTTCGGTCCACCAGTCGGCGAGGTTTCCGTCTTTGTCGAACTGGCGTCCCTGGTCGTCGAATCCGTGTGTCATTTCGTGGCCGATAACCACGCCTATCGCGCCGTAGTTGATGGCGTCGTCGGCTTCGGGGTCGAAGAACGGCTTCTGGAGTATGCCGGCGGGGAAGCAGATTTCGTTGGTGAGCGGGCTGTAGTAGGCGTTCACTGTCTGCGGCGACATGTACCAGCGCTCGCGGTCCACGGGTTTGCCGAAGTCGGCGAGGTTGTATTCCTGGTTGAAGATGATGGCATCCTGGATGTTTTTCCAATAGGGCTTGGCCGGATCGATGTCAAGTCCGGAATAGTCGCGCCATTTGTCGGGATAGCCGATTTTCACGGTGAAGGCATTGAGCTTCTCGTGTGCGCGGGCCTTGGTGGCCTCGCTCATCCATGTGAGGCTGTCGATGTGCTGGCCGAGGGCGTCTTTGAGGTTGCCGACGAGAGTGAGCATTTTTTCTTTGGAGGACGCGGGGAAGTATTTCTCGACATAGAGCTGGCCGAGGGCTTCGCCGAGCATGCCGTTGGGCACGGAGAGGGCGCGCTTCCAGCGGGGCTGCTTCTGTTCCACGCCGCTGAGCACTTGGTTCATGCGGAACGCTGCGTCGATGAAGTCGTCGCTGAGATAGCCCGATGCGGAGTCCATATAGCCTGCGGCCACATAGTCGCGCAGCACCTCAATGGGTGTGTTGGCTATCAGGCTGTCGACGGCCGCATAGCTTTTGGGCTGGCCGATGATGATGCTGTCCACTCCCTGCACGCCTTGCTTCTCGAAGTAGCGCGCGAGGTCTATCGCGGGATATTCCTTGGCGAGGTCGGCCACGCGGCGCGGGTTGTAGCCTGCGGCCGGGTCGCGGAGTTCCTCGCGGCTCATGGCTGCGCGTGCGAGCGCCGTCTCGATAGTCATGGCGTTGTCGGCGAGCCGCTGCGAGGCTTCGGCGTCCATGCCGGAAAGGGTGGCGAGTTCGGTGAGATATTTGCGGTAGGCGTCGCGCACTTTCGCCGTGTGCTCGTCGTCCTCGAGATAGTAGTCGCGGTCGCCGAGGCCGAGGCCGCCCTGGCCCCAGTACATGACGTTGACGGTGGAGTTCTTCATGTCCGCTTCCACGCCTGTGCCGAAGAATGCGCCTACGCCGGCCATGGTGGCCATGAGGTCTATGATGTCTTCGCGCTCGGCGGCATAGATTTTTTTAAGGTCGTCCTGCAGGGCCTGCGCTCCTTCTTTGTTGAGGCGCACGCTGTCCATGCCCATGGCGTAGAGGTCGGCGATTTTCTGTGTGTTGCTGCCTTTCTCGGCAGTGGATGCGTCGAGGCCGAGCACGAGGTCGCGCACCTGCTCGCGGTTCAGTTCGCCGAGCTGGTCGAATGTGCCGTAGCGGGAGTATTCGGGTGTGAGCGGGTTGGCTTTCATCCATCCTCCGCATGCATAGTCGTAGAAATCGGCTCCGGGTTCTACCGAAGTGTCGAGGTTGGCGCGGTCCACGCCGTGGCCGCTCCGTGTGGCGCAGCCTGTCAGGGCAGCGGCCAGTGCAATGATTGCAAGTGATGATTTGTTCATTGTATCGTTTGGTTTGTATCTCATAATATGAGACGTGGAATGCGCCGCAAAATTACACATTTTATTCCGACCCGTAAAAGAGTTTTTGTATATGCTTGCGTAAAAGCACGCGCAGACACATGTAGAGTGGTGCCTGCGCGTGTATAATATGGTATAAACGGTTTCAGTGCGGTGTTATCGGATTATAGTCTTGGTGGTGACGGAGCCACGTCGCACGATGTACGCCCCCGGAAGCGTAGGCTCGGCCACACGTATGCCCTGGAGGTTATAGTATTCGGCCGTAGTGTTTGCGTCGGGGTCGCACTCTACCGAGTTTATCGACGACATTGGTTTGGACGTCACGGAAATATTGTCGATGTAGACATTGGTTATGGGACCGTCGTGGCGCACGGCATCTATTTTAACCTTGATGGCGCTGCATTTGCCTTCGAGTTGAACCGGCAAGGATATTTTTTGCCAGTGGGGCTCGGTTTCTGCTTTCTGTTCGGATACGAAAAGTTCCTCCCACTCGCCACCGTCGAGACTTACCGATGCATGTATTTGATTCATTGAAGCATCGGAGCATACGTCGTAGTAGTGGAAAGTCAATTCCGCCTCCGCGGCATTTTCGGTGTCAAGGCGTGGCGATATAAAGCTTTCGGTTTGTCCGTCGGCTGAATATCCGTAGAATTTGACAGAAGCCAGACCTTCGTCGTTGTCTTGTGGAGCTATTTCGAGGTATTCGTCGGTCGGTAGGTAGAACATCGCACCCTCCGACACGAAAGTCCAAGCTTCATAAGTGTAATCCGGATCGTCTTGCGAACTTTCAAGCGTCCATCCCTTGTGGTCGAGCATGCCTGATACGAATGATTCCTTGAACGGCAGTTTTGCCGGAGCGCCCACGTTTACGGGGCTGTGCCAGTCCGTGCTCATGCTTGCGCCGGCGCTGTTGACTGCTTCTATGGCATACGAAACAGCGGCTTCCTCGTCAAATCCCGGGGTATCGGTATATCCCGTGCCTGAAACACCCCGAGCAGCCTCGGTGGTTGTCCCGTCATTGAATTTACGCGTTATGGTGTAAGTGGTCGACTCGGGGTCGTATGAGCCGCCACGGTGGCCCCTCTCAGGTAGTTCCCACGTTATGCTCACACTCTCCCCCTCGACATCGCATTTAAGGTTGCGCGGCACGCCTGGCGCGTCAAGTCCTACGTATACGTCGGCTTCCAGGCCTTCACCTGTGCCGGCTTGTCCCAGCTTTGCCACAGCACGGTAGTGGTAGGCGCCGTTTTCAAGACCTTCCTGATGCCAGGTGGCCGTTGCCCCGGGTTCTACATCCGGGATGGAATGCAGCTGTTCCCACGACCAGTCGCGATACTCCTGTATCTCAATGGCCATGGGAGCCGTAAGTTGCACACCATGGTCGCTGAGCAGCGGTGCGGTAATGCTGAAATCTACAGTGTGAGTCAGATGGTCCACAGTAGAGGCTGTGAATGCGGTCACCTGTCCGGGAGTGATGCCTGTGTATACGTTTGCGTAAGCCGATGTCCCCCGTTCGGTGTCGACGTAACATGTCAACTTGTATTCGTATTTACGATCTGCTTCCACCTCAGTGTCTATAAAAGTGAACTCTTTCCCCGGTTCCACAGACTGCACGCGGCCTATTTCATAGTCGGCATCGTACCATGGAGTGCCTGTAATGTGGCGTTCTATAAGTACATACGATATGTATGGCAATTCTTCCTGAACATAAGTCTCCCAGTCGAACTCCGTGTATTTCGGAGCTTGTGCGGAAACTGTCACGGTATTGTCGGCGGCATCGTATACAGCTTTGGTTTTGCGCGGCGATTCAGGCACATATGTCTTGGCAGCCGCCGGCATGGCGGCGCATATGGCAAATATTAGAATACTGGAAGATAGTTTAAACATATTTGAATAGAATTTAATTAACAAGGCAAATATAATTAAATTTTCTAAAATATATGCAAATTAATGCAATAAAACTTACAAAACATAGGTAAAACGTGTAAATTTACGTTTGTTGGTGCTCACCTGCGCAGAATGCCGGTGTCGTCGTTGCCCAGTTCTATGTTTTGGGTAGCTTTGTTCCGGTTTTTTCCGAATGATATGTTCCACAATAGATTGAGCGATATGTAGTTTGCTCTGTCGGCAACTGAGTAGGTGTAGTCATAGCGGACGAGCGATTCAGGCACAGTGTATTGCCGTTCTTTGAATCGTCGTCCGAACGGCATGCTCCATTGCGCGCCGGCCCAAAGACGTCCCGTGATGTTGAACCAGCACGATACATCCCAGTGCTGGGCTCTTGGCAGAATGCGCTGTCCCATGTTTACCTTGCCGGGATATTGATATGATGCGTTGATGTTCCACCGCTTAAGTGATATGTTCGTCATCAAATGCCATTGGAAGCGGTAGCCGCTCCAGTCGGAGCCGAGTCCTTTGCCGCGCGATGTCGCGCCCTGTAGCCGCGACACAATAATCCACGTGTAAGAGCCGAGCGGTTTGAACGTAGCGGTGAGCATACCATAAAGTTCCCGGTAGCGGTCAAGATTTATAAGGGTCTGTAATATGTGGTTGTCTTCGGCTATGAAATATTCGCATATCGTGTGCGGCGCATGTAGATATTGCGCCTCGAGACTGAGGTTAAGGTATCTGCTGTCGAAACCGAAACTGTACGATAGTATGTGGCGTCGGAAAGGTATGAGTTTTGAATTTCCGTGATAGATAAGGCGTGTATCTATCCATTGATCGGTCTCACTCAGTTCGGCAAGTGTCGGCATGCCTATGCGCGAGGTGTAGTCAAACTGCATGTACACATTGTCGGTCGGGCTGTAGTTTATGCTTGCGCGTGGCAGAGCATGCCATTTGCTCTGTGTCGCTCCGTTCAGTGTGGTATGTGAGTAATTGTGGCTTGCACACATATTGAGGTTGTAACTGAATCTGCCATGTCGCAGGAATATTCGTGCCGATGCAAAAAGTTCGTTGGATTTCTGTCGGAAAGGTTTTGTATTGTCGGTATAGTCTCCGTATTTGTAGGTTTCATACACGGTTGCAGCGAATTGGCAATCACTTCCGATCGGGAGCGAATACTCTATGTCGGCTATTGCTGCGTCGAGCGAGGTTCGGTATTTGGCAGAAACGTCTGTAGCGGGTGCTCCGCCCTGTCCTGGCCATTCCATGTAGCGTGAATCGTAATCGGAGTTGACTCTCTGGTAGTAAGCGCTACCGGCTATAGTTCCGGCGCTTCCTTTATGTCCGAGTGTCTTTTCCACAAACACCGATGTCCAATAGGAAGTCGATGCAGTCTGTAGTTGGTTGTTGGCGGGATATTCATGTCCGGTGGCAGAGTGCACGAGTTGTTCGACGTCATCGGTGGATTTGTCGGAATTGAAGCCGGCCTTAAGGCTCACGAGGTAATTATCCTTGAGGTTGTTTTGAAATGTCAGACTAAGCCCGTTGTTGTCCTTGTCGGAACGCGAGTCGACTCCCGTCTTGTTTTTTATATAATGCTGGCCTCCGAAGTCATAGACCAGATTCTCGTCTCGTCGCATTTTGCGGTAATGTTCGTTGTAGTTGCTGTAGGCCACTTTGAAGCGCGAACGGCGGTAGTTGTAATTGAAATTAAATGAATTAGAGCCTTTGACGGGTCTGAATGCCTGAGATAAGTCTACGCCGGCATTGCCTCCGTGCAAGCTGTTTTTGGTTATAATCTCGACCACGGCATCGACTCCTGTGGTGGCGTAGCGTAGCGGAGGTGTTGAATATACGTTTATACAGTCGATTTCTTCAGGCAGGAGAGCCGTGATTTCCTGATAGCCGCTTTCGACGCCGTTCAGTAGTAGTTTTACATTGTCTTTGCCGCGGAAATAAAGGGCATTGTTCGGAAACACCGTAATGTATGGTATTTCGTTCAGTGCCTGGTATGTGCTTCTGTAGCGCTGCATTACGCTAATAGGTAGTCGATAACTGTCGTGGGTCAAGAAATGCTCTACTATGTCGCGGTTTACTTCCAACTCCTTTAGAGCAACAGCCGGCCGTAGTGTGATTGTGTCTCCTGCAAGTGTGTCTGTTTTTACTGCGGTGGAAGAGTAATTGGCATGCTCGATAAGCAGGAATGCTATATCATGCTTTTCTATGTTTATTCTTCCGTCATTGCTGCTGCGTGTTTGTGCCAGCGAATCCATTGTGGCGTTGTATGCTGTGGCGGTAGCTTCTGTCAGCGGCTGCTTATCCGGCGAACAAATAACTAAATTTCGTGAAACTGAATCTATCGGCAGCAGAACGGCTGCGATAACAGGGAGTATTTTAAGAATCAAAATGTTGTATGTGTAAATTGACTTTTTATGTGTACGATTGGGGTGTGCATGCAAAACTACAAACAAAACACATTAAAAACAATAAAAAAGTCCGTTTTTATCGGCTGATATTTGATTTTGTCTTTAAACCGTCCGGCATGCGGCGGTTTAGTCTATGAAATGATTTTCTTTGAGAAATACAATTGTTCCTCTGTGTGTATATGCTCTGGTGCGGTCCATGTTTTTTCAATAGTAGGCGCAGAATTGCCATGTACGGAAAAAATGGTTAAATTTGCACTTTAATTCAGAATATTATCAGTAAATGGCACAGAAACCCTCAATTCCAAAGGGCACACGCGATTTCGGAGCTGCCGAAATGGCCAGGCGCAACTATATTTTCGACACTATCCGCAGCGTTTTCCGTCTTTACGGCTTCCGGCCGATAGAGACTCCGGCTATGGAAAACCTGTCTACGCTCATGGGCAAATACGGCGAGGAAGGCGACAAACTGCTGTTCAAGATTCTGAACAGCGGCGACTGGACGCGTGGCGTAGACCCCGCCATGGTTGAGGCCGGCGAGGCGGCGAAACTTACGCCCAAGGTGAGCGAAAAAGGTCTGCGCTACGACCTCACGGTGCCGTTCGCGCGCTTCGTGGTGCAGCACCGCGCCGAGCTGCAGATGCCTTTCAAGCGCTATCAGATACAGCCGGTGTGGCGTGCCGACCGTCCTCAGAAAGGGCGCTACCGCGAGTTCTACCAGTGCGATGCCGATGTGGTGGGCAGCGATTCGCTGCTCAACGAGATAGAACTGCTTAATCTTGTCGACGAGGTGTTTGCCCGCCTCGGCATACGCATCACCATAAAGCTCAACAACCGCAAGGTGCTGGCCGGAATAGCCGAACACATAGGCGCCCCGGACAAGCTTGTGGACATCACCACCGCCATAGACAAAATCGACAAGATAGGCATGGAGGCGGTGTGCGCCGAACTGGGCGAACGCGGCCTTGACTGCGCGGCCATCGAGGCATTGCGTCCGATACTGGCTATCGGCGGCACGCTTGACGAGCGCCTGTGCGCGCTCGAGACCCTGCTTGCGGCCAACCCGACGGGAACGCTCGGCGTGAAGGAGCTGCGCGAGGTCACCGACGGGTTGAAGGCCACCGGCCTGCGTGCCGAGCTTGAACTTGACGTGTCGCTGGCCCGCGGCCTCAACTACTACACCGGTACCATCATAGAGGTGAAAGCGCGCGATGTGGCCATCGGCAGCATCACGGGCGGCGGACGCTACGACAACCTTACAGGCGTGTTCGGAATGCCCGGTCTTTCGGGCGTGGGCATCAGTTTCGGAGCCGACCGCATCTACGATGTGCTCAACGCGCTCGACCTGTACCCTGCCGAAGCGCAGAACTCCACCCGCGTGATTTTCCTCAATCTCGGCGCGGCCGAGGCGGCAGCGTCGCTGCGTGCGGCTATGGCCCTGCGTGCCCAAGGGGTCGCGGCCGAGGTGTACCCCGACACGGCGAAGATGAAAAAACAGATGGGCTATGCCGACGCGCTCCGCATCCCGTACGTGGCCATTATCGGCGAGGAAGAACTGGCCGAAAGCAGCGTCACACTTAAAAACATGGCCAACGGCGAGCAGAGCCGCATCGCTCTCGACGACCTTGCCGGGGCTCTTTCCTGAAGCATCATGGCTGTTATAATAAACATAGAGACATCGACCGACGTGTGCTCGGCGGCTCTTACTGCCGAGGGGCAGATTCTTGCGCATTACGAGGATTTCGGCGGCCGCAACCATGCCGCTCTTATCAGCGGCTACATAAAGGGCTGCCTTGATTTCGCGGCCGGGCACGAAATACGTCCCGACGCGGTGGCCGTGAGCCTCGGTCCGGGCAGCTACACGGGTCTCCGTATCGGCCTGAGCGAGGCCAAGGGGCTGGCGTATGCTCTTGACATTCCGCTCATAGGCGTCGGCACGCTCGAGCTTATGGCTACGCGCGTGATGTTCTCCACGCTCGACATAGACCCCGAAAGCATTTTCGTGCCTATGATCGACGCGCGGCGCATGGAGGTGTACACGGCTGCCTATGATTTCGGGCTGTGCAGGCTGATGGAACCGCAGCCGTACATTCTGGACGAAGGCAGTTATGCCGGTCTGCTGGACACCGGGCGCCCCGTGCTGTTTTTCGGCAACGGCAGCGAAAAGGCACGCGGCCTGCTGGACTCGGCACCGAATGCCGTATTCGCGCCCGACGTGGTTCCTTTGGCCGTGGACATGGTGGCGCTGGCCGAACTGCGCCATTCGCGCCGCGAGTTTCTCGACCTTGCCTACAGCGTGCCGGAGTACCTGAAAGATTTTCAGGCCACAAAGCCTAAGCGGCTGATATAATAAATTGCCTTTACCCGCGTTATTACCACAAAACAAAACCTCTCACAATACGCAATGAAAAAGCATCTCATGTGTGGCTTGGGTCTGCTCTGCGCTTTCAGCGGCTTCGGAGCCCCCAAAGACCCCGTGCTTATGAATGTCGCCGGCAAGAACGTGACGCTGGGCGAATTCCAATACCTTTACAACAAGAACAACAGCCAGCAGCTCGAGCCGCTGACAATTGAGCGCTATCTCGACATGTTCGTGGACTACAAGCTCAAAGTGGCCGAGGCCGAGGCTGCGGGTCTTGACACTACGGCTACTTTCCGTGCCGAGTACATGCAGTACCGCGACGAGCTCGCCCGGCCTTACCTGCGCGATGCGTCGGTGGCCGACAGCCTTGTGGCGGAGGCCTATTCGCATTATTCCGACAATGTGCGCGTCAGCCATATAATGCTGCCTGCGGTGCCGGGTTCGGAACAGCGCATCGACTCGCTGCGTTCGGCCATAGTGGCCGGCACGGCCGCGTTCGAGGATGTGGCGCGGCGCTACAGCATGGACCAGTCTTCGGCGATGCGCGGCGGACTGATGGGCAATGTCAACCCCGGGCGTTTCCCGTGGGCTTTTGAAAAAGCGGCATACGATACTCCTGTAGGCGGAATCTCGGAACCGGTCAACAGCGGTTTCGGATGGCACATAATCCGTGTGGACGAGCGAAAGCCCTCGGAAGGAGAGGTGCATGCGTCGCACATACTGCGTCTCACGCAGGGCAAGAGCACGGAGCAGATTGAGCGCGAGCAGGCTCTCATCGATTCGCTTTATGCCGTGGCTGCCGCCGGCGCAGATTTTGCATCGCTGGCAAAGCAGTATTCCGAAGACCCCGGCTCGGGACGCCGCGGCGGCGACCTCGGCTGGTTCGGCCGCGGAATGATGGTGCAGCCGTTCGACAGCATATCTTTTGCGCTGCCCGACGGCGGATTGTCGAAGCCGTTCCGCACGTCGTTCGGTTTCCATGTGATTTACAAACAGGAGTCGCGTCGCGGACAGTCGCTTGACGAACTCCGCCCCGACATCGAAAAAGCCATGGCGCGCGACGACCGCTCGGGAGCCCCCGAGCGCGCTTATGCTGCCCGGAAAGTGGCGGAGCATAAGGGACGCGTCGACGAGGCCACCCTTGCAAAGATTCAGGCTGCACTCGTTGCTGCCGACGGCGCTCTGGATTCGCTTCTGCTCAGTCCGGCAATGGCCGGGCTCACCGCCTTTGAGATAGACGGCCGCAAAACGGCCGTAAGCGCCGTGGCACCGCGTGTGGCCGGCGTGCTCACCTCGCCCGAAACAGCCTCCCACACCATGGAGGCCGTGCGCACGGCTGTGGAAAGCGCTCTTTCCGATGCTGCCCTCGACATAGCACGCGAACAGCTCATGGAAGAAAATTCCGACTACCGGAATCTCATGAACGAGTACCGCGACGGCATCCTGCTTTTCGAGATTGCCAACAGCAAAGTGTGGAACCGCGCGGCCAAGGACAAAGACGGCATGGACGCTTTCTTTGCCGCCAACCGCGAGAAATACACGTGGGAGCAGCCGCACTTCAAGAGCTATGTGATTTTTGCCGCGAGCGAGGAGAAACTCGCCGAGGCCCTTGAATACGCGGCCACGCTCGATGCCGCCGACGCCGATGCGTTCACGGCGGCCATGAGCAAAATGTTCGGCCGCACGGTAAAGGTGGAGCGCGTTCTCGCCGCAAAGGGAGAAAACCCCGTCATCGATTTCCTTGCATTCGGCGGCGAACGCCCTGAGCCGAAAAGCAAACAATGGACACAGTACGCCGCTTTTGCCGGCCGCGTGATAGACGCGCCGGAGAATGCCGCCGATGTGCGCGGCGCCGTGGTGGCCGATTATCAGGCCGCCCTTGAAGCCGACTGGATCAGGGAATTGCGTGCCAAATATCCCGTGAAAATCAACAAAAAGCAACTTAAGAAGCTGAAATGAGCCTTGTGCGTTCGGCAGCGGCTTTGCTCGTGGCCTTGGCTGCGGCGGCATGCTCTGGCCCGGGTCCCGACGCCATGGCGGAAGGTGCTCTTGCGCGCGTAGGGCTGGAGAATCTTACTCACGCCGACCTTGCGGCGGCAATGCCTGCCGGCCTTTCGCCCGACGACAGCACGCGTTTTGCACGCGCTTTCATCCGCGGGTGGATTGACTCCCGCCTTGTGGAGGATGTCGCAGCCGAGGCAGTGGACATGAAAGCGATAGAGGAGATGGTGGCGCAATACCGCCGCGACCTTATCATGCGCGGCTACCGCGACCGCATGTTCGCTTCCGATGCCGGCAGCATTGTGTTTTCAGACTCGCTGGTGAACGATTATTACGAGCGCCATAGTGCCGATTTCGTGCTTGAACGGCCGCTCATCAAAGGCGTGTATGTAAAATTGCCCGACGATGCTGCGGAATTGGCGCAGATAAGGCGGCTGTACCGCTCCACGAAGCCCGACGACATAGACAGACTTGAAAAAGCTGTGCTCGGGGCTGCCATACACTACGATTATTTCCGCGACAAGTGGATAGATTGGGAGCAGGTGGAAGGGCGCATTCCTTACGACTTCGGCGCAAAGCCGTCGGACTATGTGCGCAACCACCGCAACCTCGACATATCGCTCGGCGGATTCACCTATCTGCTTGAGGTTTCCGCAGTGTTGCCGGCGGGATCGGTGATGCCTGTGGAAGTGGCGCGCCCGGCGATAGAGAGCCGTCTTATGGCCGAGCGACGCCGTGCCTATGACATGGCGTTGCGCAACCGTCTTTTCGACCGCGCTCTGTCGTCGGGGCGTCTGCATCTGAATTGCGATCTGGGGCAATAGGCACCGGGCGAGGGTTCCGCCTTTACGGTTTCATCCACGTGTCGAAGAACACGGCGATGCTGTCGAACGGAATTTTGTCGAGGTTGTCGTACAGATCGCAGTGGTCGGCGCCGGGCACGATGAGCAGTTCCTTGTTGTCGCCATGCAGTTTCCTGAAAGCGTCTTCACCGAAATAGCGTGAATGTGCGTTTTCTCCGTGTACTATCATCACGGCATTGCGTATTTCTCCCGCGCGGTAAAGCAGCGGAAAGTTTATAAACGGCAGCGGCGACGTGGCGTTCCACCCGTTGTTGGAGTTGCCTGAGCGCGCATGGTATCCGCGAGGGGTTTTGTAGTAGGCATAGTATTCCTTTACGAATTGCGGTGCATCGTCGGGCAGCGGGTCCACCACGCCGCCTGCGCGTTCGTACGAGCCGTTGCGGTAGTCTTCCGTGCGCCGTGCGTTCATGGCCTCCTTTGCCTTGTAGCGTGCGTCGGCGCTGTCGTCGGCATCGTAATAGCCGTTTGACGTGGCGCGGCACATGTCGTACATGGTGGATGCGACGGCGGCCTTTATCCTGGTGTCGTTTGCAGCGGCGTTTATGGCGAACCCGCCCCAGCCGCAGATTCCGAGAATGCCTATGCGAGCAGCGTCCACCCCGGGGTGCACCGAGAGAAAGTCCACGGCCGCCGAAAAGTCCTCGGTGTTGATGTCGGGCGAGGCCACGCGGCGTGGCATTCCGCCGCTTTCGCCGGTAAAGGACGGGTCGAAAGCAAGGGTGATGAAGCCGCGTTCGGCAAGCTGCTGCGCGTAGAGTCCGCTTGCCTGTTCTTTCACGGCCCCGAAAGGCCCGCTGACAGCTACGGCCTGCAACTGCCCGTCGGCTTCCTTAGGAGTGTACATGTCGGCGGCGAGAGTGATGCCATAGCGGTTTACGAAAGTAACCTTGCGGTGGGCCACCTTGTCGCTTTGCGGAAAAGTCTTGTCCCATTCCAGCGTGAGCTGCAGCTGCTCTTGCGGAGCCAGGGACGTGTCAGTGTTAGGGTTGCTCATGTTTTGGGAGTTTGCGGTTATGGCCAGTGCGGTCAGTGCCGCAGTGGCGATGGTTTTTGTATTCATGATAAACAAGTTCTGTCCGTACGCTGCAAAATTACGCATTAGCCATCGCGCACACCTACCATAATCACGGGAGTGTTTAACATTATTGGGGACGAGGGTTCTGCCCCCGCCGGTCCCGGAGTCGCAGCCCGTGGTTTTACGTCGCGCCATAAAGGCCGAGCTGCGTAGCTGCGACTCTTTTTGCATATTAGGCTTAAAATGAATTACAAAAGCCGAGGGGTTGTAAATCAAAGGGACAGATATGATTATATGCCTGTGTTGAGTGGATTATCAAAGCTTTTTTGTAATTTTGCAAACGGATGAGGGGCAACCCTTTCCAAGACATAGATAATAAGAGGCGTTATGCTTATCTTGTGAATTGAAAACCTGAGAAACTTTCAAAAATAGCACAAGGGATGGCATAGTGGTTCTCACGCGTATAGCGTGGGCTGCTATTACCATATTCGTGCTAAGGGTTTTCTCAGGACCTTCAATTCAGACGTGGTAGCATTGCAGTTCCACGCTTCTGCATAATTAATGGCTCAATTGGAACTAAAAGAGCCAACAAAAATAAAGGAATATGAAAAAATGGCTTGTATATGTGCTTGGTATAATCACAGGTATTATACTTACATTTGCTTTCGCTTTTTGCATAAATATGTCTAACAATTCGGGGATTATTGGGCTTGAACTGTTTGAAGAACCGGGAGACTATATGGAATACTCACAATTCAAGGTGTTTCAAGTGGTCACAGCTGGATGTGCATTAGCTAATGCCGATGACCCTTTTGGCACAATAGTATTTATTATACCCGATGAAAAGCAACATTTCTATGATTCTCAAAACATCATTCTTAGAAATGACCAATGCGCTCTGCGTGTGGGAACTTATAAATATGGCAATAAAATGGGGTTTGAAAGAACAGTGCCGGCTATTAGAATAGTAGATATAGTGGAGTAACGGGTGTATGGTGATGATATGCCATAGGGACTCTCAGCATATTGAAGCTAAAATCCTAAATGATTTAGATGACATCTAAATAAAAAGATGATAATATTGCTCACTTTGAGTTTGTTTGTCGCTGCTATCGCCATTGTTGCCATAGTAGCGATACGCCTATTGTTAAAAAAGAAGTCAAATGAGCTGTCATTACGGGTGGTGGGCATTATTCCATTCCAATCTGCCCATGAAAGCAATGAAGAAACACTAAGGCAAGAAAACGAATGCTTTTTCAAAGATATAGAGTCTGATTTGGAACAAACTTTTAAGAGTCAGTATATAGCATTCCGAGAAGAAAAACAGTTTACGGAATATTATACCGAGTTGTTTCATGAAGTAAAGGACTTTCTTAAACGGCTTGAAACATTCCATGTAGAACCATCAGAAACAATTGTAAAATTTGTATCTGATTTTGAAAATCTACGATGGTTTATCAAAAGCCATAACGACAAATACATAAACGAAGAACTGGACACCTATAAGGATTTTTTCGACCATTGCCTGAAATATCCATTAGACAAGCAACAAAGACGCTCCATTGTTTCAGGCGAGGACAACTGCTTGGTGGTGAGCAGCGCAGGAAGTGGAAAGACATCATCCATTGTGGGGAAAGTAAGGTATCTTATAGAAATCAAACATGTTGAGCCACAAAACATTCTCCTTATAAGCTATACCAACAAGGCGGCATCCGAACTGACGGAGAGGATGGGAATTGAGGGATTGCGTGGTTACACATTCCATAAACTTGCCCTTGATATTATCGGGCAAGTGACAGGTCAGAAACCGTCGATATATAGCAATACAGACGCATTGTTCTTGAAAATATACCAAGAGTTACTGAATGACGAGAATTTCAAAAAGAGTGTGGTCGAATATTTCTTTGATTACCAAATGCAGGAACCGGATTGGGAACGGCAAAAGAATGAACGCAGGCAACAGCTTTCTGAACAAAAAGACACACGTTTGAAAGCACAGTTTCCAGATATGGACGGAAAGAGCGTTTATGTTCGAAGCGAACAGGAGCAGAAAATATGCCTTGCTCTGTCGTTGCTTGGCGTGAAATTCAGATATGAGGAGCCTTACGAGCATCCATTAGCAGATGAAATGCACTCGCAATATATGCCGGATTTTTCCATTTATTATGAACGAGATGGAGAAACGAAGCGAATATATTTGGAACATTTTGGTGTGGACGAACACAGCCTTGTCCCTATGTGGTTTGCCAAAGACCGGGGTATAACTTACGAAGAAGCCAATCAGCAATACAATGACGGTATCACATGGAAAAAGGCTGCGCATGAGAAATTCGGTACGGAACTGCTGACGACCTCAAGTGCTGATTTCCATTATTACGATATAAGGGACAAACTGAAGATACAACTGGAAAAGGCTGGTGTCCCTATCAAAGAAAAAACGGACGCAGAATTATATGACATGATTCTTCCGCCCAACAGCAAGCAGGAAAAATCGTTTATCCGGCTTGTCGTAACCTTTGCGACATTAATAAAGTCAAGTTGCAAATCCATACATGAGGTTATAAGGCAAGCAAAAAGTATGGGGGATAAGCGTAATGAGTTCATTATACAAAATATCTTTCAACCTGTTTTTGAGCGGTATGTGGAGACATTGCAGCGTCTTAATCAAATAGATTTTACGGATGCAATACTGCAAGCTACGGAGATATGCCGTGAACACAACCCCGTAAGTTACGACTATATTATAGTTGATGAATTCCAAGATATATCGGTAGACCGCTACAATTTCTTGAAAGTTCTCCGTGATGGCAATCCACCGGCCAAGTTATATTGCGTTGGTGATGACTGGCAATCTATATATCGTTTTTCAGGTAGTGACATGGCTCTTTTCAACCGGTTTTCTGAGTTCTTCGGACACACTGATATAAACAAGATAGAAACCACATACCGCTTTGGCGAACCATTAGTCAGCCTGTCATCGCAATTCATACAACAGAATGGAACACAAATAAAAAAGGATATTCGTCCATTTAATCCGGAGAACAAGACCGAACTGCTTTTTTGCGGATACGAAAGAAGCAACTATTGCAATGTTGTCGGACAACTGGTGGCCTCAATTCCTTTGGATAAATCCATTTTCCTTTTAGGACGATATTCTTTCGATGATTACTATTTGTCATACAGGTATCAATCTACAAAGGATGGCAATAGATTTTACTACTTTATCGAAAACAGGAAAATAGAGTTTCTGACAGCCCATAAATCCAAAGGTCTTGAAGCGGACTATGTGATAATTCTCCAATGCAATAAGGATACCTACGGATTTCCATCCCTTGTCAGTGATGATCCTGTGCTAAACTATGTTTTGACAAAGAGTGACCAATATCCTTATGGAGAAGAACGGAGACTGTTCTATGTAGCGATTACAAGAGCCAAGATAAAGACCTTCGTGTTATATGACAAGCGTTTCCCTTCCGTATTTGTTGATGAATTCCTTCATCCTGAAAAAATCACGCAAGAAAGTTATGCAAAGCATCCCAACGCCAATAAAAAGTGGACAAAAAGTGCAGACCTATTTCTGCTTAAACTTTATAGCGAAGGCAAAAGCATAAAATATATTGCAGCAAAAATGGGCAGAAGTCAAACCTCAATAGTGATGCGATTAAGCAAATTAAACCAAGAGTTGAACTTTTAGTCCTATCGGATTACTCTATTATTTGGGTGATTCATGATTAATGAAAAAGCCGTGCAAGGAAATGCACGGCTTGAAAACGAGTACACCCATGGGGAGTCGAACCCCAATCGACGGAACCGGAATCCGTAATTCTATCCATTGAACTATGGGTGCGGGATATGTTCTGCAAAAGTAAGGTTTTTTTCTTATATTTGCAAGATGAATGTGAAAATAGAAGAATCGTGGAAGCGCGCATTGGCAGCGCAATGGGAGTCGGAAGGTTTTCGACGCCTTACGGATTTCGTACGGTCGGAATACGCAACCCGGCAGGTGTTTCCGCCGGCTTCGCGTATATTCGCGGCTTTCGATGCCTGCCCGTTCGACGAGGTGAAAGTGGTCATTCTCGGCCAGGATCCGTATCACGACGTAGGGCAGGCCACGGGCATGTGTTTTTCTGTGGCCGACGGGGTGCCGATGCCTCCGTCGCTCGTGAACATATTCCGGGAGGTGAGTTCGGACACAGGAGCGCCTATGCCTTCGTCGGGCGACCTCGGCCGGTGGGCCGGACAGGGTGTGCTGCTGCTCAACGCCACGCTCACGGTGCGCGCCCATTGTCCGGCGTCCCACGCCGGCATGGGATGGGAGGAATTCACGGACGAGGCGGTGCGTCGCCTGAATGCCGACCGCTCCGGCCTTGTGTTCATGCTGTGGGGCAGCCATGCGCAGCGCAAAGGCGCTTTTATCGACCGTTCGCGCCATCTCGTGCTTTCATCGCCGCATCCGTCGCCGCTGTCGGCCTACCGCGGCTTTTTCGGCAACCATCATTTTTCGCTGGCCAATGACTGGCTGGTGAAGCATGGCCAGGCTCCGATAAAATGGTGAAGCGCCTGCTGTCGCTTGCCGTCGCCGTCGTGTGTGCGGCTATTGCCCTGAGGGGTGCCGACACTATGACCGGCAGCCTGAACGAACGCCTGCGCTCGCTCCAGGTGCTGGACGCGTACAGCGGGATGCCTGCGGAAACGGCCGTGGTGCCGCTCGGAGCCCAAGGCGCGCTCATGGTGGAATTCGATGTGCTGAGCGACGACCGCGACTATCTCCGCTACAGTCTCACGCACTGCGACGCGTCATGGCGTCCGTCGCAGTTGGCGGAAGCCGAATACATTGACGGGTTCAACGAAGGCGAAATAGGCGATTATGCCTATTCGGAGGCCACGACAGTGCCGTACACTCACTATCGGCTCGCCTTTCCTGCGCCTGACATGATGCCTGAAATATCGGGCAACTACCTTCTGCGCATATATCCTGAAAACGAGCCTGACCAACCGTGGGCGCAGGTGCGCCTCATGGTGAGCGAGCAGTCTGCCGCAGTGTCCGCCGAGCTCACGGGCCGCACCGATGTGGACTATAACGACGCGCACCAGCAGCTCGCGCTGACGGTGGACGTGGAGCGTGCCGACGTGTCCGACCCTTTCAACGAACTCATCGTGGCGGTGCAGCAGAACGGCCGCTACGACAACGAAGTGGCGCTTCGCCATCCGCTGCGGGCCACCCGTACGGTAGCCCGCTACGAGCATCAGCCGCAGCTCATATTCGAAGCAGGCAATGAATACCGCCGTTTTGAGACCGTCAGCACCACATATCCCGGCATGGGAGTGGAGTCGACAGACTGGGTGGAGCCGTACTACCATTTCACTCTCGCCGCGGACGAACCGCGTTCGGAGGGCGCTTATTCCTACGACAGCACGCAGAGCGGACGTTTTCTCGTGCGCGCACAGGGCGCGGCGGAGAGCGACGTGCAGGCCGATTACGCCGTGGTGCATTTCGCCCTTGAAATGCCCGAACTGCCGGGAGCGGCAGTCTATATCGACGGCGATATGTGCGCGCGTCGGTTCGATTCCGAATCGCGGATGATGTACAATCCCGACACCGGCCTTTACGAGCGGGCCATGCTGCTCAAGCAGGGCGCATACAACTACCAGTACCTCGTGGTGCCGCCGGGCGCTACACGGGGCTACACGGCGCCGGTGGAGGGCGACTACCACCCTACGCGCAACGAATACACCGTGAAAGTGTATCACCGCGCTCCCGGCGCACGCTACGACCGCCTCATAGCCGTGGCATTAATCCGATAACAACGAATCCATATATGCTTCAGATACAGAACACCCTTGTAAGTCTCGACCTTGTCGAGCGTTTTTTCTGCTGCGACCTGCAGTCATGTCTCGGCCAATGCTGCATCGAAGGCGATGCCGGCGCGCCGGTGACGGAGGAGGAGTGCGAGCGCCTGCGCGAAGTGTTGCCCGAGGTGTGGGACGATTTGTCGCCCGCCGCCCGCCGCGTAATCGAAGAACAGGGCGTGGCGTATGTCGACGAGGAGGGCGACCTTGTCACTTCCATTGTCGATGGCCGCAACTGCGTGTTCACATGCTATGCCTCAGGAGGCATGTGCCTGTGCGCCATCGAAAAAGCCTACCGCGAAGGGCGTGTGGGCTGGATGAAGCCGTCGTCGTGCCATCTCTATCCCGTGCGCCTCACCGAATACAAGGATTTCACAGCCGTAAACCTCCATCGCTGGAAGATATGCAAATGCGCCGAGGTGCTCGGCCGCCGCGAAGGCATCCGCGCCTACCAGTTTCTGCGCGGTCCTCTCACCGCCCGTTTCGGCGAAGCCTGGTACGAAGAACTCGCCTCCACCTGCGAAGAATACCTGCGGCAGTACGGGGAGGAGTGAGGAAACATCGTACGGACGTTTTTTGTCATACCATATCGTAATAAATCATTTGTTTTACGGCAATTCGATAATAGTTTATGACGGATGTCATGACTCCCGGGCAGCGGTCGCGGTGTATGAGGCGTATAAAGGGCAAGGACACAAGGCCCGAGCTTTTGGTGCGGCGCTGGCTGTGGAGCAGGGGCTACCGGTTCCGCAAGAATGTGCGGTGTCTGCCGGGCTCGCCCGACATTGTGCTGCGGCGCTACGGTGTGGTGATATTCGTGCACGGATGCTTCTGGCATGGCCACGAGACACATATCCACATTCCTAAATCGAATACCGAGTTCTGGCAGACTAAAATCATGCACAACCGCGAGCGGGACGAGCAGCAGAAGGCACGCCTGCGGGCCATGGGCTGGAATGTGCTCACGGTGTGGGAATGCCAGCTGCGCCCCGCCATGCGCGAGCGCACGCTTGCCGCTGTGGAGTACTACATAAACCGCTCCTACCTGCAAATGCAGGGCGCGAAGCCTTTGAGGGGCTACAATGCTGAGGGCGACGAAATAGCCGTCGCCGCCGAACCGGGAGAACATTACGCACGCTCTAAAACGCCAGGCGGCGACGAGTGAGGGGACACTCGCCGCCGCAGGCACGGGCCGGCGTAACCGGGCAGCCGATAAGGGCAAAATTGAAATCCATGTCGAAAACCCGGGAAGGCTGCGAAAGCGAAAACTTCCTCCGAACAGTCAAGTCATCACGGGAATAAAAATATTGCGCCCGCCCGGACAGGAAAATAAGGATGTTTAATAATCGGCGCAGACTTGCGTCCGTTTTCCTATTGCATGCCCCGCTTCGGGGGCTTTTGCCATGAATCCGACTGCCGGTGCCGCCGTTAGGGGACAGGCTCCGCCATCGGGCAGCCTATCCCCGGCTTTCGCCTTTTTTGCCGAGGTGCGACACTTCCTCGTATACCCCCTGCAGCGATGCAGGGATGAGGATTTTCATGTCGCCGTATTCTTTTGTCTTTTTTCGTATGTATTCCGTGCGGCGCGCACGTATCTCGTCCATTAGGCCGTTGTAGCGCTCAAGCGCCTGCGCGTACTCTGTCTGTGCCTTTATGGCGGAATCGGCCACGGCTTTCTCGCAGTCGTGCTTCATGGAGTTGAGGCGTGCCTGCGCGTCGCGGTATTGTTTCTGCAGTTCGAAATACGTGTCTTCCACGATGGCGCTGTCCACCGTAGGCGCGAAGCTGTAGATGAGCGTGTCGCGTCCGTCGCCTTTCACCTCGTGGGGGTTCAGGGCGGTGCGGTTCAGAGCTTCGCGTGCTTCGGCAAAATGTCCGCCCGGATGTATCTCTTTTCCTATCACGGCGGCGAGGGTCTCAAGTTCGTAGTAGCGGTTGCGCTCGTCGAGCGACAGGCCGGCGTAATATTCGTCCGGGGTGAGGGCTTCGGCGCGCTTTGGTTCCTCGGGGATTTCTATATTTTCCGCCTTTGCGAATTCTTCAAGTGAAATGTCCTCGACTTCGGCGATGAGGCGCTCTTTTGCTTTGATGGCTTCGCGAAGCCATGCTATAAGCGATTTGGCACGCGCCGTGCGGTGCAGTTTGTCGGCCGTGGCGCTTACGGTCTGCGCGTCGGCGCCGCGTGACAGCACATTGGCCGTGTCGCTGCCTATCAGGGACACTTCCGTGGAGTAGAATGAGAGCGAGCCAAGTTCGGCGTCTATGGCGCGAATCATTTCTTTGGCCATGTTGGCCACATGGTTGGCCGACGTGGATGTGAGTCCGCGGCCTTCCGTGGAGAAAAATATGAAATCTTTTTTCATGTGCTGAGGAGTGTGGTGTTATATCAGTAATAACAATTTTCTATTGCGAAATGATTTCGTCGAGCCGGTTGCGGTCGGCTCTCGGGGTCTCATGCGCTTTGGCCGTGCGCTTTCGGGCCGTGCGTGCCGCACGCAGGGAGTCGCGCCGATGTTGCCGCGCGGTGCGCAGGCTGTCGTCGCGCTGCTGCATGGAATCGATGCGCGCCTGCGCGGCAGAGTCGGCGGCGGCCTGTGCGGCTGCATCTGCGTGTCCCCGTGGAGAACACAGATGCATGGCCACGGGCAATGCCATGCACACCACCAGCACTATGGCGCCGATGGATTCTCCGCTTGTGAGGCGGAACCGTTTCATTTTCCGGCGAGAGCCTCCCTGACGGCCGCTTTAAGCTCGTCGCTCTGCTTGTCGCGGCTGAGGATGGTTCCGTCCGGGCCGTAAAGTATTATGCAGGGGATGCCCGTGATGCCGTAGATGTCGGTGGGCACGCTGCCTGCGTTGAGCCAGCTTTCCCAGGGCAGGCTGTGCTTCGCGACGGCTGCTTTTGTGGCTTCCGGCTCGTCCCATACGGCCACGCCGAGCACCTTGAGGCCTTTGTCCTTGTATTCGTTGTAGATTTCCTTTATCACTTCGGTCTGACGTATGCACGGGCCGCACCAGCTTGCCCAGTAGTCGACGAGCACATAGTCGCCTTTGCCTACTACGTCGCTGAGACGGTGTTTCACCCCGTCATGCTCGATTTCGAAGTCGGCGAACGGCTTGCCCTCGGCCGTGGCTTCCTGGCGGTCGAACGAAGCCTTGCGGAGTTTCACGCGTTCGTATTTCGCAAACGCGGGATATTTTTCAAGTTCGGCGGAGAATTCCTCGCGGTTGAGGTTGCCGGCTTTCTGAAGGAAAAGGTAGTAGCCTATGGGGTTGTCGGCGTTTTCCTCGAGCTGCGAGTCCATAAACGCGGTATACTCGTTGTAGATGGCTCTTTGCGCATCCTCGCTTGTGGCGGCCTGGAACCTGGCTCCGATGGCCGAAGCGGAGTCGCCCATCTGGTTGAAGCGGTCGTTGAGCATGGAGCCTACGGCCTCGCGGTCTTTGTTGAAAGCGATGCCGCCTTCCTCAAGGATGAATGTGGCGTAGCGCTCGCCGTCGAGCAGCACACGTGCGAGCAGTGGCTCGTCGATTTCGCCCCGGAACTCGGCCACGCCGCCGGCCACGAGCACGGAATCGATGTTCGCTCCGGTGTCGAAATTGGCTATGTATGCCATGGCTCCTTCTGCGTCGTCAGACATAGGGACGGTCACGTGGTAGGGGGCTGCGCCGGCTGTGGCTGCGGCCATGAATGCCGCGCCTATTGCAAGTGTTTTCGTTGATATTGCCATATTGTTTTGACTTTTTTGTTTCTACCGCAAAAATAGCCAATTAAAGTCAACATAAAGCAATTTTGGCGGTTAATAATTGTTGAGATACATATTTTCTGAGTAAATTTGCATTCAGCTTATACTTTCCGTTATGAAACAGCATCAGCATTTAAACGAATATATACAGTCGGCCATACGCGACAACTGGGAGGAACTCGCCCTCACCGATTTCCACGGCGTGTCGTTCCAGTACCGCGATGTGGCGCGCAAGATAGCGAAACTTCATCTTCTGTTCCAGCACACGGGCGTGGTGCGCGGCGACAAAGTGGCCTTGTGCGGCCGCAATTCGGCGCAGTGGGCCATCGCGGCCCTGGCGTGCCTCACGTACGGTGCCGTCGCAGTCCCCATCCTCCACGATTTCAAAAGCGACAACATCCACCATCTTGTGACGCACAGCGACGCCAAGCTGTTTTTCGTGGATGAGGCCATATGGGAGAATCTCGACGCCGACTCCATGCCCGGCATAGCCGGAGCGCTTCTGATAGCCGATTATTCCCTGCTTTTTTCCCGCAATCCCAAGCTCACAGAGGCGCGTGCCCATCTCAACGAGCTGTTCGGCCACCGCTGGCCCGACCGCTTCACGGCCGACGATGTGAAATACCCGGTGTTCACCCACGACACCCTGGCGCTTATAAACTACACGAGCGGTTCCACCGGCTTCAGCAAAGGCGTGATGCTCAGCTACGGAAACCTGTGGAGCAACATCCAGTACGGCGTGGACGCCATCGACTTCCTGGACCCCGGCGACGGCATAGTGTGCATGCTTCCGCTCGCACACATGTACGGGCTTGCTTTCGAGATGATTCACTCTTTCGTCAAGGGATGCCATCTGTATTTCCTGACGCGCACCCCGTCGCCAAAGGTGATAATGGAGGCTTTCGCCACGGTGCGCCCGAAACTCATCATCACCGTGCCGCTGATTATAGAAAAAATCATCCGCACGCGCGTCTTCCCCATGCTTGACAAGCCTCTGATGAAGCTGCTCATGCACATTCCTTTGGTCGACGATCACTTGCTGTCGAAAATCAAGGATAAAATCGAGGAGACTTTCGGCGGCCGGCTGCAGCAGATGGTCATTGGCGGCGCGGGGCTTAACGGCGATGTGGAAGCGTTCCTGCGACGGATAAAATTCCCGTTCACCGTGGGCTACGGCATGACGGAATGCGCCCCGCTCATCACTTATGCGCCATGGGATGTGCAGCGTCCCGGCTCGTGCGGCCGCATCGTCGACCGTATGGAAGCGCGCATAGATTCGCCCGACCCGCACACCAAGCCCGGCGTGCTGTTCGTGCGCGGAGCCAATGTGATGCAGGGCTACTACAAGAACCCCGAGGCCACGACGTCGGCCATAACGCGCGACGGATGGCTCAACACCGGCGACATATGCAGCATCGACAAAGACGGATTCCTCACCATCCGCGGCCGTGACAAAAGCATGATTCTCGGCCCGAGCGGGCAGAACATATACCCGGAGGAGATAGAACAGAAACTCAACAGCATGCTCTATGTGGCCGAGAGTCTTGTCGTTGACGACGAGAACAAACTCGTAGCGCTGATATATCCCGATTTCGACAACGCGCATGCCGCCGGACTCAACGACGAGCAGATAGAGGTGCAGCTTAAGCGGAACATCGACCAGCTGAACACGGAGTTGCCGGCCTACAGCCAGATTTCGCGGGTGCGCATGCTTCACGAAGAATTTGAGAAAACACCCAAGCGCTCCATAAAGCGCTATCTGTATCAGCATTGAACTGCGCCCGAACGACAATGACAGACAAGGAATTAGTAGCTTCGCTGCTTGAGCGTGTGCTCGGTGGCGCCGACATAACCGAAACGGAGGCATACGCCCTGGCCGGCATCGCCGACCCGGATGCCATAGCCGCGCTGCACGATGCGGCTGCCGAAGTGACAGCGCGCTTTTCGCCGCGCAAATTCGATTCGTGCTCAATCGTGAATGCACGCTCGGGACACTGCTCCGAGAACTGCAAATGGTGCGCCCAGTCGGCTCATTACGAAACCGGATGCAAGGAGTACGCCATCGTGGACCGCGACGAATGCGCCGCTGCCATCGATGCCTGTTGCCGCCACGGCATAGGGCGTCTGTCGCTTGTGGCGAGCGGACGCTCCACACGCGGCAAAGCTCTTGACGCCATTGCCGCCGCGCTTTCCGAGGCCGGCAGCCGAGGCCTGCACACCTGCGCGTCGCTCGGCCTGCTCGGCCGCGAGGAGCTGTCGCGCCTTTACGCCGCCGGTGTGCGCCGCTACCACTGCAATCTCGAGACGGCTCCGTCGTTCTTCCCCACGCTGTGCACCACGCATACCGTCGACGACAAACTGGCCACCATCCGCACGGCGCGCGAACTCGGCTTCGAGGTGTGCAGCGGCGGCATAATAGGCATGGGCGAGAGCATGCGCCAGCGTGTGGAACTCGCCCTTACGCTGCGCTCCGTCTCCCCGGCGTCCATACCCGTCAACATCCTGTGCCCCATCCCGGGCACTCCGCTTGAGAATGTGGCGCCACTTTCCGAGGACGAGATACTCACCACGATAGCCATATTCCGCATGGTACACCCGCGCGTGCAGCTCCGTTTTGCCGGCGGCCGCCACCATCTTGGCCGCGAGGCGCAGAAGCGTGCCATGCGCATAGGCATAAACGGTGCCATCGTAGGCGACCTGCTGACGACCGTAGGCTCCACCGTGGCGGAGGACAAAACGCTTTGTGCCGAAGCCGGCTACGATTTCTGACACCCCACACCATGAACGATATATCAGCATCGCTGCGCAAGACAATAGCCTCGCTCGCATCGGCACGCCGCCGCCGCGAGGCCGGACTTTTCGCCGCCGAAGGCACGAAATGCGTGCTCGACACTCTCGGAGCTTTCCGGCTGCGGCATCTTGCCGCCACGCCGGCATGGTTCGACGAGCATCCGCGCGAGGCTGCCCTCGGACAAAGCGTGGTGGCGCGGCGTCCCGACATGGCGCGCATGACGGCTCTGTCCACACCGCCGCCTGTCATTGCCGTGTACGAGATTCCGCAACAGACCGAGCCGCAGATAGCGCCGGACACACTCGTGGTGGCTCTCGACTGCGTGCAGGACCCCGGCAATCTCGGCACCATCGTGCGCGCGGCCGACTGGATGGGGGTGGACACCGTGCTGGCATCGGCCGATACGGCCGATATATTCGGCGCTAAGGCCATACAGGCCACCATGGGGGCCGTGTCCAGGGTGAAAGTGTTCTACTGCGATTTGCCTGCCATGCTCGCCGCTATGCCACGTGGCATCGGAATCTATGGCACATTCCTTGGCGGAGAGAACATCTATACGGCCCAGGGCATCGGCCCCGGAGGCATCCTTGTGCTCGGCAACGAAGGACGCGGCATCTCCGACGCCGTGGCGGAGCATGTGACGCGTCGCATCACCATTCCGAGCTATCCGCCCGGCCGCCCTACGTCGGAGAGCCTCAACGTGGGCGTGGCGGCAGCCATAGCCATGGCACAGTTCCGCTCGAAACTTTTTGTATAAACAGACGCTCTATTTTATGGCAAAGAAGACGGTGAAGACAGCATGGTTCTGCTCCGAGTGCGGCGCGGAATCGTCGAAGTGGGCCGGGCGTTGTCCGGCCTGCGGTGCGTGGAACACAATGGTGGAGGAGCGTGTGGCGACCTCTGCGGCCTCCACTGCCAAAAGCGGAGGCAAGCGCCGCACACAGGCTTCACGCGCTCTTGCCGTCAACGAAATCGAGGCGCTCAGCGAGCCGCGCATACTCATGCCGAGCAAGGAACTGAACCGGGTGCTTGGCGGCGGCCTCGTGCAGGGGTCGCTCGTGCTGCTCGGCGGCGAGCCGGGCATAGGAAAAAGCACGCTTGTGCTTCAGAATCTGCTTGCCATCAAATCGCGAACCATCCTCTATGTGTCCGGCGAGGAGAGCGCCACGCAGCTCAAATTGCGGGCCGACCGCATAGGCCGAGGCTCCGACAATGTGTTCATAGTGTGCGAGACATCTCTTGAAAACATATTCGACCACATCGAGGCCGTGCAGCCTTCGATTCTCGTGGTGGACTCCATACAGACCATAGCCTCCGATGCGCTCGACTCTGCCGCAGGGAGTGTAGGGCAGGTGCGCGAGTGTGCGGCGCGTCTGCTCAAATACGCCAAGGAGGAAAATGTGCCGGTGCTTCTCATCGGCCATATCACGAAAGAGGGCTCGCTGGCCGGACCCAAAGTGCTGGAGCACATAGTCGATGCCGTGTTGCAGTTCGAGGGCGACAACCGCTACATGTACCGAATCCTGCGGCCTATTAAAAACCGCTTCGGAAGCACGTCGGAACTGGGCATCTACGAGATGGCGCGCACCGGCCTGCGCGAAGTCACCAACCCGTCCGAGATGCTGCTCAGCCACGACTCCGGCGCGGAATCGCTGAGCGGTGTGGCTGTGGGTGTCACCGTCGACGGCGCCCGCCCGTTTCTCATAGAAGTGCAGGCGCTCGTAAGCACCGCCGCCTACGGCACCCCGCAACGTTCCGTGACTGGTTTCGACTCCAAACGCATGAACATGCTGCTTGCCGTGCTTGAAAAGCGCGTCGGCTTCAAACTTGCGCAGAAAGACGTGTTTCTCAACATCGCAGGCGGTCTGCGCGTCAACGACCCTGCCCTCGACCTCGGGGTCATTTGTGCCATACTCAGCAGCAATGTCGACATGGCTGTGCCGAAAGGGTGGTGTATGGCGGGTGAAGTGGGTCTGACAGGCGAAATTCGCCCGGTCACACGCATAGAGCAGCGCATCAGCGAAGCGGCCAAGCTCGGAATGACCGACATTCTTGTGGCGGCAGGCAACCTTAAGGGCATAGACCGCGAAACCGCCGGCATCACCATCCATGAAGTGGGCAAGGTGGAAGACGCTTTCCGCTGCGTGTTCGGGTGACAATAGGCGGCTCGCAACTTGCACTTTGCTTGAATAATAAATAGACTTTGGAAAATTTGTATGTTTTCTAAGGTTTATTTTGATTGTTTGCGCAAAAAAACATATATTTGCCAAACATAACTATTCCATATCACAAATCCTATGAGAAAGACATTGGCAGTTTTGCTTGCAGCCTCGTGTGCGTCCTCTTATGCCCAGGACATATATCCGGAATGGCCTATATCCGGCGATGATGAATTCCGAACGGAGCTGTTGGAGCCGGATTTTGAGTCGGGCGGAATATTCTACCATATAATTCCCGGAGCGGACAATGAAGTGGCCGTGATGAACAACCACAGCCTGCTTATACGCCACAAGGCGGAAGAAGTTCTGTTCTGCGAAGCGCTCGAATGGACGGTCGATGCGCCTTATGAGGGCGATGTGGCGGTTCCGCCAAGTGTCGTGCATGAGGGCAAAGCGTACGAAGTCACCACTGTGATGTATGGTGCGTTTGCCAATTCGGCGGATTTGAAATCGGTGAGCTTGCCTGAGAGTGTGAAAGAAATCCGGGGAGGTATTTTCGCCGGATGTTCATCGCTGGATGGGGTACAGCTTCCCGGCGGCCTGTCGCAATTGCCGTCGTGGACCTATGCAGGCTGCAAGTCTTTGAAAAGCATAGACCTGCGTCCCTATGCGAGTGTGGGTGCGGCATCCTTGGCCGGATGTTACGGACTCCTGGAAGTGGTGTGCACAGGCTCGCCTGCACAAGTCGAGGCTTTGCGAGGGCGCTACGACACCAGAGACGCAATGGGCGTCGCTCCCGATATGTCGGGCAGCCTGCGGCGCGTCTACGTCACAGACCCCGAGGCTGCCGCCATGACCGGCTACGGACAGGGAAGTTTTGCCGACTCCGAATATGCTGAGGCTACGTTATATGTACCTGCTGGAAGCGGGGAGGCGTTCGCCGCTTCGGATTTCTGGGGGCGTTTTTCCCGGATAGAGGAACGTGAATACTCGGGATTGCACGAATGCTTCGTGGAAACAAATATTTCTGTCGTAGCGTCTAATGGCACAATATCCGTAAGAGGCCTTGAGGGCAAGGCGCAGATTTACGACATCACCGGCCGCTGCGTAGCCACGCTTTTGCCTGCATGCCCGCAGGCAAAGGCGCTCACCCCAGGCCTATATATAGTGCGCACTCCGGCCGGCACATGGAAAGTGAGAGTGTGATTTTACGGTTAAACCCTGCTTTGCGGCTTTGCGGCAGAGCAGGGTTGCACATGTTTCATACAGGCACAAAAAAAAATTACTCGTCGTCTCGACGAATAATCTTCTTACCTTAAATCTAATACCATGAAAAACTGATGCAAAGTTAAGGGTTTTATGTTGTGCAACATAATTTTCAAACAAAAAAATGCACTGCGTTAACTCTTTTTAACCAAATAACTCGTCAAATAGTCCATATCCTCATGAATCGGGGCGTTCGTAAGGCATTCGTATTGCCCCGGTATGCCCTCGGCCCGGCAGGCTTGTTGGAAATGGCACAGGGCTATGCCCATGTCGAGGGCGACGTGTCGGCTGCGGGTGCGACGCATGCTGTAGAAATGTACTCGAGCACCATCAGTGTCGACAAGCGCACGCCACGGCTGTGCGTTCATGGCGCTCGGCGCGCGCCGCACAGCCTCGAGAGGGCGGAAGAATGCGGAATCCCGAGGCACCGGTTCTGAGAAACCGGCCGAAAAGAACATTCGGTCGAAATCAAGACGGGTGTTTTCGCGCACAACGCTGCGTGTGATTCGTTCGAGAAGATGGCGCTTGCCCGAAGGAACACCGACGGGCGACACTGCAACGACCTCCATTCCTTCCGACAGGCATGCGGCCTCGGCAAACACGCTGCCACGGAAAGTGGCTGCCATCCAGCATGTGCCGAGGCCGAGGCGTGTGGCTTCGAGCAGAATGCGCTCGAATTCGTAGCCGGCCGAAAGCCGTGCGGCGGGACTGCCGTCGGTGGAAAGTATCAGAAAGCTGCGTGGGCCGTGTATCACCCCGTAGGTGCCGGGGCGTCTGGCGCATCCTTCGGCGAAATGCGCGAGTCTGACGGCCACGCGGCCTCCGAACGGGGCGGATGTGGCCGCACATGCTTCTTCGAGCGCGGAAACCTGTGCGGCGCTTAGAGGTGTGTCGGCGTAATCGCGTACCGATGAGCGCCGTGCTATGATGTCATAGATGTCCATATGTGCAGTCTTTGCGGCAAAGATACGCAAATTTTGCCGGACAGGAAGCATCCCGTTAGAATCAATGACATCGTGTTTTTTGTCAGAACGAGAACTGCAACATGGTGTTTATGCGGTTGTCGTGGCGCGAAACGCCGTCCATGTCCACCCGCCGTCCGTAGAGATATTCCATGCCGCATTGAAGTCCGGGCAGAATGGTGTAGAACACGTTGGCCGATACGTATTGCGCATAGCTGTACTGCTCGTTCCACGGCGTGCTTCCTCCGTCGTACCGCCCTGCATAGGCACGGGCGTGGCTGTATGTGGCGGAGGCGAATACTTTGGGCGAGAACGTGTACTGCAGTCCGGCGTATGCTCCCCATGCTTTTACGCCCTCGAGACGCCCTTCGCGGCCTGCTTCCGGAGAGAGGTCGAGTCCGAGTCCGGCAAGATCCTGTATGTAGCCGCCGATGCCTCGTCCGTAGGCCGCCTGATAGTATGCCCGGAGCGGGGTGTCGCCGAGTGCCGAACTTCCGCTCAGCTTTATGCCCCAGCCTGTGACGTTACGGTTTTTGTCGTTCACGAGGTCGCGGTACTGGATGTTGCGCATCAGCGCCGAAAACCGCAGCCACCCCGAGCCGTTGTCCCAGCTGTACTGCACATAGGCGGGGATGTCGGGAATCCGTTGTGTGACGGTGCGTGTGCCATCGGCTGCGGTGATGCTCGCATCGGGCAGTTCGACGCTTATGCCGCCTTTGATGCGCGACGAGAACGGATGCTGGTATGACACGATATTGTTGGTGGTGCCGACAAGGCCGCAGGGGCCTTCTGCATCGATGGTGGGCGGCGCGGCCGCGCCGTCTTCAAACAGCGATGATGTATGGCCCACGGTGATGCCGCGGTATGTGATATAGGCGTGGTTGAGCACGAAGCCGTTGCCCGGTCCGGTGAATTTTCCGCTTATGTATGCCCCCACTTTGTTTTTTGTGCCCGGCAGTGCCACGAAGTTGATGAAAATGCGGCTTTGCCCGAGGCTGCCTTGCAGCAGTCCGCCGTCGCCCTCGGGTGTGGCGGAGGGAATTGCTGCCGTGGTGAAGTCGTTGGCGTTGTGAATCGGGTTGCCCCAGTCGAAGACGCCAACGCCTTTGATATAGCCGCCGATGCCGAGATAGAACTTGTCCTGGTTTCCTTTTATGGCGAAACGCGGTGCGGAGGGTTCGTTGAAGCGTTTGGGCGCGTTCTCTATGAAGGCGTCATAGACTTTCTGGTCCGGCTCGCCCGGATTGAAAATAATCTTAACGTCTCCTTCGTCGGGTACGGTGGGATGGTTCTGCGCCTGGAGCGGGCCTGTGGCTATGGCGCCGGCGCATATTGTAATGATGACGCTTTTTTTCATTGCTATTGAATATATTCGTCGTTTATGCGGAAAGTGAAAGAATTGCGTTTTGCCACGACAAGAATGCCGAACAGCAGAGTGAGCGCGAAATTCAAAACAAAAGGGAAGTGGTTGCTTGACGTTCTGAAAATATGTCTGAAAAAGTCGATGACGAACGGAGCCACCGTCACGGCGATGTAGTTGACCGACAGCACTATGGCGAGTGCAAGCGTGGACTTGCGGCCGTCGGTGACGGTATAGGTGGCTTTGTCGTAGATTACAGGCTGGAACACGCCATAGCCGAAGCCCATAAGCGTGGAGGCCACATAGAGCAGCCAGTAGTCGCCGGCGAGTGCCATAAGCAGCAGTCCTCCTGCTATTGATGCCGTGGCCACGGCCATGGTGCGCTGTCCGAGCCGTCTTATGATGAAAGGCAGGCAGAATCCCGGCAGGAACACAGCCAGATAGAAAAGGGCTGTCACCGTGCCGGTGACGCTGCTGCTCAGGCGGTCTCCCTGAATAAGGAAAGGTAGATAATAGGATATGACTATGACGGAATAAGTGGCGAAGGCATAAAAGCCTATCAGACCGGCAATGCGCCCGAGGATAAAACCGCCGCGCACCCGCTCTCCCGCCCCGGGGCGGGCCCATGCGGGAGCGGAAGACGCGGCGTCGGCCGGCATCGGCACGCCCGACGGCATGTTTATCTTTTCCGACGCCTGTGGGTTGCGGCAGCGTACGAGCATCATAAGCGCCAGCGGTATGGCAGGTATCAGGTATACGAGGAAGGGCAGGTGCCAGTTGCCCTTGTTGAGCCATCCCACCACAAAAGTGGCCAGTACGAGCGCCATATTCGATATGCCGCTTTTTATGCCGAGCTGCTGCATGCGGTACCGCCCCACGAACGTGTCGGCTATCATGCCTGCCGCAAGCGGAATCACAAGGCCGCATCCGCATCCCAGCACGCAGCTTATCAATATAAGCTCCACCATGTTGTCGGCAAAGAAATAAAGCACTCCGGCCGCAAGGTAGATGGAAAGTCCAGTTATCACGATGCGCACCTTGTCGCGCGATTCGGAGAGTTTGCCGGAGAACAGCACGAAGGGTATTATCAACAGGTTCGGCAGCACCGTGAGCAGTTGGATTTCCAGGTCCGATGCATGCGGGAATATTCTGTCGAGGTTGCCGAGCATGGGGCTGACGGCCAGCCCCGGAAGGTTGACCACCAGCGACACCGACCATATTGCCAGCAGAGCCGGCAATGTGATGGTGCCTTTTCCGGTGGGTATTCTCATGGCCGTATCATTTGGTTTGTTCCTCTTTTTGCATTGCAGCCTGCACTTCCGTGTCGGATGGCTGGTAGCCGGCCGGCCATTTCGACGCCTGCGCGGGAGTGCGGCCCTCTATCTGCCAGTCGAAGGGGTAGAATGTGGAGTCGGGGCTGCGCCACGATTTCTTACGTTTGGCGTAGACAATAAGGGGGAGCGCGATGAACACGGCCACTCCTGCCACGAGCACGCCTACGTAGACTGCCGGGCTGCCCGTCTTGATCTGCGACGGCGGCACGAAACTGAGCACTCCGGCCACTACTGCTCCGGCCACTCCGACGGCTGTGACGAGCCACATGCCGAACTTGCCGCCGGGCACTCTGAAGCCACGGCTCTTGTTGGGCGCCGTGCGGCGCAGGCGCACGAAAGACGCATATATGATGACTACCATTATGAGGTAAATGATGGTGGACATCTGGCTGAGTATCTGATAGGCCGACTCCACCGAGGGCAGAAGCACGAGCACCAGCGAGAGAAGCGACACGATGGCGGCCTGTGCGTAAAGTATAGTAGTCTGCACGCCGTTTCTGTTGGTGTGCTGCAGCGAGCGAGGCAGGAATCCGGCTTTGCCTACTGCAAGCAGGCCGGTGGACGGGCCGGCGATTACGACGCTTACCTGTCCGAGCACTCCGAATGTGATCAGGAGTGCCATTACATTGCCGAGCCATGGCGCGCCTATGGATGCCCAAAGGTCGTTGTAGGCCACGAGGAGGCTTTGCAGCAGATTTATCTTGCTTTCGGGGATTACCACGCCTATTGCAAGCGTGCCGAGAATAAAGATGGCCAGGATGATGAGTGCTGCTATAAACACCGATTTAGGAAAATCCTTTGCGGGGTTTTTCATGCCCGGCACCTGCACGGCCTGTATTTCCATGCCGGCGAAGAACAGGAAGATGCTTGCAGCCAGCACAATGGTGCCGAATTGTGAGAAGTCGGGCCAAAACGGCTTGTCGAGCGGCAGATACACGGTTTTTCCGAGCAGCAGGTAGACAACGCCCATGACGATGAGCACGGCGGCGGGGATTATCGTGCCGAAAAGGCCTCCGAGAGTGCTCAGTTTGTTGGCGTAGCGCATGCCGCGGAAAGTGTTGAACGTGCACACCCAGTACACTCCCAGCACGATGAGCAGCGTGTAGATGCGGTTGCCGGCGAGACGCGCGTCAAAAGCTTCCGGCCAGAAGATGTAGGCGAGAGACACGGCGCCGAACATAAGCACGGCAGGGAACCATATCACCACCATCTGCCAGTCCAGATACATGCTCAGCCATCCCGTGCGAGTGCCGAATGCCTCCGACACCCAGCGGAACACACCGCCCGAGCGCGTGTAGGTGGAAGCGAGTTCCGCGCACACAAGGGCGTAAGGCACAAGGAACACGAGCGCCGCGAACACGTAATAGAATATTGATGTGAGCCCGAATTCGGCCTGCGACGCAAGACCTCGCATACTCACGATAGTAGTCACTATCATGATGGCCATAGCCATCATGGATATTTGTTTCGCGCCTCCCTTGGGATGCGTGTGTGGAGTCTCTTCGCTTATACCGCCGGGGGCAGATGACTGTTGAGACGTGGAAATGTTTTTTTCGGTAGCCATAGCGGTCTGTACTTATGATGAAATGGAAAGGAGCCGATACCGGTTTTTCATCCAGTATCGGCTCCCGGCTTAATGTGTCAAGGCTCCGTGGCCTTGCGTGTATGTGTTGCTTGTCAGCGTGCGGGGTAAACCACAGGATAGGCTTCGGCGAGTTTCGTGCCCACCTTATAGTGCATGCCCGGCTGGGCGGTGAAGCTGACGTTGCTGCCGGCCTCGAACACCATCACGATGTCGGAACCGCCGAACTGGAAGTAGGATATTTCTTCGCCTTTATGAAGCACCTGGCCCACTTCTGCGGTCATGACTACGGACGATACCTGTGCCATGCCCATGGGCAGAATGGCTACAAGGCCGATGGGGCTGTCGATTACGATGAGGCCGCGGCACTGCATGAATTCATAGCCGGGGGAGTCCGGTGCGTCGAGGTGGCGTATCATTTTGACGTGGTTTCGTCCGTCGGCCACAGCTTCGTCCCGGTCGGCTACGACTTCAAGGTAGACTGTGCCCTGGATGAAGCGCGATTCGAGTACGCGGCCGGCCACAGGCGCATGCTGGCGGTGATAATCGGTGGTGTTCAGGAACGAGTGCATCCACATGCCGCCTTTGAAGCGGTCTCTGTAGGGGCTGTCGGCGAGAAGTTCCTGGATTTTCCAGCGTATGCCTTTGATGTCTACTTCGGAGTTGTCGCTCACCTCCCATTGTCCGCCGAATGTGGAGTCGGCCGGCGATGTGATTATGCGGCTGTCTTCAATGGCTGCGATTGGGTGCGTGCCCGGTTTGTAATGGCGTGCGAAAAATTCGTTGAAGGTCTTCCATCCTCCGTGGGGCTGGATGTACATGTCCATGTTGTAGGCCGGGGAGTCGTAGTAGGACTGTACGGCTTCCGGGGTGAGCGATTCGGGCTGGTCCATCCATTTGCCGAATTCCTGGATGTATTTTCTCATCCATAGCGAAAGCGGAGTGAGAGGTTCGGCGGGGTTGTGGGGCATCACGGCGTTCTGGAGGCTCTTTACGGGTTCCTGGTCGAGGATGAAATAAAAGAGACACACGTGCTTGTACACGATTTTTCCGGGCTGGTTTTCGGTTGGAACCCATGTCATTTGCGCGTCAAGCCATGCGTAGTAGTCGTCAAGAGTCTTCATTTCGTCCATTTCCACGGCATTGTATGATTTTGCTTTGTCGAATGCCTGCTGGAATTTGTCCTGCCAGTTGTTTTTCTGAATCATGTCGAGGAGTTCCTGCACGATTGGCTGATGGGTTGTCTGTGCCATGTTGAGAGAGGTATAAAAGTTAGTTTATGTTATGTGTGTAGTGCCGTTGCAGGGATACGTCCCCTGTAAAAGACTCAATAGTGAAACGTCTCGCGATGCCGAAAGTTCAGATAGGCTTGCTTTTTATCTTATTTTTCCGTATCGGTTGAATCAGAAGAACTGGAGACCGCCTACATGGGCATACAAAAAGTTCCGAAAGCGGATTGAGACCGTTTTCTCCCAACTCAACGACAGTCTTATGATGATACGCAATTACGCAAAGCAATCCTGCGGACTTTTCACCCGAATGGCAGGTAAAATAGCCGCTATGACCTTCATGCAATATGTCAATTACATTAATCATCGTCCGATTGGGCAGATAAAATATTCTCTAATTTAATTCAACCAACAGGTCTTATTTTTAACTTTTGCTACACATTGTCCGCAAAAAAATCATACCGCTCATGCAAGATTTGCGCCATTGCGGGATTCTATATGGTAGAACAACCAATTAAACACTACTAAGTATGATAAGAAAACATTCATTATTGCAGTTTCTTGCAGGCGCCGTGATGCTGGCTGCGCTGCCGTCGTGCATCAATGACGACGACACGTCGGGTATTAATCTCCCGACAGCGCTGGTGACCGTATGCCCCGACGAAGACGGCACCTTCGTCATGCATCTCGACAACACCACCCGTCTGGTGCCGACAAATCTCGCGTCGTCGCCGTTCGGAAAAAAAGAAGTGCGTGCGCTCGTCAACTATACCGAGACGGAAGAATACACGGACGACGATAAAATAAGAAATGTAAAGGTGAACTGGCTGGACAGCATACGCACAAAACTGCCGGTGGAAAGCGCAGGCGACCGCAATGACGAAATGTTCGGCAAAGACCCGATTGAAATCGTGCGCGACTGGGTCACGGTGGCCGAAGACGGATATATTACACTGCGCGTACGCACTCTATGGGGGATTCAAAACACCAGACACGCCATAAACCTCCTTACCGGCGTGAATGAGTCAGACCCCTATGAGCTGGAGATAAGGCACGATGCCAAAGGCGACATACATGGAGAATGGGGCGACGCCCTTGTAGCCTTCAACCTCAACGGTCTTGCAGGAGAACTCGGCGATGTGGCCAAGATTAAACTGAAATGGATGTCGTTCAGCGGCGAAAAGTCAGTCGAGTTTGATTTGAAAATGCGGCCTTTGAAGCAAGACGTGGACGCAAGCTCCATCCTGCACTCAAAAGCAGTGGAGTAGGAGTAAGAAAACGGCAATTGTGTCCGTTACAATAAAAAATAGCGATTACACAAAAAGCCTTTCGGGATGGGCGTGAAGGAGTTTGGGGAATCCTTCTCAGCCCTCCCCGAAAGGATTGTTTGCTGCTATGGCGCCAAAAGAAACAGACAACGAATTGCAGCTCCTTGGCCTTATAAGACAGGGCGATTCTGCGGCTATGAAGGCGGTGTATTCCAGATACGTCCGTTATCTCGCAGCCGTATGCTCGCGATATATACTTAACAGCGAGGATGTGAAGGATGTGTTGCAGGATAGTTTTCTGAAAATATTCTCCGGAATAGAATCTTTTGAGTACAGAGGCGAGGGCTCGTTGAAAGCATGGCTTGCAAAGGTTACAGTAAATGAAATATTAAAGTTTCTCAGGCGCGACAAACGTATGGAACTTGTGGAGATTTCCGATAGCGAGCACGGCCTGCCCGAAGATGAGCCGGATATAGACGCATTACCTTCATCTTTGATATATAGCCTGATACGCGAACTCCCCGACGGCTATCGGACAATATTTAATCTGTACGTCGTCGAAAATAAAAGCCATAAAGAAATTTCGGCATTGCTGGGCATAAAAGAGAGCACTTCCGCTTCACAGCTTCACAGAGCCAAATCTTTGCTGGCGGCAAAAATAAGGCAACACCAAAACATGACACCTTTATCGACATGAATGAAGACTGGCTGAATAAAATCCGCGACCGCATGGCGGATTATGAAATAGACGAGCCGGACGGTTTATGGACGGCCATTGAGAACCGGAGCCAGGCCCCGGCCTCCGGCCATGGTCGCCCGGGGCGCAATGTCATATTGGCATGGGTAAGGAGAAGCGCGGCCGCCGCCGTGCTGGCTGCTGTGGGTTTGTTGTGTTTCTATGTGATGAAGGATGCGGGAAATTTCGCAGAACCGCCGTCGTCACCTGTTGTAGCCGAACGTGTGTGTCCGCCTGCCGGCGTGGAAACACCGGCACAGGCGGCTGCAACTTCCGGAAAAACTTGTGCAGTCGGGAAGCCGGGCCTGCGGTGCGCCGGCGAAATCCGTAAAACCTGTGCTGAAAGCGTGGCCGCCGAGACAGTCGTCCGAGACAGTCTGCAAGAGGGGGGCCGGGAACAAAAGGACACTATGCCCGTGACAAAAGAAACCACCTATGGGATGCAATTAAAGGAACGCACATACCATATAGCCTCCATCGCTCCGCAGAACCGGCCGGCCGGAAAAATCTCATGCTCCATGTTCGCCTCGGGAGGAGCCGGGTCGGTGCTGAACAGACATTACGCCGGCGAAATCGCTGCGGGAAGCATAGGAGTGGACAATGCCGTGTGGAAAGACGACCCGATGCTGGGCATTCTGCTGTTCAACCGGGGACAGGATATTGAGACAGACGTCCGGCATCGTTTTCCGGTAAGGGCCGGAGTGACGGTTTCCTATAGTCTTAGCGACAGATTCGCTGTCGAAAGCGGGCTCAGCTATACGAACCTGACATCCGACATCAGAGAAGGCAGCGAAAACCATTATTATGCCGGCCAACAGCGGCTACACTACATCGGTATGCCTCTGAATCTGAAATACCGCATTCTTTCATGGCGCAGACTGGATGTATATGCCTCATCCGGCATCCTTGTGGAGAAGTGTGTGTCGGCTAAAATAGATAAAGAGTATGTAATCAGCCATCAAGGCGTGGGACGTGGAAAAGAGGACATCCGCGACAAGCCCCTGCAATTGTCTGTGGGCTGTGCGGCAGGCGTGCAGTACAACCTCGTGAATCTGCTCGGAGTGTATGTGGAGCCGGGCATGAATTATTATTTCAACGACGGCTCGCCGCTACAGACAATATACAAAGAAAAACCTTTGAATTTCAACTTTAACATAGGCCTGAGGCTTACATTCGGAAAATGATAATTGATTAATATTGTGTGCTTATAATAAAGGGGATGCCGTTTGTAATAAAATTTACGATTCGGCCTCCCCTGGTTTAATATGATGGCTTTCAGAATCCTGAGAACATGTTTTCAAACAGGTTTCGGATTTCGTTCCGTACTCTGCGGAACACACCGATTATATAGTCTTCAGTACCGGTGGCTTCTGAAGGGTCGTCGAATCCGAAATGAAGGCGATGTTTTACTTCGCCCAAAAACACCGGACATGTTTCATTCGCGCCGCCGCATACGGTAATTACATAGTCCCACATTTCGTTGATGTATTCAGATACATTGTGCGGAGTATGGCTGCTTATGTCGATTCCGGCTTCGTCCATCACCTCGATAGCTTTGGGGTTGACTTTTTCCGAAGGGTTTGTGCCTGCAGAAAAAACTTTGAATCCGGGATGTAAAGACTGTAAAAAACCATGAGCCATTTGGCTTCGGCAGCTATTGCCGGTACATAGAATCAGTATCTTCATAAGATTCTGTTGAATAAGTATCCTGATAAGATTATAATCACACTCACCATCCCGAAGAATATCCCTATTAGCTTCCATGTCATTACTTTTTTCAGCAAAGTTGCTTCCGGTAAGGATAATCCTACGACAGCCATCATGAAAGCGAGTGCGGTGCCTATCGGGATTCCTTTGCTGACGAATACCTGGATTACAGGTACGACACCTGCGGCATTGGCGTACATCGGAACCGCAAGTATGACCGATACCGGTACGGCATACCAGCTGTCCTTGCCCATCCATTGTGCGAAGAATTCGTCGGGCACAAATCCGTGCATGCCGGCTCCTATTGCTATGCCTATGAAAATATATACAAGCACTCCTTTTACAATGTTCCATGCATCATGTACTATTGTAGGCATACGCTTTATAAATGGCAGTTTTTCCGATTGCCATGTTTCTGTTTCGGCTTCTGATACGGCTTGTATCTGGCGTACCCATGGCGTAAGCAGGCTGTTCAGGTTCATCCTGCCGAGTAGCATGCCTCCGAGCATACCCATGGTTATGCCTGCAGCTATATATACTGCAGTAATTTTCCAGCCGAATGCTCCGGCAAACATAGCCACGGCTACTTCGTTGACAAGAGGAGATGTTATCAGGAATGCGAAAGTGACTCCCAAGGGTATGCCGCCTTTGACAAATCCTATGAACAACGGAATGGACGAGCATGAACAGAATGGTGTGATGGCACCGAACAGCGCCGCGAAAAAATACTCCAGTCCGTAGAACTTGCGGCTTGCAAGGTAATGCCGTAGTCTTTCAATTGGAAAATAAGCGTTTATTATACCCATTACGACGGAGATGAAAAACAACAGCAGGGTAATTTTTATGGAGTCGTAAAAGAAGAAATTTACAGCACTCCCCCAATGCGATTCCGGCGACAGACCGAACACCCCATACACAAGCCAGTCGGCAAAATTATGTATCATGCAAGCAGCTCCATGATTTGTTGCACGCTAAGTCGCTTGCCTTTCGACACGACTTTGCCGTCAACCACAAGTGCCGGAAGCGACATAACGTTATACTCCATGATTTTCATAAGATTCTCCTCCTTGGCGACAGTGGCATCAATGCCGAGCTGAGCCACAGCATCCTGAACGTTGATGTATAGGGCTTTGCATCCTGCGCAGCCAGTTCCTAATACTTTGATTTCCATGTTTGTCTGTAGTTATAAATTTGTCTGTGAAGTACTGTCTTTTTGCAAATCGTTGTTTGGCGAATTACGAATATGTCCGATAAAAATAAAAAATCTACCGGCAGCATTCGTTATTTTCAGAGAGGCTGTGGCCGTCAAGCATTTCGGAAAACATCTGCTTTGCATTATTCCAGTTCTCCGTATTTATGCAGTATCTCACTTTCGGAGGTTCTATCGTGCCTTGTATTAATCCTGACTCCTTGAGTTCGCGGAGATGTTGCGAAACGGTAGCTTTCGCTATCGGCAAGACCTCATGAATGTCCCCGAAGAAACATTCGTTTCTTCGGGCCAAAAACTGTAGAATCGCGATGCGGGTGGGGTGTCCCATCGCTTTGGTGCATCTAACAATTGAAAAGGGACCCGGATAGCAATTGAAAAAGGGACCACCCG
>ERZ777305.911-NODE-911-length-43034-cov-8.291608_pt1 | contig 43034 bp, 40 predicted proteins | sample MGYA00374965_ERZ777305 | MGnify/ENA primary metagenome ERZ777305 (study PRJEB29328, sample SAMD00013331) | mouse gut metagenome | study: EMG produced TPA metagenomics assembly of the Metagenome analysis of fecal microbiota from mouse which was promoted...
GACCCTCAACGGTTTTCAAGACCGCCGCAATCGACCACTCTGCCATCTCTCCTTATATCGAGGCATCGGTTTTGCGGTGCAAAGTTAGAACGAATTTTTATAATTTGCAAATTTTAGCCGTTTTTTTTCGCTATTTTTGATTTTATCGCCCCTCGGCACTTGCGCTTCACGACAAAGTTGCGTATCTTTGCCAACTATTAGCCCTCATAATCTACTATCTTATGAAACGATTCCTTCTATTCATAGCTGTATTGTTTGCATGGAGCGCAGCCCTATGCTACACCTCCCAAGTAATCGAAGTGCCGGCAAAAGCCATCAAAAGCCCGATGAAAGTCACAGTAATAACCCCCGACAGCGCCGCCATGCCCGGCGCCCGCTTCCCGGTGGTCTACCTGCTCAACGGCCACGGAGGCGACTACACCTCGTGGACGACAATCACCGACCCCGGCCTCGGCCGATATGCCGACCAATACGGCATGGTGCTCGTCATGCCCGACGGACGCGACAGCTGGTACTGGGACTCGCCCAAGCACCCCGAAATGGCAATGGAAACATTCATCACCACCGAGCTCGTGCCCTATATCGACGACTCATTCCCCACCCTCCCCTCTCCCGACAAACGAGCCATCACCGGCTTCAGCATGGGCGGCCACGGCGCGCTGTGGCTCGCAATGCGCCATCCCGACATTTTCGGCTCCGCCGGCTCCATGAGCGGCGGCGTCGACATCCGCCCGTTCCCCGAAAAATGGCACATGAACCAGTGGCTCGGCCCGATCGGCGAAAACCGGGCCTCGTGGGACAGCCACACCGTAATCAACCTCGTGCCCACCCTCGAAGACGGCACTCTCAATATAATCTTCGACTGCGGCTCCGGCGACTTCTTCGCCGAAGTGAACAAAAACCTCCACAAGGCCCTGCTCAAAAAAGGCATCAAGCACACCTACCAGAGCCGGCCGGGCGTCCACTCACATAAATACTGGCGCCGCTCCGCAGAAGACCACATCCGTTTCTTCGACGACAATTTCCGCGCCAAATGATTCTAACCGGACTTGAAGCTGTAAATTTCAAAAACATCGGAGAGGCCCGCCTCGAACTCTCGCCGAAAGCAAACTGCTTCCTCGGCGACAACGGCATGGGCAAAAGCAACCTCCTCGACGCGATATACTACCTCGGAATAGGCAAAAGTTTCACCGGCGCGCTCGACCCAATGCTAATCCGCCGCGGCGACGACTTCACAATGCTCCGCGGCACATACCTCCGCAAAGGCATCGCCGAAGAACTCACCGTGGGCATACGCCAAGGACGCCGCAAATCATTCCGGCGCGGAGGCAAAGACTACAAACGCCTCAGCGAACACCTGGGCAAATTCCCCCTGGTGCTCATATCCCCGGCCGACATGGACCTCGTCACCGGAGCAGCCGACGAACGCCGCAGGTTCATGGACATGATCATCGCCCAGACCGACCCCCGCTATCTCGACATGCTCATCCGCTACAACCGCGGCCTCGAGCAACGAAACAAAATGCTCAAGTCCGGCGTCACCGACCGCGAGCTATTCCTCGCCATCGAAGCCGGAATGGAAATTTCAGCCGAATACATCGCCGCCGCCCGCCGCGACTGGACCACCCTCCTCACCGGCATATTCGGCAGATACTACCGCCTCATCTCCGGAACCGACGAGCAGGCAGCCCTCGCCTACACCTCACACCTCCTCGCCCCGGGCACATCGCTCGTCGACATATTCGAACAACGCCGCCCCCGCGACGCAGCCGTGGGATACACCACCGCCGGCATACACCGCGACGACATCGAGATGACCCTCGCCGCAATGCCCCTCCGGCGCACCGGCTCACAAGGCCAGATAAAAACCTACACCATAGCCCTGCGCCTGGCCCAGTTCGAATTCATAAAAAAAGCATCCGCCATGACACCCCTGCTCCTCCTCGACGACATCTTCGACAAACTCGACGCCGGGCGCGTAGGCCGAATCATGGACGTGGTCGGCTCCGAAACATTCGGCCAAATCTTCATCACCGACACCAATCGCAAACACCTCGACGAGCTCCTCGCACGCGCCGGAGAATACGCCATGTGGCACGTCGCCGACGGATCATTCGAAAAAATCAGCGAAACATCACGATGAAAAAAAGAGAAGCACTGTCAATCGGCGAAATAATCCGCCGGGCTATCGAGCAAACCGGAAAATCCGACGAATTCGACCGCCAGCAAGCATGCTTCCTCTGGAGCGAAATAGTAGGCCCGGCCATCAACCGCCAGACAACACGCCGATGGATCGACCGCGACACCCTCCACGTCACCATAGCGTCCGCGGCGCTCAAAAACGAACTGCTATTCCTCGCTCCCGCCCTCGTCGACCGCATCAACTCCGCAGTCGGCCGCCCCGTCATCACACAAATAATAATACATTAATATATAATGAATATATAATGGAAGAAAAAGAACCCGTATTCCGCCACCACGTACCCGTGCAGATGCGCTTCGCCGACATCGACATACTCGGCCACGTCAACAACGGAGCATACCTCCAGTACATGGACCTTGCAAAAGTGCGATACTTCTCCGAAATCCTCGCCGACACCCTCGACTGGCACAAAGAAACACTCGTGGTGGCCAACATCAACTGCACATTCATGGCCCCCACATTCTGGGGCGACGAAATCGAAGTCGTCACCACAATCGAATCAATATCCGTGCACTCGCTCATACTCCTCCAGCGCGTAGTCGACACACGCACCAAAGCCACAAAATGCGAATGCCGCTCCGTCATGGTCGGATTCGACCCACGCAACTCCACAGCCCTCGAAATACCCGGCACATGGCGAAGCCTATTCTCCACATTCGAGCAACGCGACCTCCAAACCCACACACCACATTGATTGTTGATAATACAAAACAACAACCAAAACAATATCGGAAAATGAAAGGACGTACAATCTCAGCAATCGGAATCATCGCCGCCATAGCGGCCGCCGCGCTAATCTACTTCCGCAACATGACAGCGGCCCATGTCGTCGTGGCCGGAGGAATACTCTTCGTGGCCGTAGGCCTCATCAACATGATATGCTTCAGCATCGGACGCGGAAGCATAAAAGGACTCGCCCGCATCCTCTCGATCATCACCAACACCGGAGCAATCGTCCTCGGCATAAGCATGCTCGTGTTCACATCCACATTCTCCCCCCTCATACCATTCGTCTTCGGGCTCCTCTCTGCCGTATGCGCCCTGTGGCAATTCTTCCTCCTGGCAGCAGGCACCCGCCCCGTGCGGCTCCCCGGATGGCTATACATATTCCCCATGGCGCTCGTGGCCCAAGCCGTCTACACCATCCTCCGACGCGGAGCAATGCCCGAGTCGGCCACAATGCTCATCACCGGCATAGCCCTCGCCACATTCGCCCTCGCATGCCTCATCGAAGGAACCCTGCTCGGAAACGAACACCGCAAAGCCATCCGCGCCACCGCCCAATCCCCCGAAATCACCACCGACGACCTCGACGACACCGACACCCCACAGCCCGAAAAAGAAACCCCAAAAACCAACGAAATCGGTGTAAATGAAAAAAAATCAACAAAATAGCACATTTTTTTGCTATTGATTCAAAAAAAATTCCGATATTTGCACTTGCAAAATAAAAAGGCCCACGCGGGCCCCTGCAAACTACGCCTCAAAACAGCACCCCATTAACTAACCACAGACATAAAGATACAGCAATGACAAAAGCCGATATCGTCAACGAAATAACCCGCGCAACAGGTATCGAACGCGCCCATGTGCTCGAGACCGTCGAAAAATTCATGGAAGTTGTCAAAGAATCCCTCATCAACGGCGAAAACGTTTATCTCCGCGGATTCGGCAGCTTCATCATAAAAGTACGCTCCGAGAAAACAGCCCGCAACATCACAAAAAACACCACAATCGTGATACCCGAGCACAAAATCCCGGCTTTCAAACCCGCAAAATCATTCATGGAAGACGTAAAATAACCTTCCATAAAACATCGATACAAAACTAATTCAACCATATTTCTAACCCTTTAATTTTTGCTAAAATGCCCAGCGGAAAGAAAAGAAAAGGCCACAAGATGGCTACTCACAAACGCAAAAAACGTCTCCGTAAGAACCGTCACAAGAAGAAATAAGCCGGGTCCGTCACCCATTGTGGCGCAACTCCGCTTCTTCCCGGTTTACACCCTCGGGACCACATCGTAAAATCCAAGAACATACTTAGAATGGGGGCACACTGTTTGGGTAGTCCTGTCTAAGTCTGTTCTTTGATTTTTTTAACCCCTTCAACAAAACAAGTACTCAACCTTACATGAAAAGCGAACTAATAGTCGATGTCCAGCCCTCCGAAGTCTCTATCGCACTCACGGAGGACACAAGGCTTGTATCCCTTCAAAAAGAAGCGAGAAACATAGCCTATGCCGTGGGCGACATCTACCTGGCTAAGGTCAAAAAACTTATGCCCGGGCTAAACGCCGCCTTCGTAAACGTAGGATACGACAAAGACGCTTTCCTCCACTATCTCGACCTCGGTTCACACTTCGCCTCCTACAACGCATTCATCAAAGACCTGCTCGGCGATACAAAACGCATCCCAAGCCTTTCAAAGATGAAACTCCTCCCCGACATCGACAAGCACGGCTCCGTCACCGACACACTCGCCCCCGGACAGCAGCTGCTCGTACAGATCGTCAAAGAACCAATCTCATCAAAAGGCCCAAGACTCACCACCGAAATAGCATTCACCGGACGATACATCGTCCTGATGCCATTCACCGACAAAATCTCAATATCCCAAAAAATCAAAAGCACCGAAGAAAAACTCCGCCTTCGCCAACTCATAGCATCAATAAAGCCGAAAAACTTCGGCGTAATCGTGCGCACATCAGCCGAAGGCAAAGGAGCAGCCGAACTCTGCAACGAACTCAAGACACTCATCGGATGCTGGGACGAGACAATAAAAAAGGCACAGCAGGCCACAGCCCCCGAACTAATCTTCGAAGAAGAAAGCCGCATCGTAGGAATGCTCCGCGACGTTTTCAGCCCATCCTTCGAAAGCATCACCGTAAACGACGCACAGGTATACACCCAAATTGAAAAATACGTCGCACTCATAGCCCCCGAACGCAAAGACATCGTAAAACTCTACGCCGAAGACATTCCGATCTTCGACAAATTCTCCATCACAAAACAAATAAAATCATCGTTCGGGAAAACAGTATCATTCAAATCAGGAGCATACCTCATCATCGAGCACACAGAAGCCCTTCACGTAATCGACGTAAACTCAGGCAACCGCTCAAAAGCCGCGCCCGACCAAGAAAGCAACGCACTCGAAGTCAACCTCCGCGCCGCCGACGAAATAGCACGCCAGCTCCGCCTCCGCGACATGGGCGGAATCATCGTCATCGACTTCATCGACATGAACAAAGCCGAGCATCGCCAGGCCCTGTACGACCACATGCGCGAAGTCATGGCAAACGACCGCGCACGCCACAACATACTCCCCCTGAGCAAATTCGGCCTCATGCAGATCACACGCCAAAGAGTGCGCCCAGTCCTTGACATCGTCACAACCGAGACATGCCCCTCATGCTTCGGCAAAGGAGAAGTGATGCCATCGCTGCTGTTCACCGACACTCTCTTCGAAAAACTCCAATACGTAGTAAACGTGCTCGGCCTGCGCAACTTCCGCATGTACGTCCACCCATACGTCGAGGCATACATCAAAAAAGGCCTCTTCTCATCCATCTACGGCACATGGCGCCGCCAGCTCGGACGCACATTCAAAATCATACCCGACCAGGCCCTCGCAATGCTCCAATACCGCGTAATCGACCAGCAAGGCAACGAGCTCGACCTCAAAGAAGAAAAAGACATGAACACCTCCTCAACCGAGAAAACAAAAAACAAAGCCAAGAACCGAGGCAAAGACAAAGAGGAAAACGACACCTGACACAAAGTCCTTATCCCTCACCAACCCAAAAAGCGCATGAGCACCCGCCCATGCGCTTTTATCATTTAGGAACGCGAGCCTCCGGCTTGCGAAAAACAACCCGGCAGCAACAGCAACCCGGCAGGAACGCAAGCCTCCGGCTTGCGAAAAGCAATCTGCCGAAAACCTATTCTACAAAATCATATTCCGATTCATCCCATTCATCATCATCCCCATCCTCGATAACCAAATCATACTCCCCCGGCACATTCTTTTCAAGCGCCGGCAGATAACGGCTCGCTTCCAGACGAGAGCCGCAGCACAGACAGCGACGCCCGTCACGCCCATACTCATACTCAATTAGAGGAACATCATCACCATCCTCATCAAGAATAAACTGCGTCAAGGCAAAATCACGGTGAGGCGCGATACCCGCCTCCTCCGCAAACTCCACCGCGCCCAAAATCAAATTATGCACCTCGGCATACCCAATCTCCTCCATCGGAGGAAAACGGTCCAGAATATCATCAAACTCATCCTGCGGGATACTGAACACATACCACGTATCCTTCACCCCCGTGCACCACGTATCCACAAGAAACGCGCCCACAGTCAGCGTCCCCTGCGGATGCCGGCGAACAACCAAGACCGACGTCTCGCCGCTCTCCTCCCATCCCGGGATATAATAGCACACCTCCACAGGCAGATTCCTCACCCGCTCGCGGATATACTTCTTCTCCGAAAAACCTCCGGACTGAACCTTCTTCTTACTACTCTTTGCCATAAAAAAATAAATTTCCCCAAAATTACGATAAAAATCCAATACTTGCTCAAATAAAAAAATGTTTTTAACTTTGCATTGTGCACGACCAAACTTGTTCGCGCGCAATACATAACAAAAAAGCGTTTACACGCGCTGATTCTTGGCTCCTAAGAACTTCGCAACTTCAACAGCATAGTCAAGGATGTGGCAACGGTAGATGCCCCTGGTCTGATAATTTCCCCTCGGCACATACACATGCGTCGGGGCATGTTATCGCATACCGCGTGGGCCTCTTGCGTTGTCCGTCTCACTATGCTGGGCAATGCGAAGGCCTTTGGGAGCGAGATGGGCCGACGTATAGACTCCCACGCTTTTTCACATATCCACGGCAAAAAGGGAGAGAGTTGCCAACCCTCCGACCATGCAAAAAACAATAGGAGCAATGATACGCGACGAACTGCGCCGGCAAGAGCGCAGCGTAGCCTGGTTCGCCCGCAAAATATGCTGCTCCCGCACCCACGCCTACAAAATCTTCGAAAAAGACAACATCGACATCCTCCTGCTCGCCCGCATATCCCGCGCCCTCGGCCACAACTTCTTCGACGACCTCTCCCGCACAATAGGAACACATCCCTCCGGCTTGCAAAAGCAAGAACACAAGCACGAACACTAACCGCGAAGCGCTTTGCAAGGCAAAAAAACCTCCGGCTTGTGAAAAACACCCCCTCGGGCCGCCACCGTGCCCCGCGTTTCAACGCGGGGTCCCCTGTCTTAAAATCCGATACACAACCGTCACCCCATCCAACACACGCCCCCGCCCCCTTTTTGCCCCCAAACCCCTACCTTTGCATATACAAAAAATAATCTATATGAAACATTTATCAAGTCACATCCTAAAACTCATCCTTGCAGTATCGGCCCTTATCGCCTGCGCAAACTGCTACGCTGACGAAGTAGCCAAAATACACAAAAAAGAATCCTGCGGATTTGAATGGGTAAAAGTAAGTTATTCAGGTTTGACGGGCGCACAAACCACGTCCGGCGATTGGATTGTGCCTCTTGACCGTCACAATATATACTTCGACAACTTTGATAAAGGTGGAAAATATTATGGCTATTTTCTATCCACCAAAGAAATGGACGACGGCAAAAGGAAATCATCGCTTATTACATCGACAGGTGAAGAATTGGTTCCTCATGGAAGATACGGCACGTTTTTTTGGAGCGAAGGACGTATGGTCGGCACCGGGCCAAACGGATACGAAACTATCAACATCAACCTTTCCAAGCTCCTGCTTCCCTCTCCCCAGGCCGACCTCAACCAACTGCTCATTGGTTCATGGAAAAACGTCGAATCCCCTTTAGATGAAGAACTTTCATTTTACAAATGCTCTGATTTTTCATACTTTTTCAGGGAAAAAATAATAGACTATATTCGTTTTGTTGATGGAAAATGGACAATTTCGGGGCAATACATCATATTTAAATCCGATGAAGACAAAATCGATGCGAAATATTCCGTCAAAGTCCTCTCACCCACTGAAATCAAGTTAATATCCATTCAAGGCTCAGAAATCTTTCAAGGCAAATATCGTAAAAAACAAAAAAATTGATATTTAAAATCCACCTAAAATAAATCACTGATGCCAACATAATTAAAAAAATACTTACATTTGCATTCAAGCATTAGAGCAAATATGCAGAGTCATAACATCTGAACACGTTAATTTATTCCATTTACTTTTTTTCACATTTCAAACATATGGTGGCTATCATCTTTGCAATAGTTATTATTGTCATCATTGCCTTGTTTATTATTCAACGGTTTAGGCGCAATATTCCCGTTGCACAAAGAGCAAGATATACGTGGATGGAGATTCTGAATCCATTTAACACCGCGCCTCTTTCCGTCTATCATAAACTTTCTCCAGAGAACAAGGGCAATGTATGGAGCATAATCGGCAGCCTGTTCGTGGCTATCATCACAGGTTGGCTTGGTTTCTCCGTCCAATATATGATGATAAACCAAACCATCAGCGACAAAGACAGAATAGCCCATTATGAGGTGGTCGACAAAATCTATCCTATTTATGAAAGTTTTTTGGATTCTTGCAATACAAACAGCGTAATGGACACCCTGTTTTATTACACGGCGAAATATGGATGGGATGACAATGATGCGAGCGCCCCAATAGGACTTCAAAACTACCTTGAAAACCCGTCTAACTGGAACGCCATAATAGGCACTGCCGAAAAATCCTTAAAACTCACAGGAAAGGCCAAAAGATATTTCAGCAATAAAAATGCGACAGAAATCGAATCCAACAATAGATTTATCATAATTGGAGTGCAGATTTACAAATATTCTACTTCCAATGTTCTTTTGGACAGCATTTCTTTTATCGACAACATGACTAAAACTCTGACAAATGTCAATAATTCAAAATATACCGGATTTTACCTTAATACAAAAGAACTATCCGGGTTAACCTATTCTTACACAAAGGCACTTCGGAATTATTCCAATTTAATATCCAACACAGCGAATCTCACCCAAAACCCAATTTTAGATTCCTTGATGCAAGATGCTGGCTTAAACGATGCTTTCCAAAGCATAAAAATCGATATGGACAATAAAATAGACAATATCGATAAGGCATATTGCACCCAAGTTCAACATTATTTAATCAGCCTGATAATTCAGCCCCTTATAAGCAACTTGAATATAATAAACTCTGAACTGTCTGCCTCTGATGCCCCAAATTATATTTCTCGATGTCTTATTGCTCTCGTAATATGTATTTATGTGGGGTATATCTGTTTTAGAATTATCCTGATGAAATTCTTCAACCTAATCTGACATTATCGGATTTGGCACTCATTTCTCCTCTCTCCTTTCTGCTGATAAAAAAGACTTTGCACGGATGTGGTTTTTTGCGTATTTTTGCAAAAATTATCAAATGGTGATAAACAACGTGCAAAGCCTTTCTTTTTCCGACCGAAATACCCGCTGTGCAATCCGGCCAAGATGGATTGCCATAGGGGCTGTGGCGTATGTCGCGGCGTGCGCGGTGATGCTGGCCGTGATGCCTAACAGGATGTACTGGGAGGGGCTGGCCGCGCTTCTTGCGATGGGCGCGGTGGCGGCTGGGGTTTACAGCCGCATGTCGTGGCGGAGTGCCGGCGGATGGGCCGTGCTCGGAGTGGCCGCGACGGCAGCTGCGACGCTCATTTCCGTAAACTGGTATTATTTCGCCAATGTGGGCGGCACGGGCCTCGACAACCCGGGGCTGCTCTACGATCCGGCGCGGTCGTGGCGAGGCGCGATCTATATGGCCGGCTATCACGACGTTGAGCCGGTCGACGACATGTTCCTCGGCCACATCTCGGTGGTGTGGGCGTGCATCAAGCTGTTCGGCCGGTCGGTCATAGCTCCGATGGCGGTGAATGGCACGGCCATATTGCTTGGAGGCATTTTCACCGGCAGCCTTGCCGCAAGGCTCATCCCATCGCGGCAGGGCGCCGCATATGCCGGGATGTGGGGCATGATTATGATTTTTGCCGTGGCGGCGTTTTTATACATGTCGGCTCTTATGACCAAGGACGCGCTCCTGTGCTGTGCTGTGCCGGCTTTTGCCCGCGCCATGGTCGACATCCGTCGCCCGAAATGGCTGGCCGTGGCTGTTGTCGCCATCGTGACTGTAATATGGCTGCGCACATCCATGGCCTCGATGATGCTGCTGGGCGTGATTCTGATGACGCCGTGCTTAAATTGGCGACGCGACAGCGTGGCCATCGCCGTGGTCGTAGCCACAATCATAGCCATGTACGTGCTGGAACGCAGCCTTGCCATGGGCATTGCCGTGCAGGACATGGGGCAAGCCAACATCGGCCTTATGGCAGACAACCATAAAGGCTCCAACCAGGACGTCTGGCTATCCGTCATCAACCGCGACGGCGGATTGCACATATGGCAGCAGCTAATAGTGTTTCCGGCCGGAATTCTTGTTCAATTTCTCATTCCTTTCCCCTGGGATTTAAGCGCCGGCGGACATTTTATGGGCTACGCCGCCACCTATTACCGGTTTGCTTTCCCTTGGTATATCATTGGCGGCCTGATTCTCTATTATATTGCAAAAGGCTGGCGACGGTCGACAAAACCCTTGAAATTTTTATACCTCTGGGCCGCAATTTGCTGGCTGGCACCGGCCTACATGCTCGGAGGCACTGTCTCGCGCTACGGCACGCCCTTTGCCCCCATTCTCGTCCTCGGAGCCGTGTATGTGGTGCTGAATCTGCGTCACGAAAAGAGCCTGCGCCGGTGGATGTGGATATTTTGCGTCCTTATGGCCGCCGGCCTCACCGCTTGTTACCTCATAATGAAAAACTATGCACAGAATATCTGACATACTGTTCGACCTCTGCGGCAACGACTTCCTGCTTCCATATCTGCGCCGCGAAGCCGGAATCGCCGACGGCGAACCTGCCTATGATGAAGAGTCGGCGCCAACCCGTGCCGTGCGAATCGTCACCGACGACACCACCGCCAACGCCGACTCCGCGTTCGATGCAGAAACGTGCCGCCTCGGCCTTCCTTTGGCCGTGCTCCACTGCCCCTGCATCGTGGCCACCGGCATGACAGGACTGCCCCGCCGCATCGCCGAAAGCATCTATGCCGGACGCTTCGTCACAATAAAAGGCTGCGAGGCCCGCATATCGGTGGTGCATGGCGTCGACGTGGCCCGCGCAGCCATGATGGCAGCCGGCTCCGTGGAAACGCTTACCCTCACCGACGGCACCGACCCTGCCATCTCCGACCTTGCCGACGCCATAGCCTGCCGCATCGACGGCAAACGGCTCTTTGCCATCCCTCCGCGCCTGGCACGCATCTGGTACGGCCGCCAATTCTTCGACCGGCTCACCACCGACGCCACCTGCCCTGAAAATTTCACAGCCGCCTATCCTTCGTTCCGCCCCACGCCCGTCACCGAATATCTCCGCACCCACGTCTATGACAAAAACAGCCTCTGACAAAATAGCCTCCTTCGCCTCGCGCCTCGGACAGACGGCAAAAAGCATCGTGAAGCTGCTCACGCAACGCCGCCGTGCCACGATCACAAAGGCCGATGCCGACACATCGCGCCCGCTTATAATCCTCGCCAACGGCCCGTCGCTCAACCAAACCATAGCCGAGAGCCTGCCCTCGTTGCAGGCACACCCCACCCTCGCCGTGAATTTCGCGGCAAACGCCCCGGAATTCCGCACGCTCCGCCCGCGCTATTACGTGCTCATCGACCCGCATTTTTTCTCCGCGACCGACGACCCTAACGTAACACGCCTGTGGGACAACCTCGCGCGTGTCGACTGGCCCATGACCCTGATAGTGCCCGCCCGCCGGCGCCGGCTCGTACCCGCGTCTGTCGGCATCGACATCCTCACGGTGAACGACATCGCCGTCGAAGGCTTCCTCCCCCTCGAAAACGCAGCCTTTGCCCGTGGATGGGGCATGCCGCGCCCACGCAACGTGCTCATTCCCTCGATTATGGCCGCCATAGCCATGGGATTCAAGGAAATATACCTCACCGGAGCCGACCATTCGTGGCTGAAAACAATATCTGTCGACGACAACAACCGTGTGGTGTCGATACAGCCGCATTTTTACAAAGACAACGACAAAGAACTGGCGCGAGTGCGCACCGACTACCTCCACCGCCCGCTCCACACCATCATCGACAGCTTCCGCATAGCTTTCGCCTCCTACCACACCATAGCCCGGTTCGCCGCCACGCGCGGAATACGCATCGTCAACTCCACGCCCGGCTCATTCATCGACGCATTTCCCCGCGCGCCACTTCCCTGATTTTTACCTTGCCCGTTTCGCGGATTTTTTGTAACTTTGCGCCCGAAATGGGACGACTCCTTGCCATAGATTTCGGACGCAAACGTTGCGGCATAGCCGTGACCGACCCTCTGTGCATAGCAGCCAACCCCCTCGACACCGTGCGCACGTGCGACCTCGAGAAATTCATCACCGCCTACTGCTCGCGCGAGGCCGTCGACAAAATAATAGTCGGGCTGCCCACAACCATGCGCGGCGAACCCTCGGAATCGCAGCAATGGCTACGCCCGGCCGTGGCGCGCCTGCAAAAACTGCTGCCCGACATGCCGTTTGTCTTTTCCGACGAACGCTTCACATCCGTTCTCGCCCACCGAGCCATGCTCGACGGCGGCCTTAAAAAGACCGACCGGCGCGACCGAGCCATGGTCGACCGAATCTCCGCCGCCATAATCCTTAACGACTACCTCTCATCGCTATCCTCTTTCTCCTCCACAAACCCGTAACCATACATCAATCATAAAATGAAACTCCCCATATACCTTTACGGACACCCCGTGCTCCGTGAAACATCCCAGGAAATAACAGCCGACTACGAAGGGCTGGCGCAGTTGATCGACGACATGTTCGAAACCATGTACTTCTCCGAAGGCGTAGGCCTGGCCGCGCCGCAGATTGGCCGCAACATCAAGCTCATCGTAATCGACGCCTCGCCCCTCGAAGAATCATTCCCCGAATGTGCCGGATGGAAAAAAGCCCTTATCAACCCCACGCTCGAAGTGCTCGACGGCCCGGTCGAGACCCGCTCCGAGGCCTGCCTCAGCCTTCCCGGCCTGTCGGAAGACGTGAAACGCGTCGAGCACGTGCGCCTTACATGGCTCGATGAAAAATTCGAGCAGCACTCCGAAGAATTCTCCGGATTCCTCGCCCGCATCATCCAGCACGAATACGACCACCTCATCGGAAAAGTGTATATGGACCACGTATCGGGCATACGCCGCCAGCTCAACCGCGGCAAACTCAACAACATCATCACCGGCCGCACACGCCCTTCCTATCCCGTTCGCTACGCTCCCCGCAAAAAATAAGCCCTTGCGAAAGAATCGCGTAGCGATTCGGAAAGAAATTTGTGAAATTCATGCAATCTGTGAAATTTGTGTACCCCAGAGCGCTGTCGCGCTCCTTTCTTATCACGAATTACACAAATTTAGCTAATTTCACAAATTATTTTTAATCAATTGTATAGGAAGAGGGTGCATCAAAATACCAAAGGTAGGGACGCACGGCCCGTGCGTCCGGGAAATCATATTGGTATTTGATTGATAATCAACTGTTAATCTGCGGACGCACGAGCCGTGCGTCCCTACAATCTCGGCATAAACAGCTTTTTGATACACCCTCATTATATTTTTCACAATCCGGAGGATTGTGTTCCTATCGGGTGGATTCACACCCTGCCTGTTAAATAATAATGCAAGCCGGTGGTTGGCGTTCCTATTCCACCGGCTCTACTTTACCGGCTCCGCGGTCCGATTCGGGCGAGAGGGCACGCACGCGGTCGACAAAGCGGTCCTTGTCGTCGATTGCCTTGTTGCGCACCTTCATCCTTTTGTTATATACCGTCTGCGACGCGCAATGAAGCACCTCGGCTATCGTCACCGAGTCGGTGATGCCGAGAAATATCAGCGCATAGATGCGCAGGTCGGTATTTAGCCGGCCTTCCTCCTTGGGTATTATCTCCTCGCCGGGCCGCAACAGCGAATTGAAATCGGATACAAATGTCGGATACAGTTTCAGGAACAGACGGTCGAACTGCTCGTGGAAATCCTTCACCTCGTCCTGTCCGGTCTCGGCATTTTCAACAGTCGACAGAGCAGCGTCATATTGCTTCGCTTTGAGTTGACGCCCTATGTTGCGACGCACCTGGCTAATTTTGTCGAGATACTTTGAACACAGCATGAACAGCGAGCCGAAATTCTCGCGCTTGGATGTCTCCGACAGGGCAAGTTCCTCATTTCTCAACCGCAGCCTTTCGGTAAGCGTGAGAAGCTGCTCATTATTCGAGGCAATCTGCTGATAAGCGTCTGACAGCCCTTGCAGATTGCCCTGCACACGCTCGTTGGCTCGATGCAGCTCAACATTAGAGGCGCTTAGACGTCGGCGTTGGAAATATATGTAAAGCGTAGTGCCCAGCAAGAATATAATCATCACTACCAGCACCGAAAGATAAGTGCGCGTCTGACCTTGAAGATATGTGACACGGTCCTGATATGCCTTTGAAATATCGGTCTGCCTGGTTGTTACGCCAAGCACACGGGCACGGTTCTTGTAACAGGCGGCGCATTCGACGCACACACCTATATACTTATAGGCACGTTCCAGGTCGCCGTTCAGGTAGCGTATGTCGGCAAGTTCCTCAATGGAAGCGACATCACGGTTTACCACCCTAAGGTCGGCAAACGCCGAATTTATGAGCATTTCCTCATGTTTCGCCGCATTGCCCAGAAACTTATGCAGCTGCGACACAGTCCACGCAGCCTTCGCCTCCTCCCGGCTGTCATACTTGAAATCGGCCATCAGAGGCTCGACCTTGGCAAGAGTGGCCCTCTGCTCATCGGCATCGCGCCCCATGGCCCTGTAAGACACATAATATATATACTCCGGATGCGAAGGCTCTATAATCTCATTTATAGAGTCGAGCACGGCAGCCACGGCATCGGAATATGGCACGTCCTGGCTTGTAATGTTGCGGTATTGGTCGGAATGTGTCATCCAGTAGACACGCTGGCCGAGATAATCGACCATGGCATCGGCCGACAGCCTCGACTTGTCAACCTTATTAAGTTCGGCAAGCCCTTGGTCGAGCAGGCCTATTGCCGTAAGAGTATACGACATCTTTATACGCAGTTCGGCCTCGAGGTCGGGGCGGTCGAGCAGACGCGCCATATCGATCGCACGATTGCCGTAGGCCACGGCTGAGTCCGGATCGAACACGGTATAATTATCGAACAACGTGCGTGTCAGCCAGAATTTCTCTTCCAGATTCTTTGTTCCGGCTTCCTGACGGCGCAAATCCTCAAACTGAGCCTCGCGCACCTGAGTATAATCGGCCATATGCTCGATTAAAGCGTCCAGTTTCCGGAGAGCCTCCTCGTTAGGCGAGGCCGCGGCAAACTGCGCCCCAAGCCACAGCACGGCAACAAACGGCAACACAGACTTGCCGTTGCCTTTCGGACGAGGCTTTGAAGGGCAGGCTATGTCGCAACCGTCACAGTCTGAACAGCCGCAGCCGGCATCTCCTTTCTTTTTCCTTATAATACGGCGTATAAGCCACACCACGGCCATGATTACTATCACAGCCACGCCTATGGTCTGGAGTATGTTATTTAGTGTTTGTGACATTTCCATAATAAATGCAAAGTTACAAAAATAGCCATTAAAAAGCAAACGATTGTTTCTTTCAGTAAAAAATGAAGCGGTATCCTCACGGATTCCGCTTCACTCAAAATACATTTACTTGTCTTATTTTATGAGAACGATGATTAAAATGCAAAATAGGGTATAAATTCAGTCTGTGAAATTTGGGTAAAATTTAGGATAAAAACAGAAAAAAACAAAAAAGAATCGTGTAATTTTTTACCGGGGAAAATGCACCCTTGCTTGATATTATTATAACGAATAATTTGTATAAAGAAAAGCAAAAGGGACGTTACCGAAGTTTGTCAAGTGAACTAATCCGAGCCACTTTTGACTTCGGAACCATGATGCAAAGTTATACCATAAATCGTTTATTTGCAAAAAATTTCATTCACTAAAACTCAACAACAGCAAAAAACATACTCAACATAAATACAACATCAAAAACCCATACCATTGATTATCAGTGTTTTATTTTCAGCGTTACTTTTTAACCGATTTTATTTCGTCAAAAATGCAACTCACATCAAAATATTCATTATCTTTGCATTGTCTAAATCCTTTTTTCAAAATCCATGAGTTGCCCCACCATAAAAAGAATTGCGGGTTTGATTCCTTTAATCGCTCTTTTCTCCATCCTGTTTCCGATAGAGGCGCGGGCTTCATTTCCCATCGTGAAAAATTTTTCCAGGCACACCTATTCGGGCGGTTCGCAGAACTGGGCCGTGTCGCAAGACGGGAGCGGAGCGATGCTTTTTGGCAATAACGAAGGCCTGCTGCTCTTCGACTCCCGCTCATGGCAGAAGGTGAACGTGCTGAACAACACCGCCGTGCGAAGCGTCCTCGCCGACGACGAGTCGAGACGCATCTATGTGGGCGCATCCTACGATTTCGGATATTTCGAGCCCGACTCTGCCAACAACCGCCCCCGCTACCGCTCTCTTGTGCCCGCCTTGCCGGAAAACACGCCCGTTTTTTCCGACGTCTGGCATATCATGAAAAAAGACCGCGACATATGGTTCCAGACCGACTACATGCTCATTTGCTGCCGAAACGGGGCATGCCGCCACATTGAATCACAAAAAAAGATAACGGCCTCGGCTATTTTCGGCACAGATATATATGTAGGATTCCAAGACGGAGGCCTGGCTCGTGTCAACGGAGAAGAACTCGGCTCCATGCCTTCGGCCGACCTGATTCACGACAAAATATGCGCCTTGCTGCCTATGCCCGGCAACAGGCTGCTTGTGGTGACGTCTTTTTCCGGCCTTTTCCTGTTCGACGGCTCGGAAATGCACAAATACAACACCGACATCGACTCTTTCCTTCAAGAAAACCAATGCTTCTCGGCAGCCATATCCGAAAATGAAATAATATTCGGTACCGTAAACAACGGAGCCGTGATTAAAAACTTCCTCACAGGCGAAAACACCTTTATTAATGTAGATTCCGGCCTGCAAAACAACACTGTGCTCGGGTGCGGATTCGACAACCTGGGCAACATCTGGCTTTGCCTCGACAACGGCATCGACTATGTGCAGATGAACTCGCCCGTGCGCAACCTTCTCGGCGCCGAATCAACATTCGGCACGGGATACGTAACCCTGCTCAAAGACAAGACCCTGTATCTCGGCACCAACCAAGGCCTATACGCCATGCAATATCCGGCGCCGGCCGCAGCCAGGATTCCCGACGTGAAATCGCTGCTCAAAGGCCAAGTGTGGAATATAGACACAATCGGACAAACCCTGTTCATATCAAGCGACGCAGGCATATATTATGGCACCGGGCCGTCGCTTCGCAAAATCGAGGACGCCCCCGGAGCATGGTCGGTGACCCCGATAAAGGCCAAACCGGGCTACGCCATGGCCTCCACCTACGACGACTTCTACCTGCTGCACCGCACGCCGGCGGGCACGTGGGTGGCCGACGGCAAAATCAAGGGCTATTCCGACGTGGGCGGACGTCCCCTCGAAGACAGCGACGGACAATGGTGGATCGGCCACTGGCTAAAAGGCGTCTATCGCCTGAAACCCGACAAAGATTTCACAAAATTCACCACCGTAAAACTATACACGTCGGCCCACGGGCTGCCGTCGGACAACGACAATGTGGTGATGCGCCTTTTCGGAGAGATTGTGGTGTCGACAGCCGACAATATCTATCGATTCGACCGCGCCTCGGGCACATTCGTCCCCGAAGACAACATCAACCACCTGCTCGGCCCCACGTCCACATCCCGAATCTACACCTCTCCCGGCGCCAACGAGGCATGGGTGGTGTCGTACCGCGGAGTAAACGTGCTCTCCGGCAATCTCGCCGGGTCGGCCACGCTATCGCCCGACTCTCTCACCTACCGCCGCCTCGCAAAAAATTTCATTCCCGGCTACGAACAGCTCAACTTCGTGACACCCAACAAAATACTCGTGCCGTGCCGCGACGGATTCTACGAAGTTTCCACCAACCGTCCCATCACCCCGCCACAGGAAACTCCGCCACGCATCACCGCCGTTTACGCCAACCAGGACTCACTCCTCTATGCCGGCATAATCTTCGTCGACAACGAACGCATGCTCACCGTGCCATACACCCTCAATTCGCTGCGCTTCGAATACCTTTCAGGCGAATTTTGCGACGACGAGGCCGTGCACTATTCAGTGATGCTCGAAAACTACGACAAACAATGGAGTCCGCTTTCCGACGCCACCGGCAAGGAATACACCCACCTCCACGAAGGCGACTATGTGTTCCACGTAAAAGCCGTCGACGATTTCACCGGACACACAGCGTTCACCACCCTGCCCTTCACCGTGCTTCCGCCCTGGTATCGCAGTTCGGTGGCAAAGCTGTTCTATTTCGTCCTCGTACTCGTTACCGTGTACTTCTGCTGGATAGCGTTCCGCATCTACTCGCGCCGCGCCGCCACCGCCATGGAGCTGCGCAAAAACCGCGAGATGGAGGAAATAAACCGCGCCGCACAGAAAGAAGCCCTCGAAAAGGACTTTGAAATCGAACGGCTTAAATCGGAAAAACTTGAATATGACTTCAAGCACAAGACCGCCGAGCTCTCCAACATCATCATGAACGTGATTCGCAAAAACGAGATACTCCTCGACATATCCGACCATCTCACGCACATACAAGGGTCGCTTTCGACCGAAACGACTACAAAAATCGACAAGCAAATCGAAAAAATCAAATCGCTCATAAGCGAAAACATCAGCCACGACGACGACTGGAAGAACTTCACCAGCAATTTCGACGTGGTGTACGAAAACTATCTCGCCCGCCTGTCGAAAGAATACCCGATACTCACCCCCGCCGACCTGCGGCTATGCGCATACCTAAAAATGGGCCTCAGCTCCAAGGACATAGCCCCGCTCATGAACATCTCGTTCCGCTCCGTCGAGATGTCGCGCTACCGCCTGCGTAAGAAACTCGGCCTCGACCGCGCCGTAAACCTCACCGAATTCCTCTCCAATTTCTAATCCCCCGACCAAATCCGGGCGGAGGTATCAAAAATACCAATGGGGGGGGGGATATGTCAAAATACCAAACAGTAGGGACGCACGGCCCGTGCGTCCGGGAAACCATATTGATAATCAATTAATAATCAATCATTAAACTGCGGACGCACGAGCCGTGCGTCCCTACAATCTCGCCATAATCAGCCTTATTGACACACCACCTTTTTGCAATTTTTACACGTCCCAAATCGCTTGATTCCTGTTTTCGAACAGGCTCAGTTTTAAAATTTGCATTTTCGAGAGAAAATAACTATCTTTGCAGGTTGAACAATACGACTGAAATAAATCTCCATCTCCTTGTATTATAATTGACTATGAACAGATTTCAAATATTATGCCTGATACTTCCGGCGTGGATTTCCGCGGCGGCGCTCACCATATCGCCCACAGAGGCCGGACAGGTGAAATCGCTCGTCGGCAGCTCGTCGGACCTTAGTTCGCTCGCAATCGACGGGCCAATATCTTATGCCGACCTGAAATATATCGCGGGACTCAAAAACTTGCAGTCGCTCGACCTTTCGAAAGCCGAGATTGCCGTGTTTCGCGCCAACGATGAGTATTATCCCGAAAATGTGATTCCTTCGGGAATCTTCGCCGGGGCACGGTTCACCCAATTCGAATTCCCGTCCTCAGCGCGACTTGTAGTAGAGGACGCAGCCTTTGCCGGTGCCTCCATCGAAGAATTGTTCATCCCCGAAACCGTGGCGTCGGTTGGCGAAGGAGCCTTCGCCGGATCTGCCGTAAAGACAGTAACCCTCAACGGCTCGACCGATTTCGGCACATCTGTATTTGCCGACTGTACCGCTCTCGACAACGTAAGCCTTGGCGGACTTTCCACGCTTCCGGCACGCATGTTTGCCGGATGCACGGCTCTGACGGCAGTAAACGGCGCGGAAAATGTGACCGCGATTGGCGACCGCGCCTTCCGCGGCGATGCCGCCCTTGCCTCTTTTGAATTCGGCCCGTCGCTGAAATCGGTTGGCACCGAGGCTTTTGCCGGAGCCGGGCTCGAAGTGGCCGACCTCTCGCAGGCTTCGTCCCTTACATCGCTCGCCCCTCGTGTATTCGCCCATAACGCCGCCCTGACCTATGCCGCTTTCGCCCCGGCATTGAAAGACCTCGGCGAAGGCGTGTTCTTCGGATGCGCATCCCTTGCCAAAGTTGACGCGCAAGTGACAGAGATTCCCGATTACGCCTACGTAAACGACACTTCGCTCGACATCGCCTCGGCTTACACCCCGACCACAACCACGATAGGCTCATATGCCCTCAAAGGCATGGACCAGGTGGTGCAGCTCAACCTCTACCCGGCCCTCGAGCACATAGGCGACCATGCCATGCAGGGCATGACCGGGCTGGAAAGCATCGACGCCCGCGAGCTCACAGCCGTACCCACCCTTGGCGAAAACGTGTGGAACGGCGTGCGGCAGGACCTTGTGAAACTTTACGCCCTCGGCGACTTGGCCGACGATTTCGAGTCCACAGCACAATGGCAAGATTTCGACATAGTGAAACTGTCGACCACTCTCACCATCGACTCCGAAGCCGTGAAGACTGTAAGCGCACACTTCGACGGCTCCGACATAGTGATTCGCTCGGCACATTCGCCGATAGCCGAGGCCGTGCTTTACGACACTGCGGGCACCCTGCTCACACGCATCGCGGCGGGCACCACAACAGTCACAATCGAGACGTCGCAGTGGACCAACCGCATCTACATCGTTGGCGTGACCCTTGCCGACGGCACACGCGCAACATCCAAACTTATCCGAAAATAGACACCGACATGGGAAAGAACAAACTTCGCAAATTTGCGGAAATGGACCGTCTCGAATGTGTGTTCCAATATCCGTTTTCAGTGCTTCGAGCCGAAGGTTTTCCGCTGAAAGGCCGCTGGCATGAATATTTCAAGAACGACAACCCTATCGTACTCGAACTCGGATGCGGCAAAGGCGAATACACCGTAGGCCTCGCCCGCACCACCCCGGAAAAAAATTTCATAGGCATCGACATCAAAGGAGCACGAATGTGGTCGGGCGCGCGCCAAGTGGCGGCCGAAGGCTTAGCCAACGCCGCATTTCTGCGCACATCCATCGAGCTTCTTCCGGAGTTTTTCGCCCCCGGCGAAGTGTCGGAAATCTGGATTACTTTCCCCGACCCGCAGATGCGCAAGGCAAGCAAACGCCTCACCGGCACACGGTTCCTTGAAATGTACCGCCACGTGCTCACTCCCGGCGGAACGGTGCATTTGAAAACCGACAGCCCATTCCTCTCTACCTACACCCGCGAGATGCTCCGCGCCAACGGCATCGCGCCCGAGTTCGATATCACCGACCTCTACGCATCGCCCCTGCAATGCCACGTGCCGCCAATCCGCACCCACTACGAGCAGCAATGGCTCGACCGTGGCCTCACAATAAAATATATCCGTTTCGTCCTCCCGCCCCTGCCGGCCCTCATCGAGCCCGATGTAGAAATAGAACCGGACACTTATCGCAGCTACTCGCGAGGCGAGCTCCAAATGCCGGAGCTTATGAGCCAAACGGCCAATGACGAATGACGAACGACTAATTATTAACGATCAATTACCAATGACCCTATATCCCAACCTCATACTCGACGCCCTGCGCACCGTGCGCTATCCGGGCAACGGCAAAGACATCGTATCGCTCGGCATGGTGGAAGACGACATGCGCATCGACGGCAACAAGGTATCGTTCTCGCTCATATTCGACCGGCCCACCGACCCGTTTATACGCTCACTCGTGAAATCGGCCGAGACGGCAATTCTTACCCATGTAGGCAAAGACGTTGAAATTCAAGGCAATATTGCCGTGAAGACGCGTCAAGCCGCTCTGGCTCCCAAGCCGCAGGTGCTTCCGGGCGTGAAAAACATCATAGGCATCTCATCGGGCAAAGGCGGCGTGGGCAAATCGACAGTATCGGCCAACCTCGCCGTGGCTCTCGCCCGCGAAGGCTACAAAGTGGGCCTGCTCGACGCCGACATCTTCGGCCCGTCGATGCCAAAAATGTTCGGCGTCGAGGACGAACAGGTGTACATGCACAATGTCGATGGCCGCGACCTCATCATCCCCATAGAGAAATACGGCGTGAAGATGCTGTCGATAGGCCTGCTCGTAAACGCCGACGACGCCCTTGTGTGGCGCGGAGCCATGGCCTCCAAAGCCCTGACACAACTGATAGAACAGGCCGACTGGGGCGAACTCGACTATTTCCTCATCGACATGCCCCCGGGCACGAGCGACATCCACCTCTCGCTTGTGCAGACACTCGGCATAACCGGTGTGGTGATAGTGACTACCCCGCAGGAAGTGGCGCTCGCCGACGTGCGTCGCGGCATAGCCATGTTCACAGGCGAGAAAGTGAATGTGCCCGTGCTTGGCGTGGTGGAGAATATGGCATGGTTCACCCCCGAGAAGCATCCCGACGAACGCTATTACATCTTCGGGCAAGGCGGCGCCGAGCGGCTCAAAGAAAAATTCCACGTGGAACTTTTGGCCGAGATTCCGCTCGTGGCAGCAGTAGGCAAGCACGGCGACGACGGCGCTCCCATTGCCCTTGGCGACTCAATCACGGCCCAGTCGTTTATCCATCTGGCCCACAACGTGATAGATGCCGTCGACCGTCGCAACTCCGATTTGCCGCCAACAGTAAAGGTTGAGTTGAAATAATGAAACGGATATTGATACTTAACGGCCCGAACCTCAATATGCTCGGCACGCGCGAGCCGCAAATCTACGGCACCGACACGCTCTCCGACATAATGGAGCGCACGGCTGCGCGTTTCGCCGGACGCGCCGCCGTGGAATGGAGCCAATCAAATCATGAGGGCGCGCTTATCGACGCAATCCAACAGGCACATGCCGGCGGCTACGACGGCATAGTGCTTAATGCCGGAGCCTACACCCACACCTCGCTTGCCATTGCCGACGCCATTGCCTCGGTGCATGGCCTCACGCCCGTGGTTGAGGTGCATCTGAGCAACACGGCAGCCCGCGAGGAGATACGCCGGCGCTCGCTTATCGCCCCGGTGTGCATTGGCTCGATAGCCGGCTTCGGCGCCGACAGCTATGCGCTTGGCGTCGAGGCTCTTCTTCTGAAAAATCAACGGTAGGTGCGCAGCCCCGGAACGAAGGCATCGGGGAAATGCTCCACGGTGAAGCGTCCGGGCGCGCCTATAATAGTGATGATATCGAACCGATAGTCGAACGGACGGTCGAGCGTGCGCAGAAACACATCTGCGGCGGCTACCAGGCGTGCGCGCTTGCGCTTGTCCACAGCCATGAGCGGGTCGGCCACAGCCGTGCTTCGGGTCTTCACCTCCACAAAAATCATATACTGCCCCTGCTGCGCTATTATGTCTATCTCATAATGGCCCATTCGCCAGTTGCGCTCCACAATAGCGCACCCGGCGGCTACGAGCGTATCCACAGCCACCTGCTCGCCCCAATTACCAAAAGATTTGTTTTGCGAATGGTCCACTTAAATCAAGTATAAAGGATAAAGTTAAAGGGTTAGAGGTTGAGTGCAGGGACGCACGGCTCGTACAATGCAGTTCAAATAAGGGCATATCACAGAATCGCGTAGCGATTTCCGAGAATAGCCGTGGGTGAGGGAGTGGCGAAGCCCCGACCGAACCCACGGAAAAAGGTTGTCGGCAACCGGGGATTTGGAGCGGAGCCTGCCAGAGCGTTCGATAATGCCAACCGTGGTGCAGAACGCTACGCTGTCGCTCGCTCCAATACCACGGGTGATGCCAATGCCGATACCCGGGGTTACGCTGTCGCTCCACCCCGGGCTACTTTCTTGAAGCGCTACGCGCTTCTCCTCCATAGCGATGGCTTATTTGAACCGCATTGCACGGTTCGTGCGTCCCTGCACACTGAGGGATTAGAGGGCGAGGAGCTCGTCGAGTTTTGCAACGAGAGTCTCGCGGGTCTGGGAACCGGAGAGACGGATGTTTACCTTTTGGCCGTTTTTGAAGAAGAGGAAAGTGGGCACAGCCATAACACGGTAGGTGGTGCAGAGGTCGCCTTCGTCGTCGACGTTGTATTTGCCGATTACCACACGGCCTTCATATTCGGCGGCCAGCTCGTCGATGAGCGGAGCCATAGCGATGCAGGGAGCGCAATAAGTGCCCCAGATGTCGATCATCACGGGTTTTCCGGATTCGATAATTTCGTTGACGTTTTCGTCGGTAAAAGTAAATGCCATTATTTCAGGTATTAAGTTATTAGTTATAAAGTTTTTATCAATTGAATTCGTATTCGATATTGAGGGAATCGAGCATGTCGACAAGCTGCCGCGACATCGACAGGCGAGCCGGCGAGCGAAGGCCGACCCAACGGTTTACTTTGGGGTCGAACAGCCGGAACGACAGTGTGCCGGGATTCTCCTCCTTTTTTGCCTTCTCGATGTAATCTTTCAATAGCGAATGAAGCTGCGGAATGTCGTCGAGCGTGGCCTTGATACGTATGCCGTTGAGGACCTTTCCTTTCATGTCCTGCAAGAGGGTTATGGACTCGACATTGAGGTCGATTTGGTCGCCGAATCTGCGTTTTTGGTAACGAGCCTTTACAAATATGGGCGTGCCCGGTATGCCATAGCGGCCAAAATCGTAGACCTGGTTGCCAAAGAGGCGAATCTCGTATGAGCCGGTATAATCCTCAAGTTTGAGGATGCCGAAAGTGCCGCCGTTGCGCGTGGGACGCGTCTCATATGCCGTGACCATGCCTCCGAACGAGAATTCCATGCCGTCTTTCATGGGCACGTCCTTGATGTCGGAAAGATGAGTCGTGACACCATGGTTTAGTTCCATGTAATAAGGGTCGAGAGGATGGGCGGAGAGATACATGCCCACAAGCTCGCGCTCCTTTTCGAGGCGCACCACCGTGGCCCACGGCTCCTCGTGACGGATGGCGGGGCGGGCGGCGTTGCTTATGGATTCGTCGAAGCCGAAGAGCGATGCCTCCTGGTTCTGCTTGTTGCGCTGGAACTGGACGCCATAGCGGAGCAAGATTTCCGACATTGACTCGCCTTTTGGGTTCAGCCCGAAGAAATCCTCGCGGGCTATTTCCTCGAAGCAGTCGAAGGCTCCGGCCTGCGCGAGGGCATCCATCACGCGGCGGTTGACGGTGCCGGCGGGCACGCGCTCGACAAAGTCGTATATATCCTTGAATTTTCCGCCCTCGTTGCGCGCTTTTATTATTTCATCGACCACGTTGGGGCCCACGCCTTTAATGGCCGACATGCCGAAGCGTATGTCGCCTTTGGCGTTTACACCGAACTTAGAGAACGATTCGTTTACGTCGGGACCGAGCACGGCGATTTTCATCGACTTGCACTCGTCCATAAATCCGGTGAGCTTTGTAATATCGGTGAGGTTGCGGCTAAGCACGGCGGCCATGTATTCCGACGGATAGTTCGCTTTGAGATAGGCAGTCTGGAAGGCTACCCACGAGTAGCATGTGGCGTGGCTCTTGTTGAAAGCGTATGATGCGAATTTTTCCCAGTCGGCCCATATTTTTTCGAGCACCTTGGGGTCGTGGCCGTTTTTCTGCCCGCCTTCAAGGAAGAGAGTCTTCAAGGCGTTCATCTTCTCGATAAGTTTCTTACCCATGGCTTTGCGCAGGGTATCGCTCTGGCCGCGCGTGAAGTTGGCCAAAAGCCTCGACAGGAGCATGACTTGCTCCTGATACACGGTTACGCCGTAGGTATCTTTGAGATACTTTTCCATTTCGGGTATGTCGTAGACAATGGGCGAGCGACCGTGTTTACGGGCGATAAATTCGGGAATGTAGTCCATAGGCCCCGGACGATACAGGGCGTTCATGGCTATGAGGTCCTCGAATGTCGTGGGCTGGAGTTCGCGGAGATATTTCTGCATGCCGGGCGACTCAAACTGGAATGTTCCGATAGTGCGCCCCTCGCAATACAGCTTATATGTGGCCGGGTCGTCGATGGGAATATTATTCATATCCACATCGATGCCACGGGTGAGCTTTATGTTGTTGACGGCCTCCATTATTATAGAGAGGGTTTTGAGGCCGAGGAAGTCCATTTTTATAAGGCCCGTTTCCTCAATCACCGAGCCTTCGTACTGGGTTACGAGCAGCTTGCCCTCCTCCTTGTCGTTGGCGGTGGAAACAGGCACCCAGTCGGATATATCGTCGCGGCAAATGATTACGCCGCAGGCATGCACGCCCGTGTTGCGGACGTTGCCTTCGAGCTGGCGCGCATAGTTGAGAGTGTCGCGCACGAGAGGGTTGGGGCTGTTGAGCTCGGGTTCGAACTCGGGCACATGCTCAAAGCAGTTTTTAAGCGTGGTTTTCAGAGCCTTTCCGTCGACTTCGGGCATACGCGCCGGGACGAGCTTTGCCAGACGGTTGCTCTCGGCAAGAGGCAATTCCATTACGCGTGCCACGTCTTTGATGGCCGACTTGGCCGCCATAGTGCCGTATGTGATGATATGCGCCACTTTTTCCTCGCCGTATTTCTCAGTGACGTAATGCAGGACCACGCCACGGCCGTCGTCGTCGAAGTCGACGTCGATATCGGGGAGGGAGATACGGTCGGGGTTGAGGAAACGCTCAAACAGCAGGTCGTAGCGCATGGGGTCGATCTGGGTAATGCCAAGACAGTAGGACACGACCGAACCGGCAGCCGAGCCACGTCCGGGACCGACGCTCACGCCGAGTTTGGTGCGGGCGGCGTTGATAAAGTCCTGTACGATAAGGAAGTAGCCCGGAAAACCCATCGTCTTCATTATGTACAGCTCGAAGCGCACACGCTCCACCACATCGTCGGGCAGAGGGTCGCCATATCGGCGTTTGGCGCCGTCGAAAGCGAGTTTGGCCAGATAGTCGGCCTCGAATTTTATGCGGTAGAGTTTATCATAACCGCCAAGTTTCTCTATTTTTTCCTTGGCCTTTTCCTCGGAGAGGACAACATTGCCGTTTTCGTCTTGCGTGAATTCGTCGAACAGCTCCTTCTCGGTGATGCGGCTGCGGTATTCCTCCTCCGAGCCAAATTCGGCGGGAATCTCGAAGAAGGGCATGATAGGGCCGTGGTCGATGGAATATTCCGACACCTTTGACAGAATCTCAACGGTGTTGTCGAGCACTTCGGGGATGTCGGCAAACAGCTCCGACATTTCCTTCTGTGTTTTCAGCCACTCCTGCTTGGTGTAGAGCATACGGCCCTCGTCGTTGAGGTTTTTGCCGGTGGAGAGGCATATCAGGCGGTCGTGGGCCTCGGCGTCGGACTCGTTCACGAAATGGGAGTCATTCGATGCGATAAGTTTCACCCCGTTCTCGCGGGCGAGCCTGATTATCATTGGCTCTATGCGCATCTGCTCCTCATACACTTCATGGTTGGCGCGCTGCACCGTGGCCTTGTGGCGTTGCAATTCGAGATAGTAATCGTCGCCGAATACGCTTTTCCACCATTTCACACGGCGGTCGGCCTCCTCATAGTCGCCGGCCATGAGCAGCTGCGGAATCTCGCCGCCAAGGCATGCCGAGCATATTATAAGCCCTTCGCGGTGCTTCTCGATTTCCTGCTTGTCGGTACGCGGATGCGAGTAGAAGCCCTCGGTCCAGGCCTTCGACACCAGTTTAATCAAGTTTTTGTATCCGGTGAGGTTCTTGGCAAGCACAATCAGGTGGCGGCCGGTGTCGCGCTTGTCGACATGCTCGTGCAGGTCTTTCTGCGCCACATACATTTCGCAGCCGAAGATTGGACGGAAAGCGAGGTCGGCCTCTTTTGCGGCGATTTTAGCCTCGATTGCTGCTTTTTCGCTTTCGGGGGCTTCTTCGAGCTGCTTTTTGAGGTCCTTTATGGCATCTTTTATCTTTCCTTTTTTCTTTTTCACATAGTTGAAATACTCCTTGATGCCGTACATATTGCCATGGTCGGTAATTGCCAGGCCGGGCATGCCGTCGGCAATGGCTTTGTCGACAAGGGCGGAAACGGAAGCCTGCCCGTCGAGCAGGGAGTACTGCGTATGGACGTGAAGATGAACGAATTGTGCCATTTCGGGGAGATGTGCGTTGGATTGGAGAGTTGATAAAACAGCGTCAAAGGTACGAAAAAAAATCAATATCCTTCGCCACGTTTTCACAATTTCGCCATAATGTTGATAACTATACCTGTGGCCTTTGCTACATATAAAAGACAGGAGAACAGGAGGGGCAGGATTTTCACGTTAATGGCCGTGAATGAGCCGTCAATTCAGATTAATCACGTCGGAGACGTGGCTACTCGGCAAACCTTGCCGCGAGGAGGGTGTGTCAAAATACCAAACGGTAGGGACGTACGGCCCGTGCAATGCGGTTCAAATAAGGGCATATCACAGAATCGCATAGCGATTCAAGACAATAGCCGTGGGTGAGGGCGTGGCGAAGCCTCGACCGAACCCACGGAAAAAGGTTGCCGGCAACCGGGGATTTGGAGCGGAGCCTGCCGGAGCGTTCGATTATGCCAACCGTGGTGTAGAACGCTACGCTGTCGCTCGCTCCAATACCACACGGATGATTACAATGCACATACCGGGGGTTACGCTATCGCTCCACCCCCGGCTATTGTCTTGAAGCGCTACGCGCTTCTTCTCCATAGTGATGGCTTATTTGAACCGCATTGTACGGCCCGTGCGTCCGGGAAATTATATTTCTATTTAATTTATAACCAATCGTTTATCTACGGACGCACGAGCCGTGCGTCCCTACAATCTCGGCATAAACAGCTTTTTGACGCACCTTCTATTTTTATCACAGTTATAAATGGATATGTGTGTAATTTTTTTCTGCCGAAATTGGCAGTTATAAAAATATTTAATAACTTTGGACGTGTTTTCATTCGAACGCGAAATAGAAGATTTCATAGCGTCGCACGGGCTGCTCGAGAAGGGGCGTCCGGTGGTGACGGCCCTCAGCGGGGGCGCCGATTCGGTGGCACTTCTAAGTGTGCTGTCGAGTCTTGGCTATGAATGTGTGGCCGCTCATTGCAACTTTCATCTGCGCGGCAACGAGTCGAACCGCGACATGCGCTTTTGCCAGAATTTGTGCAACAAGCTGGGCGTCGACCTCTATGTGAAGGATTTCGACGTGGATGCCCGTCGGAAAGCCACCGGCGAGTCGGTGGAGATGGCATGCCGGAGCCTCCGTTATGAATGGTTTGACACGATAGTCGACAGTCTGCGCGCGCAGGCCGTGGCCGTTGGCCACCACCGCGACGACCAGGAGGAGACTTTCTTTTTGAATCTGCTTCGCCGCTCGTCGGTGCACGGTCTCGGAGGCATGCGCCCGCGCAACGGCTTTGTGGTGCGCCCGCTTCTTTGCTCGTCAAGGGCCGAAATCCTGAAATATCTCGGCAAACGGGGCCTAAAATATGTAACCGACTCGACAAACGCCGAATGTGACTTCCGCCGCAACCGCCTGCGCAATATTGTGTTGCCTGTGCTCCACAAAGAGTTTCCTGAGGCGTCGGACGCTATAATAGCGTCGATGGCGCATATTGCCGACAACCGCGACCTGCTCGATTCGCTTGTTGCAGAACGCGCGGCACGGTATACCGAGGGCGACGTCATTTTTTTATATAAAATCATAGCCTCAGAGCGGCATCCTCGCGCCTTACTCTACGAAATGCTGCGCCCGATGGGCTTCAACGCCTCACAGGTTGCCGACATCATAGCATCATCCGGAGCATCGGGACGCACGTTTTCGACAGACACGGCCACGGTGGAACTTAGCCGCGGGATTCTTGTCATGACCAAAGGCAAGCCCGAAACGGGCGACTGCAAAACGGCGGTGTCGCTTCGCCGCGACATCCTCACTCCCGTACATATCGCCGTGACCGAGCATGATGTGGCGGAATTCCGGCCGGAGCGCAACCCTTCGGTGGCATATTTCGACTCCGCGATAGCCTCGCAGCCGCTGACGCTGCGCCATTGGCATCGCGGCGACCGCATACGCCCCTACGGCATGAACGGCTCGCGGCTGGTGAGCGACCTTTTCTCCGACGCCAAATATTCCGCGTGGCAAAAACGGACCGCATGGCTCCTCACCTCGGGCGACACCGTGCTTTGGGCGTTGGGCCTCCGGCAGTCTGACTCTTTCCCCGTAACACCCGCAACGCGGCGCTATTTACGATTAGAACTTAGAACGTCTTGACGGCGGACGCACGGCTCGTGCGTCCCTACATTTTCAAACATATTTGACAGATACTAAAACACCTTTCTATAATGCTCGAAATAAACGAAATATTCAATGCCGCTCGCGTGCTCAACGGTGTTGCCCGCCACACTGCTCTTGTGGCCGCTCCTCAAATCAACCCTGAGGCCGATGTATGGCTGAAAACGGAAAATTTGCAGCTCACCGGCTCGTTCAAACTCCGCGGGGCCTATTATAAGATATCGCAACTCTCGGAAGAAGAGAAAGCCCGCGGTGTGATAGCGTGCTCTGCCGGCAACCATGCCCAGGGCGTGGCTCTCGGCGCCACTCACAACGGCATCCGCGCTTTGATATGCTTGCCCGCCGGCGCGCCTATCTCCAAAGTTGAGGCTACCAAAGGTTTCGGTGCCGACGTGTGCCTGGTGCCCGGTGTGTACGACGACGCTTATGCCAAGGCTTGCGAACTGCGCGACAAACACGGCTATACCTTCGTCCACCCCTTCGACGACGAGAAGGTGATAGCCGGACAGGGCACCATCGGCCTTGAAATACTCAACGACATGCCCGACGTGGAGGCTGTGATTGTGCCTGTGGGAGGCGGCGGCCTCATCTCCGGCGTGGCTTTCGCCATCAAGACGCTCAAACCCGACGTTAAGGTCTACGGCGTGCAGTCGTCGGGGGCCGCGTCGATGGTAGTGTCGCTTCACGACGGCAAAATCGAGCATCTGAATTCGGTGTCGACCATAGCCGACGGCATCGCAGTGAAAGAGCCGGGCGTGAACACGTTTGACATCTGCTCGAAATATGTCGACGAAGTAGTGACCGTGAGCGACGACGAGACGGCGGCCGCAATGCTTGCCCTTATCGAGCGTCACAAACTGGTGGCCGAAGGCGCGGGAGCCGTGTCGGTGGCGGCCGCCATGTTCAACAAAGTGCCTATCAAGGGCAAGAAAGTGGTGTGCCTTGTATCGGGCGGCAATATCGACGTGACTACTCTGAGCCGCGTGATAAACAAGGGCCTGACCAAGAGCGGACGCAACTACACGTTCCGCATCGACCTCGACGACAAGCCCGGACAGCTCTCCGGCGTGTGCAACGTGATTGCCGAAAAAGGAGGCAACATAATAAGCGTGAACCACGAGCGCATCAACGCATCCACTTCTATCAACGGCTGCATCATCAGCGTTGAGCTTGAAACACGCAACACCGACCATATCGACGAAATCCGCAACACACTCAATAATGCCGGATATAAAGTACTGAATTAGCAGGAACACAAGCCTCCGGCTTGTGAAATCTGTCACAAGCCGGAGGCTTGTGTTCCCGCACAGTTTATCATTTATCTAATTTTAATTGGCAAGGAAAATAGCATATGCCATTATCGCCATTACGGCACTGCTTATCGTGTGGGTTGCATCGCGGCCTCTGATGAGGGAGTCGTCGGCGCATGTCGACGTGGACCGCAGCCGCTACCCGGTGAAGGGCATAGACGTGTCGGCTCACAACGGCGCGGTGAACTATGCCCGCGTGGCGGCCGACACCGTGTCGTTTGTCCTGGCCAAGGCAAGCGAGGGCGTGTCGTTCCGCGACAAGAAGTTTGTAATGAACGTCGAGTCGGCACGCCGCCAGGGGTTGCGCACCGGGGCATATCACTTTTTCCGCTTCGACACTCCGGGATTCCGCCAGGCGCAGAATTTTCTGCGCGCCGTCGACGGAGTTGTGCTCGATTTTCCGCTTATCATAGATGTTGAGGAATGGGGCAACGCCGAGACTTTTACCACCGCCGAGGTGGTGGCCGAGCTCCGCGAGATGATCGACTGCCTCAACGAGGCCGGCCGCAAGGTAATGATATATACCAACAAGAGCGGCTACGACCGCTTTATCCGCTTCCGCTTCGACGATCTGCCGCTGTGGGTGTGCTCGCTGCGCCACGAGCCGGCCACATCCGTGGGATGGTCGCTGTGGCAACACAGCCACAAGGGGCACGTACATGGAGTGGTGGGCGATGTCGATCTGAACACCTTTAACGGCGACAACGAGGAATTTCTCGATTTTCTATTCAAAAATACCTAAATTTGATTATTGCACAGTCGACGGCGCGGCAGTAATTTTGCATCGTGAAAAAAAATCATTATCCAATGAAAAAATATCTACTTAAAAGCCTCGCCTTTGCCGCCTGTGCCTTTCTGGCATCGGACGCCCTTGCCGCCAATTATGTGGTGGTGAGCGCCGAAGGAAGCGATGACGTTGAATTTGCCATAGGCAACAGTCCCAAAGTCACGTTCACGGCCACCGACCTGGTGATTGCCTCGGCGGAGGCCACCGTTTCATATCCGCTGACAACGGCAGTGACATTCCGTTTTTCCGACACGTCGGGCATAGCCGACGCCGCCACAACAGCGGCCTCGTTCCGCCTCGACGGCGACATGCTCACAGCATCGGGCCTCGAAGCCGGCGACACACTCGAAGTGTACGACCTGCGCGGCATGCGCGTGGCCGCGGCCGCGGCCATCGATGGCGAAGCCGGCGTTGAAATCGGCGCCGCATCGGGAATACTCATAGTGAAAACAAACAAGACATCTTTTAAAATAGCGAAATGAAACGTACAATCATATCCGCCGCAGCAGCCATTACGCTCGCTCTCGGCGCCCAGGCACAGGTAGTAAACATTGTAAAAGGCGGCACAGTAATAGCCTCCTACCCTATAAGTGAAATCGACGAGGTGGTGTTCGCTCCCGCGGCCGCCGAGAAAACTCCGGCAGAGGCCGTGGCCGGAACATATGCCGCCGCCCGCGAGGTTACACTTCCCCAGATGGCCCAGATGGGCGTGCTCGTTTCCGACAACGTGGATGTAACGGTTACCGCTACCGCCGACGACAAGGTGACGGTTGCGCTGCCCTCCTGCCAGTATAACATGATGGGGACGCTCTACGACCTCCCCGCCGCCACCGTCGAGAATGTAGCGGTGACGAAAGACGGCGACAAATACACCCTCGCCGGCACATTTGAAGGCTCTGTCGACGGAAAGGCTACAACCGTGACCCTGTCGGGAACCGTCAATGCCGACGGCTCGTTCTTTTTCTCCGAGGACATGAAATACGGCTCGATGCCCTTCACCCTCCACATGGAATATAAAAATTGATGCGCCGGGTTATCAAACATACCGCAATAGCACTCATGGCTGTCGTGTCGGGCTGTGCATCAGACAATGTGCACATGCCCGAACCCGACACGCGCCCCACCGAGGAGCGTTTCGACGGAGAGCTCGTGTCGTGGATTCCGGCCTTTGCCGACGTGTTCGCACCGGTGCACAACGACGATTTTACCGAGATACGCTGGCTGAATTCCGCCCACTCGCGCGCCGACCTGGTGATAGGCGAATTTTCGCTCTATATCGACATCGTGGATATGCACATAACCATCGGCGAGATGACCATCGAAAACCTGTCGTTTGCCTACGGCGACGACGGCTCGGCATCTTTCTCGCGCCCTGATTTCGAGGCCATGGCCGGACAGTACCACACCACGGGGTCGATTTCAGGCACATACACCGAAGGAGCCATTTCTTTTGAGATGGAATATAAACCCGGCTCGATGCCATTTCTCGTAAAATCCACTTTCTCCTCAAAATGAAACGTATATTTTTTCATATAGCGGCAATCTTCGCCTTGGTATCCGGCCTTTCGTCGTGCTCGGGCATACTCGACGGCATTTACGACGACGCTCAGCCGGATTCGACCTTCGAGGAAGGTTTTCACGGCACAGAAAGCACGTCGTTCACGCTCCGCCTTGACGCCACCTCCTACGACAACTGGATTTATATCAACCTCGCCGACCGCTCAATCGAGCGCATGCCCATCCCGTCGACGCTTACCGGACGATGGGACGGACGCTCGGCCCTGGTTTACCAACTTGTTGAAGGCGACCGATATACCGAACTCGACTATATCCCCACCGACACGCAAGCCGAGCCCGCGCATTGGGATTTCGCCATCCATCATTTCGACGTGAAGACCAACGGGGCCGAAGTGGCCGAAACGCCGTGGTCCGACCTTGGCTACGTCGACAAATCGGCCATAGCCTCGCTCGATTTCAAGGCCGACGAATGGAACGACCACCAGGTAATAACCGACCTGCGCGAGATGATGGGCTTCAAGATCGGCTATCAGAACTCCAAAGTAAATCCCGCGCTGACACGTTGGGTCACGATGGATTTCTCCACTCCCCCGCCTGTGTATTCCGCCACCGGACGCGTCTATATCATGCGCCTGCCGTCGGGCGAGCTTGCCGCCCTGAAAATGCGCTCGTATATGTCGGAAACGGGCACAAAGGGTTTCCTTACCATCGATATTACTTATCCGTTGTAGGAACTACAAATTACAAATGACTAACGACAAACTGCAAATCTGTCGTCAATGAAAAAACTAATCCTGATATTACTCCCGGCAACATTCCTGTCGGCCCGGGCGGCCCAGCCTGCGTCGCAACCGCCAATCGACATCGACTCGCTCGAACGCGCCCTCAGTCTCAACGAAATTGTTGTGACGGGCACGCGCACGCCGAAGCTGCTCAAAGACACTCCCGTGCAGACACGCCTGATCACCGCCGCCGACATACGCACCTCCGATGCCTCGACAATCCTCGACTTGCTGCAATCGGAGCTGCCCGGAGTCGAGTTCTCGTATGCCATGAATCAGCAGGTGAACATGAACGTGTCGGGATTCTCGGGGCAGTCGGTGCTTGTGCTCGTCGACGGCGAACGCCTCGCCGGCGAGACCATGGACAATGTCGACTTCTCGCGCCTGAACATGGAGCAGGTGGCGCGCATCGAGGTGATAAAAGGCGCGTCGTCTGCTCTATACGGCTCGAGCGCGGCAGGCGGCGTAATCAACATCATCACCAAAAAAGCCGACCGCCCCTGGGCGCTCGACCTGAACGTGCGCGGAGCCGACCACCACGAATGGCGCTACGGAGGCACACTGTCGCTGAGCCACCGCAGGGTCGACAACATCCTTTCGGTGTCGCATCAGCGCATCTCCACCTACTCGGTATGTCTCGACCCGTCGGATGAATGTGACTTCCGCACCGTCCACGGCAACCGCACATGGAACGTCTCCGACAAATTTTCGTGGCGTCCGCTCGACGGGCTCACGCTCTCGGCCCGCGCGGGATATTTCTTCAAGGAGAGATATTACAATGTCGACACTCCCGACCGCTACCGCGACTTCTCGGGGGGACTGCGCGGCGAGTGGCAGATTTCGCCGGCCGACAAGCTCGAACTGTCATATACCTTCGACCAATACGACAAATCGGATTTCATCGTGGCCACGGGCAAGGACATACGCGACTACCGCAACCTCCAGCACTCTGTGCGCACCCTCTACAACCGCACGCTCCGACACTCCGACATCCTCACCGTGGGCGGCGATTTCATGCGCGACTATCTCGACACATACCAATTCCACTCCGCGGCAAAGACTCAGGTTTCAGCCGACATCTTCGCCCAATACGACTGGAACATATCCAAAGCATGGGAAATGGTGGGCGCCCTGCGCTACGACTATTTCTCCGACGGCGACATCTCGCGTGTCACCGGCAAACTCTCGGCCCGCTACCGTCACAATCATCTGACTCTACGCGCCGGATATGCCGGCGGCTTCCGCGCCCCCACGCTTAAAGAAAAATATATGGATTTCGACATGGCGGGCATCTTCGACATACACGGCAATCCCGACCTCAAATCCGAGACATCGCACAATTTCAATCTCTCGGCCGAATACACCTGGCGCAACTATAATTTCACGCTCGGGGGCGGATATAATTTCGTCGACGACAAGATTTCCACCTCGGGAATCCTTTACGGCGAGACGGGGCCGTTTATCAATTATATAAATGTAAAGAACTTGAAAGTGGCCACTGCCGAGGCCGCCATACAGGCCCGATACGACTGCGGCATATCGGCTCGCCTGTCGTATGCCTACACCCGGGAAGAAACCGAAGGCGCATCTGTGACACAATACTGCCCGGCGCGTCCCCACTCGCTGAACGTGCGCCTGGGCTGGGCTCACGACTGGGCCGACAATTACTCCACCGACATTGTGCTGTCGGGTCGCGTCTATTCCTCGGTGTCGTATCAGTCGATGTATATGTACGAGCCTTTCGAGCCGCGCTGTATCACCAATCCGGCCTACACCCTTTGGAAAATACAGCTCACGCAGAATATATGCCGCGGCATCCATCTCAACATAGCCGTGGATAATATCTTCAACTATGCTCCGAAAGTGTATTCCTACAACGCGCCCGTGACCCTCGGCGCCAACCTGATGGTCGGCCTCAACCTCTCGCTTCACGAACTGGTGAAATGATTCAATGCACGATGCACAATACTTCCCCACTCCCAAACTCCCCAACTCCCATGATAAAAGCAATACTTTCTTTTTTGATGGTGCTCTTGCTCATGCCGCTGGGCCATGCGCTGATGATACTGATGGAGCACACGCTATCGCCCGTCGCCCTGCACTATGCGGCCTTCGGCATGGGCGCGGCCGGCATGCTCATCGTTATTGCAGGCGTGTTTGCAAAAGGCGACACTCGACAGACACTCTTCGGCCTTTTCGGAGGACTGCTGTTCTGGACCGGCTGGTTTGAGTTCCTCCTTCAATATTACGCCACTCGCTACGGCACAATGCCGCAACTCGACCCCGTGACCGGCGAGATAGTGACAAAGCCCGAATACCTCATCCTCCCTGCCACTTTCGGCCTCTGGGCCATGGTGATGCTCCTCTACCTTTTCTCCACGGCCAACGGCTGCAATTTCATGAACTGGATTCAACGCCGCATCTTCGGCCGCCGCAAGGCCGAGATAGCCGCCCGACCCATGACACGCCACGTGTCGATAATCACATTCATGGAACTGATGATGATTCTCTGGACATCGTATCTGCTGCTGATGTTCTGCTACGACGACAATTTCCTCGGCGACTCCCACCCCGTCACCCTCGCCATAGGCGCAGGCTGCTTCATAGGCTCGCTGTTCATCTTCCGCAAGCAGACGCGCATCAAGTCGTGGGGCGCCAACATACGCATGGCCATCGCCACGGTAATAACCCTCTGGACTCCTGTCGAGATTCTCGGACGCAACGACATCCTCACCGAAATATGGGTGGCACCGCTCGAACATCAGACCGAGATGTTCACCATTCTCGGCGTGTTTATCGCAGTCACAGCCTTTATCATCGTCAAAAACAACAAGAAGCGAAACATCCAAGTTGAAGCCTAAGACATGGCATAAGCATCACAAATGGCTCGGGTTGCTGCTCGGGCCGTTTGTCATACTGTTCTGCATCAGCGGAATAGTGCTCAACCATCGCCGCCAGTGGGCGTCGACCGACATATCGCGTGCATGGCTCCCGGCCGACTATCGTTACGACAACTACAACAACGGGCTTGTGCGCGGCACTATCGACTTGCCCGACTCATCCACGCTGATCTACGGCAATGCCGGCATTTTCCGCATCATTGGCGGCGAAGCCGTCGACTTCAACGCCGGATTCCCCGAAGGCGTCGATTTCCGCAACATCCGACGTGTCGTAATATCGGCGGACTCTGCTCTTTATGCCGCGGCTCGCTTCGACCTCTATCGCCTCGACAGCAAAGGATGCTGGCAACCGGAGCCGATTTCCGTTACTGAACAGATAACCGACCTTGCCGCCAACGGCGACTCTCTTCTGCTGCTCACACGCTCCGAGGCATATCTGTCGGTCGGCGGTTCCTCCTGGGAGAAAGCCCAACTCCCCGACCCTGCCGTGCGGCCGCAACGCAGCCTTTTTCGCTCGATTTTCCATATCCATTCCGGCGAGGCGCTCGGACTGCCGGGCAAAATCCTTGTCGATATCCTCGGCGTGGCCTTGATCGCGCTGTGCATCACAGGCTATATCATTCCGCTGCGCCGACGCGCCCGTACCGCCGTGCGCGTATCATCGGCGTGGCACCGCCGCCTCGGCCTTTGGAGCGTGTTCGTGCTCATGTTCCTTGTCGTCAGCGGCATGATGCTGCGTCCGCCGCTGCTCATTGCGATTGCGCAACTTAAAATCGACCAGCCAGCCCACAACACCTGGCACGACGCCCTGCGCGCCGTGCGCTTCGACACAGCGCGCGGCCACTGGCTTGTATCCACCTCCGACGGCTTCTACACCCTGTCATCCGACCTGTCCGGAATGGAACGAACCGCTGAACAGCCACCCATATCGGTGATGGGCATCAACGCCTTTGAACGCGACAACGCCACCGGCGACTGGATGATAGGCTCATTCTCCGGACTCTACCGCTGGAACCGCGACACAGGCGCAGTCACCGACTACTACACCGGCGAACCGGCTCCCGACCGCGTAGGCGCGCCCTTCGGCCTGGCCCCCGTGGCCGGATGGTTCCGTGGCCCCGTCCAATACTATACGGGAGCCGAATCCCCCGACGTGCCGCCCATGCCCGCCACAGTCGTCCACGGCCCCATGTCGCTCTACCAGCTCGCCCTCGAAATCCACACCGGCCGCATCTTCACCCTCCTTGGCGCTGCCACCGCCCTCTACATCTTCTTCGCCGGCGCCCTCACCCTCCACATCCTCCTCTCCGGCCACCGCCTCCTCCCCCGCCGCCCCAAAAACAATGGAACATGTTAAAAAATGTTATACATTTTGCGCTGTTGACTATTTGACTTAAATTTGTTCACCCATTCGCCAGAGGGCGGTGGGTAATAAATATATAAGGCGTTACAGACGCGCTCTTCTTAGGTATCCGAACTTCGCAAATTTGAGAATCCGTAAGAAAGGAGATGCGGCAACACTGTATCGTCCATGTTAGATATGATTTTTCTTATAAACCCGTATTTATCACTCTCAGCATAAACGATGAGAGAGACAAATACGGCTACTATCAGGTAATCATATTCCAGGCGTGGCGAATGGCGTTGCTTATTCCTCTTACGGTAGGCAATGCGAAGGCCTGGATATAAAGGGGTAAGCAATTGTACAGGCTTCCACGCCTTGTTGTTTCATCACACAAAAAAAGTTCCGTATCAGGGAAGCGAAATCGGGCACATTCATTAAATAATGAAGCGAGCATTAGCATCTCTCGTAGTTTCGCTTTTATCTTTATCGGTTTTTGCCGGTTCTGACCATATCATATTGAGAAATGGCCAGGAGCACGATGTCACACTCTATCAAATTAACGACATCCGCGTAGTGTTCAGTTATGACAAAAAAAAGAACAGCGAGCGTCATGAAGTGCCGTCCACCGATGTATATATGGTCTACATTGAGAAACAGGGAAATGTATATTTCAACCGAGAAGGAAAACGCACCACAGGAGAACCGAAAAGAGTCGATCCGACAAAATATGATGTGATATATCTTACCGAAGGTGTAGAAATCGCTGCCGAAAATGTTCGTATAACGACGGAAGACGTACGCTTTGATGTCGAAAAAAAGGACACACAAGGCAAATCGGGCTTTAAACGCTTATTTGGAAACCCGGAGGTAGAGGAAGTTCGATTGGAAAAAGAGCGTGTATTTATGATACGCTACCGCAACGGTATGTCAGACATTATCACCGCAATAGACAGTCCACTCCCGGAACCGGCTCCCGACCCTCAGGAAGAAACATCTTCTGAACCGGAATTCGTCGTTATATTTCATTCCGTTGTCCGCGGAGAAACGCTCGCTAAACTCGCTGAGCGTTACAATGTAACCGCACAGGATTTAATTGAATGGAACGACCTGCCTGCACGGCAGAAACCGGCTGCCCCGCTCAAACCCGATATGCAACTTATGATATATCAACCCAAGACAAAATGAAAAACACACTCTACATCCTAATTGCAATACTTGGATTATCGACAAGCGGATGCGGCGGTTCGGAAATACAGCGCCTCACAGCCGAAAACGACTCGCTACGCCGTACCAATGAGGCACAAACATCCTCGCTTAACAACTATCTGACCGCCATCGAGACAATCAACGCCACACTTGACTCACTCGACATCCAACATAAGATGATATTCATGGGTGACGGAGAACTTCCGGCCACACGCGACAATGTAATCGCCAATCTTGACCGCTTCGAAATGGTGATACTGAAACAGCAACAGAAAATACGCGAGCTCGAACGCCGTCTTGCTTCAGAAAACGACTCTGCAACAGCAACAAAATCGCTTATTGCCCACCTGCAACAGCAAATCACCGAAAAAAACGCACATATTGCCAGGCTAAAAAAAGAACTTGAAAATAAAGATATCGACATAGCCCGTCTTCAAGAGAAGGTCGAATCGCAAAACCGCACTATATCATCACAAGCAACAACAATTACCGAACTCACCACTCGCGCCCAAAAACAAGGCGAAGCTCTTGCCAAACAGGATGCAATGCTCAATAACGGATATGTACTTATCGGTTCAAAAGACGACCTCAAACGTAAAGGCATCATAAAAAAAGGGCGGTTGGTAAGCGAAGCTGCGCTTGACAGATCAAAATTCTACCAAGTAGACATACGTAAGTGGCGAGAAATTTCGTTCACTGCCAAAAAACCAAAAATTCTCACCAATATGCCATCTACCTCGTTTATTATCGTTACAAACGGCAAACGAGAATTCACACTTAAAATTACAAATCCGGCCGACTTCTGGCGCATATCCAATTACCTTGTAATCCAAACCGACTAAGCAATGAAACTATTCAAATACCTTTCCCTCGTGATTTCTGCGACCATCTGCCTATCGGTTGATGCCATATCTCAGACCTCGCATATTGTCGACCGTGGCGAATCAATCGAATACATCGCCGGCAAATATGGTGTAAGCGTAGAAGATATTCGTAAAGCCAACAAATGGCTCGACAATATCTATTGTGGATTAGAACTTGCCATTCCTGAAGCAGAAAAAAAATCAGAATATGGCATAGAAACAACGAATCCTCTTTTTACCGAAGCCGAGTCATATGTCCGCAGAGAAGACTATGGCAAAGCAATAAAAATATACAACAAAATACTTAAAACCAGCCCCAACGACTTGACAGCCAGATATAACCGCGGAGTATGTTATTACAACAAAGGAAAAATGAAACAGGCTGCGGAAGACTTCTCTTTCGTTAAACGTCGTGACAAGAACGGAAATTTCCCTGATGCAGAAGAACTTGCAGACAACGCCAAAAACATTCAAGAAGAAAAGAATGCTGCGCGTGCCGAAATGTGGGCAAACATACTTCAAGGCGTTGCATTCGCCGCAAACGGTATTCAACCTGCACCCATTTTACCAATGCCTGTAATGCCGGTCGCATCCGTGCCAATGCCCGTTCCCTCCCCGGCCACAATGCCCATACCCGCATCCATCCCCATGCCATACCAACAAAACATATTGGGTAACGCCGATTTTCAATTTGACTGGAACAAATTTCCCACAACCACTCCGTTCAGTTGGGATAATGTAGATTGGAATAGCGCGCCCGTTGGCGGAGTTACGCCTGCAACCGGCTTTAACAATGGTGGCACCACCATAACCGGCAATGAATACACTCCACCTTCTGGAGGACATCAATGCCGCGTGTGCAAAGGAACCGGGATGGAAATTGTCGAAACCTGGATGGGGGGAGACACAAGACACTGGTGCGACATTTGCAAGAAAGACGTATATGGAGGGCACCGGCACGTGCCGTGCAAAACCTGCAATAATACCGGTTGGATAAACTAATTTATTAAATCACATAACTTCACAAAAAGAGGGCATGTAATTTTAAACCAATTATGTTACATTTCATTTTTCTGGCGTAATGAAATAGAGTCAATCCATTATAATAATACATTTATTTCCTCATCAATCCATATCAGCAGGTAGATTTAAGGAATGATTCATAATTACTCATGTCAACAGGCGTAAGGTTGGCGTCGTCTTTCGCTTCCTCCATCGCCGCTATCGTAGCAGCGTTTGGTGTGTTAAAGGCCACGTCCATAAGAATCGTTTCCACATAGTTATTGAGGCTGCGATTATCTCTCGCTGCCAATATTTTCAAACGGTCCAACAACTCGGCACGCAACCGAAACATTGCAGATTTTCTATTTATCGACAATTCCATAGTGATAGCATTTGTATTGCACGTTTATATTGCACGTTCGGCACGGCAAAGCCGTAGCTCCTTGGTTACGGGTATGGAGGCGCAAGCCGACATGCCCGGTCGGTGATGGCGGCTGACAAACACTGCGAAGGTGTGCCTCGTATCATGCGTGGCATTTTCGAACGCTCCGGCCGGCTCCGCTCTATTAGATTTGCACGTGTAAAGAAAAGGTTTAACTTTGCAGGATG
>ERZ777305.914-NODE-914-length-42948-cov-16.422447_pt1 | contig 42948 bp, 36 predicted proteins | sample MGYA00374965_ERZ777305 | MGnify/ENA primary metagenome ERZ777305 (study PRJEB29328, sample SAMD00013331) | mouse gut metagenome | study: EMG produced TPA metagenomics assembly of the Metagenome analysis of fecal microbiota from mouse which was promoted...
CATAAATACTGGGCATACAGCCATTCATCTCCCTCACAACTGTTAAAAACAGGATCTTGAAGTAAAACGAAAGTGAATTTTGAGAGTTGATTATCCCTAAACACCTCTCGCCGTTGTTTGGGACCAAAAAATCTTTCAATGTATGACATCCATAGGAGAATTTGTTACAGCATGATACATCTTTTAATAATCTTCGTTTAAAATAACTTTGCAGACTTTGTTTTTATGATTACTGCACTTCATCTACACTTGCCAGCAATGTTTCAGAATATCCTTTTCGGATATTCTGAAACGCTGGCTGGGGACACCCCAGGCCCCGGCAAAGGACGCAAGGCCTCCGCAGAAGCGGAGACCTGCGCCTTGCGAACATGCCTGCGGCATGGCTTTTCACAGGCACAGCCTGTGTCAGTTTTTCCATTCACCGGCCAATTCCTGCGTTGGACACTTCTATTTTCTCCCGTGTCGGCATCCGCATCCACTGTAAAAATTTTTCCAGGTTTCTTCTGCTTCTTCATTGACAAATTTTGTAGAGTTCCGGATCTGGTGGATGATGCACTGCTGGATCTCGGTTTGCGGGTATACTGCCTCTATTGCCTGCGGGAAACCCGTAAGCCCGTCCACGCAGGCGATCAGGATATCTTCTACGCCCCGGTTCTTGAGCCCGTTCATGATGGAGAGCCAGAACTTGGCGCTCTCGTTTTCTCCCACATACATGCCAAGTACATCTTTCCTGCCATTCATATCAATGCCAAGGGCGATATAAACGGCACGTTTTACAATCCGTCCCTCACTGCGGACATGGTAGTGGATGGCATCCATAAAGACCACTGCATAAACTTCCTCCAAGGGGCGTTCCTGCCATTCCTTTACGATGGGGAGGATCTTGTCCGTGATCCGGCTGATGGTGCTGTCGGAGATATCTATATCATAGAGTTCTTTCATATGGGACTCTATGTCCCCAGTGGTCATGCCCTTCGCATACATGGAGAGTATTTTTTCCTCCATGTCCTGTGTGACGGTATTCTGGTACTTTTTGATGAGCTGGGGCTCATACTCACCGTTGCGGTCGCGCGGGATTGCAATATCCATGTCTCCATAGCTGGTGTGCATGGTCTTTTTGGAATGTCCGTTGCGGCTGTTGTCAGTGTCCTTGTTGCGGTAATCGTACTTTGAGTATCCGAGTTCTTCGTCCAGCTCTTCATCCAGTACATCTTCCAGAATCACGGACATCATGTCCCGCATGACAGCATTGACATCTGTTCCGTTTTTAATGTTGATGTCATTGTCTTTGAGATAGCTGCGCATCATTTCCCTCATTGCTGCTTTTTGTGGGCTTTCGTTTTTTCTTGCCATAATAAAACCTCCAAACTGTGTAATTCTATCTTACATCAGTTTGGAGGTTTACACAAACTTTGGGATAGTCCCCATTCCTTTTTGTCTGTCACTTCGTATGTCCATCCAGCTTTCTCCTCTCATTTCCGACTCCTTTCCTGGACATTTTTTGTCCTATCAGGAGTCTATCTTTTTTTCTTTCTCTCCGCCATAAACCTGCATTTTTTCTTCGGCGTTTTCTTACATTTTATCATTGGCGCTAACAGTGGGCCTGCTGGAATACTGTACCTTGCTTGTCCTCACGTTCTTTTCTTGTTCCTTATCTTTCATTTGCGCCTCCTTTGCCTGAGATTTAACGGGTAAAAAAATAAGCATAACCGGTGAAAGCGTAAACGGTAGATAGTGAGTACCTATACAAAACTGGAGCAAACCTGTATGATAGAAACAGATTTGCTCCAGTCTTTATTTCACTTCATTCTTACCAGGCTTCCGGCAGTTCTCCGGCAGGCTTGGTGACCAGGGGAGCAGGTCATCCAGAAAACTACGGTCTGTATCATCCAGATGTTTCGGGATCTCGGTAAGCAGATACTCAAAGTAATCATACGGTTTCAGATTGTTTGCTTTTGCGGTTTCCGCAATGCTGTAAATGATGGCGCTGGACTTTGCACCGGCGATGGTATCGATCATCACCCAGTTTTTCTTGCCGATGCAGAATCCGCGGATGGACTGTTCCGCAGCGTTATTGTCCATCGGCACTTCGCCATCGTCCAGGAATACCTTCAGGTATTTTTCCTGGCTCAGGGAATAATTGAAACCTTCCCACGTCTTGCTTTTCTGCGGCACCTTCGGGAGGTTTTCACGCACCCATACGAAATAAGCCTCCACCAGTGGCTTTACGTTCAGCTGGCGGCGGATCATACGTTCTTCTGCCGGAAGATCCTTAAGCAGTTTTTCCTCCCGGTAGATGGCCTGTATCATGGTCAGCGCAAGATATGCGCGGCTGTCCTTCTGCTTTGCTTTCGGCAGCGCTTTTACTGCTTCATCAAACCTGCGCCTCGCATGGGACCAGCACCCGGCAATCTTCAGATCTTCCCATTCCTCTTCGACCGTATGGTAAACCTGATAGCCGTCCGTGACGCATACCCCGCTGAAATCCTTCAGGAATTCCCTTGGATGGCTGGCGTTGCGGGTCTTCTGATATTCATAAAGGACGATCTGGCATTCTGTATACATCCGTCCGGTACGGTACACCCACATGTAGCTTTTTGCGCCGGCGGGGCGGCCGTCCTTATTTACCAGCACGGGCGTCTCGTCCGCCTGCAGGACGTGGTAGCCGTACAGCTTTTCGTGGAGGTAATCATAGAGAACCGCAAGGTAACGGTCTGCGCACTGGATCGTCCAGTTCGCCATGTTCTGTCTTGAAATGTGCAGGCCATAACGTTCAAACTCCTGTTCCTGCCGGTAAAGCGGCACGGCATTGACATATTTGGCGTTCATCACCGCCGCCTCCAGCGAAGGGGAAACAAGGCTTCCCCTTAATAAAGCCTGCGGATGCGGCGCCTTGATGACCTCTTCCGTTTCTTTCCCTGCATATACCTTTACATGGTGTTCTTCCACCTCGATTTTCGCCGGGGTAAAGCTGTACCTGCGGTATACTTCATCCGGAAGCTGTTTCCAGCCGTCTTTTCCAAATTTATCTTCCAGTTCCTCATCCGTCATGGAATGTTCCACCACAACTACCGGCAGCCCGTTCAGGTCTTCTTCCCGTTTGCCCTGCTTTTTCTCCGGCTTTCTGCGGGAAACGCTTTCCGGCTCCTCCTGTGCGTTTTCCTCTGCAGCAACAGCTTCGGATTCGTTAAAGAATACAATCTTCCCATCCACTTCCATAAAGGAGATCTGGTCTTCGGTCCCATGTTTCTCCGATGACCTGCCAAACCGGTGCCGTTTTAAATCCGCCATCTGTTCCAAAACAAGCTGGAGCGTATGGTCGATATTTTCAAGCTGCTCCTGCTGCGACAGGAACAGCCTGATAAGCGTTTCCCTGTCAAGGCTGTTCAGTTGTTCTTCCGTATATTTTAAGGCCATGCTGTTTTCTCCCGGTATCCTGATAGCCTTATTATACCATGGATACGGGATTTTTGCGAACCCGGCGCTGCCGGATGTCCGTCATAATGCCTATGGTTAAAACAGCGGATGCTGCCTTTATATGATGCTGTATCCGGAACCCTTTTCCGGGAAGGAAAAGCATGTCTGCGTCCATTCCGGACGTTTTTATGGTGTGCAGCGTGGTTCCGCAGGGATAAGGCGGGACATTTTTTCCGGCAGGAAGACCGTCTGAAAATTTCTCCGTTTTGCATAAAGTCACCCCATGTATTCCGGCGGTTCCACCGGCCTGACTGATTTCTTCGGGGTGATTGTCAGCCCTTCCATCAGCCACCGGAACTGCTGCGGCGTTAATTCACGCACCTCCTCCGGGGTGCGCGGCCACTGGAACCGGCTTTCCGAGAGCCGCTTGTATAACAGGAGCCAGCCGTCCCCTTCCCATACAAGTCCCTTGATGCGGTCTGTGCGCCTCCCGCAGAAAAGATAGAGTGTATCCGGGATATATGGCCGGTTCCCGGTCTGTGTTTCCACAAGTGCCGCCAGCCGGTCCATGCCGGCGCGCAGATCGGTGTAGCCGCAGACAATGTAGACGGCTTTAAAGCAGGTGGCGTCATTGAGCATCCCGCACCACCTTAAGGACTGCCGCAAGCAGCGGCATTGGTGTGGATTCCGTTACGTGGATGGAAAAACCATTTACAGAAACGGACAGCCCCTGCTGTATACCGCTGCCGTCTTGTGTTTCCTGCTGTAGCAGACAGGTGTTTACCGGGACAATCTGCTGCGCCGAAGCCTCCGGCGGAAGGTTTTCCAGACATGCCTGCCTTACACGGCGCAGCCTGTAATAGTAGTTCGCTTTCGTAATGCCGTGGGTGGCACACCAATCGATGACACTCATGCCTGCAGGACGGTTCTGGCATTCTCTGATCTGTGCGGCCCATTCTTGTAAACGGTATTGTACAGCCACTGCCGTTGTTGATGAACTCATAGACTTACCTCCGTATAGCGGTATCAAAAGTTAAGGATCAACTTTTAATACCTGTGATAGAAATATAGTCTATTGTCACATATGTTTTCCTCACAGTCGAGGTACGCACTATCTACCGTTTACGTGAAAGCCGCTTGTTTTCAAGCTTTTTTCGGTTATGCTTATTATAACTCAGGCGTCCTCCACCATTCTTCTGACCAGATCCGGCGCAGATTCCAGATAATGACCCACCACGAAAAACGTAGCCGTGGCATTGTGCTTTTTCAGCGCGTCCAATATTGGCTCTGTATTACCGTTCTCATAGCCTGCGTCAAAAGTCAGATAGATTACTTTGTCCTGCGCATTCCCCACATAGTAGGCATTGTACTTGGCCAACTCCGCCGCGGATACGTTGCCGCTGGGCTGACTGCCCTCCTGCCCGAACCCCAATCCCCAGTTCTCCGGTGAATTCGAGGCGGCAGAGGTGGCCAGCGTGGCATGGGTGGCGGCTCCCACCGCTCTTCCCAGCAGAAACATCGCCAACAAGAACACTGCGGTCAGCGCGATTTTGGGGTAGTCAAGTTTCTTCCAGTTTACGTTTCTTAAGTCCAGTTTTTTAATTCGATCCAACATCATGAATCCCGATTCTTTTTTGTAGCTAATATATGAATCTGCGGAGTCAAAAAATGCCTGACAGACCGAATCTTCTTTATGTAAGAGCAATTTAATGTCTCTGATCTACACGATACCGCTCAGTTCCTGATACAGCCTCTTGGCATAGCTGTCCGTCATCCCGCAGATAGAGTCGGTCACCAGCAGCAGACGGAGATACAGCTTTTCTTCCGGCGCTTTCTCTCTGCTGTAAAACTGATAGATCGCCTTGTAATTGTCGGAGATCAGCGTCATCAACTTACTCTGCACCGCCGTCACAGGCTGCGGACTGTCGTAGGCAATGGCTGCACCCACAAACCGATCCAGCAGAAAATCGAGGATTGTCTGCGCCGCAATCTCCAGTTTATAAATGGGTTCCGAGACAAAGGCATACTCATAGGCGATGTCTCCCAGAGCCTGCGCCATTATGCCATAATCCCCCTCCGAGAGCAGTTCCTGTTTGTAGGTGCCCTCCATGATCTCTCCGTAATTGCCGGCAAAGTTATCCGTGGCACAGGCCAACAGTCTGCCCTGTACGCTGACGATCCAGTTTTGCACCGCATATCCCTCGGGATTGGACACATGGCGTTCCTGTCCTTTTTGATATCTTTTTTCCAGTGCCTCCACCAGCTCGTAATATTTTTCCCCGGCTCCAAATTCTCTCCCCTTGCCCCGCAGTTCTCTCACCAGCTGCTGATATGTGATACAGCCCTTTTTAAATGCGTCCTCCACATCCGCAGTCCTGTAGGCGATATCATCCGCCGCCTCCAGCACAAAAGCCAGAGGGTGCCTTCGCCCCTTCGTTCCCAGAGTATACTGTATCTGCTCGAACAGCTCCCGCTCCGCATAATAATAGCCCATCTTCTTGGTGCGGATATCCCCGCTCTTTTTATCTTTCTCCAGCGAGGATACGGGATATTTGATAATGGTGCCCAGCAATGCCTGGGTCAGATTCATCCCGTGCTCGTCCACCAGATAGTGCAGCTTTGTCACCAGACGCAGGGCCTGGGTGTTGCCTTCAAACTCATAGAAATCCGCCTGCATCTGCTGCGTCAGTATCTCCGTCAACGGCCTGCCCTGCAGTTGCAGATTGCCCATATTTCTCCTAAACCACTCCCGGATCACCGTCTCTCCGAAGTGTCCGAAAGGCGGATTGCCGATGTCGTGCAACAGCCCGGCGCATTGCAGGATATCGCAGATATATCCCTGGTACTCGGGCTTGAAATCCGGGTCCTTCACCTCCTGCAAAATCTTCTGGGAGATATTCTGCCCCAGAGACTTCCCAAAGGAGGACACTTCCAGAGAATGTGTCAGCCGGGTACGGATAAAGTCGCTCTTATCCAGCGGAAATACCTGGGTCTTATCCTGCAGGCGGCGGAAGGAAGCGCTGCCGATGATCCGGTGATAATCCTTCTCATACTCCGTCCGCAGATCCCCTGAGCCGGGTCTTGTGCTGACCGGCCTGATCCGCTCCTGGCTTAGCAGTTTTTTCCATTCCATGGTGCCACCTCCTCACCCCTGCAGTCCTCTGGCCTGACGGTCCATATCCTCCACCACGATATCATATATCTCACCCAGTCCCGCGCAGTATTCCAGCACCTGCCAGGGTTCGTTGGTGTGGAAATGGATCTTGACCAGTTCATCGTCCCCCACAGCCAACAGGCAATCGCCTTTAAAGTGCCGGGTAATGTAGTCATTGATAGCGTCCTCGTCCAGATTGTGTCCCTCGATCAAGAGCTGCGTGTCATAGCGAAATTCCAACGGTTCCATCCTTGTCTCCTCCTGTTTATACATCCCGCATATCCCCTGTCAGCCTCCATATCCGCACGACGGTTTCAGCCTGTGAGCGTCTCCGTATTCTCTGGAGGCTTTCCCAAGATATGCTGTTTAAGTATTGCTTTTGCGCTCCCCATTCTGCTGCAGATTGCATTGTTTAAATATCCGGCACAGCATAAATACGGCAGCCGCTGCCAGTACCATCTCCGCGAAGGGCTGCGCGTAGGGCAGGCCGTACAGCGGAAACAGCCAGTTTAATACAAACAGAGCAGGTATTTCCAAAACAATCTTTCGCATCAGGGCAAAAATCAATGCGTTTTTTCCCTTTCCCAGCGCCTGGAAAACGCCTACCACCAGAAAATCCATGCCCAAAAACGGCATTGTCAGACTGAATCCCCGCAAAAACCTGGCACCGTAAGCGATGATGGCCTCGTTCTCCATAAAGGCTCTGGTCAGGCCTGCCGAGAATATCCAGAACAGCGCCATGACGCCAAAGAGGGCCGGAAACATCAGTTTCATGGCAAAAGTAATGGCTTTCTTCATCCGGGGGTGATCGCCACTGGCATAGTTGTAGCTGATCAGTGGCATGATGCCCTGGGAAAAGCCCAGCGCTATCTGCAACGGCACCATACTGATTTTCTGGGAAATACCCATGGCGGCCACAGCGTCCGCCCCATACTCTGAGGTAAAGTTGTTCAGAATGGTCATACCCGTCACATTCAAAAGGTTCTGTATGGACGCGGGTATTCCCACTCCGCATATACCCAGTACAATGGCGCTGTTCCAGCCCAGCATCCGGGGATCTACGCAGACATAGGTGGAGCGCCGTTTTATATACAGCAGTACAAAGAAGTAGCCGCAGGCCACACAATTGGACAGAAAGGTGGCCAGACCGGCACCCGCCGCCCCCATATTAAATCCCCATGGCATGATAAAGATGGGGTCCAGCACAATATTCAGCAGACAGCCGCTCATAGTTCCTATACTGGCATGCAGAGACGCCCCCTCGGAGCGCACCAGATAGGCCAGCACCACGTTCAAAATAGCCGGAACCGCGCCGCAGGACACGGTCCACAGCATATAGGCCGACGTGGCAGGCCCCGTCACGGAATCGGCCCCCAAAAGCGCCAGCAGCGGACTTTTGAATATGGAGCAGAGCGCGGCGAACACCGCGCCGCAAAAGAGCGCGCAATAGAAACCGATGGCCGAACTTCTGCGCACCATATCGTATTCTTTGCGGCCCAGAGCGCGGCTCATCATACTGGAGGTACCCACGCCGAAAAGATTGTTCACCGCGTTGAACGCCAGCAATACCGGTGCCGCCAGTGTCACGGCGGCGTTTTGCAGCGGGTCGCCCAGCATTCCCACGAAATAAGTATCCGCCAGATTATACAGCACCATAACCAGGGAACTCAATATCGTAGGGATCGCCAACTTAGCCACTGCCCGGGGTATGGGCATAGTTTCAAACAACAAATTTTTATCGGCAGACTGCGTCTTCAGACTTCTCACCTCCTGTTTTTGACTGCGTCATTACCGGCTCTGGCGCCGGCTACGGAATAATAACATTTATCGCAGAGGGAACTGCGCGCCCCAATAGGCAACAGCTTGCCGCAGTAATTGCAGCGGCGCAGGTAAAATTTCTTGCTCCTCCCCAGCTCCGACAGAATGATATCCTCCGTCTTTAAGCGTTCCTCTATCACCCGCTCCTCATTCATGATCTTTCCGAAACGCACCGAGAACTGATTGTACAGATCCAGCAGCTTGTAATAGGTCTCCGCCCGTTCCAGCCGAGTGTCTCCCCGCACCTCGTCAAAGACAGGGAACTTGACGGACACATCCGCCGTGTAGGTGCGGCAGTAGTAACGCCACATGGCCATGCATTTCTCATTGCCCAGGTCCACGTCACAGGATATCATATTGTATACCTCCCGCTTATCGTCAAATCCTGCGATACTGTCCCTGATATTGTACAGGTTCTTATATTTTATCAGCATTTCCTTGATATCCATTTTCCGGTATACGTCCAGATTGGGCTTGATGCCGTACCAGGAGGTCAGGATCTGATCGATGGGCTGGTCGATATCCAGCAGTACCTGTGGAAATCCGATGATCGCGTATTCGATGCTGTGTTTCATGGGATACACGCGCTTGATATGCTCCAGTCCCGCCTCGGTGGTGGCCGTCACATAGCCCACATCATACATGCCACGGCGCCCGGCCCGGCCCGCGATCTGACGCACCTCAAACTCATTTAAGGGACGCCGCTCCTTGCCGTCAAATTTTATGTGCTCCATGAATACGATACGCCGGATGGGCAGATTGACTCCCAGACCGATAGCGTCCGTGGCTACCACCACATCATTTTCTCCGTTTAAAAACATTTCAAACTGCTTTTTGCGAATCTGGGGCGGCAGATTGCCGTAGATCACGCTGGCCTTTACCCCCTGCAGCTCCAGTCTGGCCGCCACGTCCAGCACCATTCTCTTGGAAAACAGGATCAGGGCATCCCCCCGTATCAAGTCATTGTCAATATCAAAGGGCTTGTCCTCAAAGACCAGCTCCGTGTTCCTCTCATGGCGCACTATATCGTACTTGGCGTGACAGCGCTTTAAGATACGCCGGATGATATTCTCCGCCTCGGGAGCCATACAGATATGAACCTCTTTTGCCTTGATACCCATGACCAGGCGGGACCAGGCGTGTCCCCTGAAGGGGTCGCTGATCATCTGGGCCTCGTCTATCACGGCAACATCATATTCCGTATCCAGATCCACCATCTCCGCCGTGCAGGCCGTCACACGGCTGTCCTCGCCGATGTGCTGCTCCTCGCCGGTGATCATGGAGCAGGGAATCTCAGCGGCCCGCAGCTTATCATAGATCTCCAGGGCCAACAGGCGCAGCGGTCCCGCATACACGCCGCACTTGGCCTTTTTCAGCCTTTCCACGGACTCATAGGTCTTGCCGCTGTTGGTGCCGCCTATATGCAGGGTAAAACGTCTTTCCATAGCCAGCGCCTGGGTGTACTCCACCTCGGCATCGGTCTGTACCATACCCAATATAGCCTTGCGCAGCTCTTTCTCCGACGCCTTTAAATATTTATTGTACAGATCGCCGATACCGGAGGCCACCATATTGATCTCCGTATGCTCCAGCAGATACTGCGCAAATCGCTCGCTGTGGGCGCAGCTGTCGATATAGGTCAGATCCATGGATATAATCTGTCTCTGGGTCTTTTCCATGTTGCGCAGCTGCGCGGGATTGTTGCGGCTTTGATAAAACTCCAGCAGCGCCGCGCACTGCCGCTTGGGACTGGCAGTGAGCGCCTTACCGTTATCCAACCGGGCCTCAATAGATACGCGCATCTCTCTGGCCCGGTTGCCCGCGCTGCGGTTGTCCTTGATCCTGTTCTCATGAAAACTCAGGAAATCGGCGTCATACCGTTTCCTGAGCTTATCCTTAACATTTGTCGTGATACTCATACATTTCCCCTAGTCATTCTCCGGCATTTATTGTACTACAGCCAGCGGTTCAATACTTCCATCAGTCGGTTTATGTCGATGGGTTTCGCCATATGTTCGTTCATGCCGGCGGATTTTGCCGCCTGAATGTCCTCCGCGAAGGCATTGGCTGTCATCGCCACGATGGGAATATACTTGACATCCTTGCGTTTCAGGGCACGAATGGCGCAGGTGGCTTCGTATCCGTTCATTATCGGCATCTGAATATCCATCAGCACCAGATTATAATATCCCGCCTCCGCTCCGGCAACCATATCCACAGCGATGCTGCCGTTCTCCGCCGACTCCACTTCCAGACCCACCATCTCCAATATCTCCATGGCGATCTCTCTGTTTAATTCATTATCTTCCACAAGCAGTACTCTCTTGCCGGTAAAATCCTGCTCCAGGGTCTTTTCCAGCGTCTGCTCCAGCCCGTCCTCTTCCGCCTCCGTTTCCTGAGGCTGCTGCTCCTCCACCAGACTCCGCAGGACGGTGGCCAGCCTGCTCTTAAACAGCGGTTTAGTGATGAACACATCCACTCCCGCCGCTCTGGCTTCCATTTCACATTGCGACCAGTCGTAGCCCGACAGTATAATGATGGGCACATCCGGCCCCACCCGGCGCCGTATCTCTCTGGCCGTCTCTATACCGTCCATTCCCGGCATCTTCCAGTCCAGGATCGCGGCAAAATAGTTCTCCTGCCGTTCGTGCGCTCTCTCCACACAGGCTACGGCTTCCTCACCGGAAAGCACGCCCTCGCTGTGCAGTCCCAGTTCATCCAGCATCAGGCAGGTACTCTGACAGGCGATCTCATCGTCGTCCGCCACCAATACCGGCAGCCGGATCAGCTCCGACAGAGACACCGCATCCTCCTCCTGGTACTTAAGCAGTATCTGCACCGTAAAGCGGGAACCCTTTTCCAACTCACTGTCCACCTGAATATCTCCGCCCATCATGCGTATGATATTCCGGGCTACTGGCATACCCAGCCCCGTGCCCTGCACTTTGCTGGTGCGCACATCCTCGGCGCGCTCAAAGGGTTCAAAGAGATGCCGCAAAAATTCCTGGGACATGCCGATCCCGTTGTCCGTAAACACAAACTCATAGCAGCCGGTCTTAACCTGGCCGGAAGGTCTCTCCATCAGTTCGATACGGATTTTTCCTCCGGGCGGCGTGTATTTCACGGAGTTGCTGACTATATTCATAAACGCCTGCTGAATCCGCATACTGTCGCCCACCACATTCTCATGTTTCAGGTCGTGAATGCAGACCTCCAGATCATGATGCTTTTCCTCGATCATGGGCCGCGCCATATTAAGCAGATTATCCATCAGATTGGACAGATTGAATTCCTCCTCGTTCAGCGACAGAGTTCCCGATTCAATCTTACTCATATCCAACACTTCATTGATAAGGGCCAGAAGATGTCTGCTTGCGTAAGTGATCTTCCCCAGACATTCCGCCAGCTTTTCCGGCTCATGAAGATGGGTCCCGGCGATGGCGGTCATACCGATGATGGCGTTCATCGGAGTGCGGATATCATGGGACATCCGGGAGAGAAAATCCGTCTTGGCGCTGCTGGCGCGGTTTGCGGCCTCATAGGCTTCCAACAGAAGCTTGCGGGTCTCCCTCTCCTTTTTGCGCTGGTCGGTGATATCTTTCAGATTGTTCATCGCCACGATATCACCGCTTATTCCGTCACAGATCATCAGTATGGTATGACGCAGGATCACAGGCTCCTCACTGTCAATCCGTGTCTCATATTCCAGCACCAGCTCGGTTTCTCCCCGCTCATACGCCTCCTTCAGATACCGGGTATTGATACATCTGTCATAGTTCTCCCTGTCCTCCGCCGATACCTTTTCCTGCGCCCATCTGCCAAAGAAACCGTCGGCGCTGCAGGGCGCACACATCCCCACCAGCGGCAGGATAGGAGTGTGCTGCTCGCCTGCGATCTTGTAGAAATCTTCGGCAATGACATTGCGGCTCACGTTTACGTTGAAGACAAAGAGCGCCTCGGAGATAATGGCCTGCCGGTATTGCTCCTCCTTATTCAGAGATCTGCGCAGACTGGCGTTGTCCACCAGCAGTGCGTCGGACAGGTTCTTTTCCCGGGCTTTCTCCTCGGATATATTTTTCAGATACCACATGACAACAGGATTATCCGGCGAATAATCCGCCATGGGGACCACCTCTGAGCGCACCCATATGCTCTTTCCCTGCACCAGCCTTCTGTAGGTGAAATAAATGGGTTCTCCGGAGGTATTGAGCACTGTCCGCAGATTTTCCGGCGACAGGATATTCAGAAATCTCTCTCTGAATTCCTCATCCACATATCCCCCGGCACAGTGCTCCAGCACCTTGCAGTAGTCTCCCCGCAGCAGGGATTCCGCCTGCTCCTCCACACCTTCCAGTTTCAGCGTTTCAATATGGTTTTGCTTGAGATTCACGAAACTGATGCGGTAATACGCGTCCTTCATCAGGCTGAACGCTTCCTGATGCAGCCACTGTTTGCGGTAATCCTCGTCGATCAGCCGCAGAGAACAGACCCATATCTTCCTGCCGTCCCTGGCGGTGGAGAGAGTGCGCACCTCATTGACCCACACAGGTTCCCCGTTCCCGTTTGTCATGCGGTACTCCCGGACAAGTCTCTCCTGCATGGACTCTGTATCAAAGATCCGCCTGTCTTCCTCGTAAACCGCGTCAAGATATCTGCCGCCGGTGCGCTCCATGAACGCCTCGAAAGACATGCCTAAATTGTGCAGGGCAAACTGGCTGATAAAATAAACCGGATAACCCTCCTCGAAAAAGCCGCCCACTACGCCCACAGCCAGATTACCGCGCAGACTATCGATGATCTTTTCCTGATTCTGCCCCAATTCCCTGTCGCTCTTATCGGCAAAGAAAATCTCTTCCTTGTAAAAAAACCTATCCTCCATTATATTTGCCCCCGTTTTATTCCCGATACCATTTTTTTACAACATCTTCCGCCTTTTTGAGATATATATTAAAACCGGTATCCGTGCCGGCCTCTTCCCGGGTATGATAGATATTGGTTCCCCAGTCCCACCAGAACACTCCCTCAAACCAATCCTGACCGCTCATGACCGACAGACAGGACTCATAGAACCTGGCCTGCTCCTCCTGGTCGGCCGGAAATTCCTTATGGACAAAATCCCATGGCATCTGGGCGCAGCCCCGGGCGCTACGGCATCCGATCTCCATGAAAATGATCTTTTTGCCCAGACGCCGACTCACCGACTCCAGTTTTCCTGCAATCCGCCGCCAGTTTTCCTCCATCTCCCCCAAGCTCCCGCCGGGCGCGCTCTCCACAGGGAAGTAAGCGGAGGTCCCGATATAGTCCAGGGCGTCGTACCATTTTGCCGCCTCCTCTTTGCCGTGGTTGGTATTGTATACCAGAGGCCCCTGATATATCTCCCTGACCATGGCGATGGTCTGCCGCCAGTATGTCTCCTTGCGCTCCGTCCCCAACATCTCACAGCCCAGGCAGAACATCTCGCAGCCCGTATACTGCGCCACCCGGGCATAATGTGTCAGAAAAGCCTGATAGCTGGCAAACCATCGGGACCAATAAGTGTCCTCCTCCAGCATGTTCTCGTCGGGAAAATCGATCAGCGCCCTCCAGACGCCGTCGTCGGAGTTGATCATGGGTTTTAAACACACCTTCACGCCCCGTTCATGAAAACGGGCGATGGTCCCGATCAGCTCCAGATCGGGCACATTTTTCCGGTAATCGAACAGTATCTCCGTGGACGAGTAGGTTTTCTGGTTTACAGGAAACGCCAGACAGACCCAGGTAATCCCCGTATCCATCAATGCGTCCTGGCTGAATCTGCCCTCCTCGCTCTCATACAATCCCTTGACCGCATGAAACCCGTATGTGAATCCTTTTATATTCATCGTCGCACCCCTTTGCGTGCTTCAGAACGCATACCGCGCCCTTTTCAGCAGAAAGACCAATCTATATTTGCCAGTCAATTTTACAGTTTTCCTCTTTTAGCCCCACCCACAGGTAAAACAGTCTGGGACTATATCTCTCACAGGGAAAATGCCTCCCTGATACTGTCGTAGTGCAGGAAGATCCCCTGCCGGGCCAGCTCTTCGATCTCCTGGGCAGTGGCCAGGCGGTATCCGTCCGTCTCCGCCTGCTGGAGATATAGCTCTTCCTCAGAAAAATCGCCTATAAAACGGTATACATCCACAAAGTAGTTGTCCCCTTCCCCGGGGTTTTCCCGGTGATAGGTAAACAGATAGCCGCCGTCCCAATCCGTCACGTCCAGTCCGGTCTCCTCCCGTACCTCCCGCCGTACCGCGTCCAGAGATTCCTCACCTGCCATGGCGGCGCCTCCCGATACCTCCCACCAGCCTGGCGCCCAGGCTTTGGTTTCCACTCGCCGGGTGATCAGAAAGCGCCCGTCCCGCCGGGCCACCACTCCCAGCACCGTCAAATGGTACTCGCCGTCCTCCAGCCGAAAATCGTTGCGCCGCATGGTGCGTCCGGTGGGTTTTTTATCCGCGTCATAGATATCCCAAAGTTCCATCGTCTCTTCTCTCCGCCGCTGTTTTCTGTGTTGATCCTATTAATACAGTATACCAGAAAAAGTATAGGGCTGGCAAGTTTTTCTTGCCAGCCCTTTCGCCCCTGTCAAGCCGTCCCCTCGCGGCAGCCTGCTCCCGAAACCATATCTCCGATCTTTTGAGCATTATACCCTAATCGCATTATTATTCGGCCGGGGAATGGACCGGGATTATGGCATGCGTAAGGATGCCGGCCAATCCGGATATATGATGATCGGTCATTTTTACCGCACATGAAAAGATGTCTCATGCTCCTCCATCGGAATCTCTCTGCACTCTATGGAATCAATGTGAATATAATTGCTGCGGTTGATCATCACCAGCATCCGGTTTATGGCCTCCTCCGTGCCCTGTACCTCCATCTCCACGGAGCCGTCCCACTGGTTTTTCACCCAGCCGGTAATGCACATACCGTCGGCGGCGTGTCTGGCCCGGTAGCGGAATCCCACGCCCTGCACCTGCCCGGTAAAGCGGTAATGTTTTCTGACCATGGTATGCCTACGCCTCCTCCCGATTCAAGACATGGTACACCTCAAATTGTACCTGCCTGTATTATATACTCTCACAGTCACAGCGTCCACTGTTTTATCCCCTTCTGAACGTCATTCATCCAATCTTCTTGTCCGCCGCGCTCTCCGCGTCCTATTGTGACTTTACAGGCCGCAGGGCCAAAAATATGTAAAATGTACAGGAGGTTGCAAATTATGAAGATCATTCATGTCGGGCAGCAGGCAAAACAGGCGGACTACGGGAACACTGGAGAGATCGTACAGGAGATCGCGCAGACATTGGCGCGCAATGAGGGGACGCCCCAGGTATTGCAGATCTACACATACCCGGAGGAGGCCTTTGTGAAAAGGGGCACACAGTTTTTCTCACAGGGAGAAATTGACAACCTGTGTCGGGATCTGCAGTCGCTGATGCGGGACTATCCCTGCGCCGTTCTCTGTCTGGGGATACTGCGGTCGGAAACCATCGCGGGAAAGCTCTTCCTGATCAATTCCGCTCTGATGTTCCACAGACAGGATTTCATGGCCTTTGACAAACAGGTAGTCTATACTCAGGATACCTTGTGGAGACGCTGCACCGACCGTCAAAGCGGGACGCAGAATTTTATAGGGGATTACATCGACTATATCGATGGTGGACTTGCCAACGGCAATTTCTCCCACACCTACTTTGTCCCTGTATTCCCCGCCGGAGCGCCGGGGGCTCAGGCAAGTCCCCATACCCTCTCGCAGATGTCCATAAAGACCTATGACTTTACTTTCCCGAATCAGATGCTGACTAGCAGATTGATGAGCAGGACGGCAGGCGCGGCCGCGGACTGGAGATGGAAAAACTATATGCTGATCCCCATGCCGGAAAAAACCGTTGCCGTATGGGTAGGTATCTGCAAGGAAATTCCTACCAGAAATTTTCTGCAGCGATACCAATACTGGCGTCCTCAGATCCGTTTTGACGCGGAAGTAGCCGTCATCCTGGCCAATGATCTGTCCTTGGGCAGAAACATAGGGGTCCTTCCCCGTATCCCTCTCCTTTTTAACGATAAGCACAACCGCTCGGTATACACCGGAATGATTGATGCGGAAAACTATCCGGGATTCCAGGCATTTGAAAACGGTATCCTCGAGGTGTAAAAGACGTCTGCGGATAGCCCGCAGGCAGAGACTGTGGACTTTATATGCCAAATATAGCGGAGCCACCTGCTTACGCATGTGGCTCCCAATTCCTGTATAGGTATGTTTTTACCTCTCTCGCTCAATCCTCACCATCGACCCGCTCTCCGTTCATAGCCCTGTCCATCAGGTCAAAATCCTCTTCGTAATATTCATACAGGTCTTCTATGGTGTAAAGCTCCTCATACACATCGTCCGGTGCGGACTTAAATACTCCCGTCTCCAGATCAGTCGTCTCCCAGAAGACCTCGGTTCCCGCGTCTATCCCGCCGTCTTGGCTGTCCTCTGCGCAGTAAACCCGAATCTTGCCAATAGGCAGCAAGGATTTCTTTTCTACTTCCCAGGCTACCACCGTTATGTTTTCCGCAAGGACAGGTACTAGATAATCTTTATATGTCCTGGCCACCACGACGATGCCGTCCTCCTCCTCCGTCACCCACAGATCGGAATCGTCCTTATAAAACAGCATATGACTGTTTTGAGTAACCCCCTCTCTTATGGCCGCCAGGGTCTGCTCCCCGTCCAAAAGACCCAGCTTGTCCGCATAATGTTCGTAAAGCTGCTGCACCGTACAGTCTTCAATGGTAATTTTGTCCGGAAGGGATATAAATTCCCCCTTGATCCCATCATCGGAAGACCACCGCTCACAGCTGGAATTATCCTCGCTCCCGTCCGGTTTCGTACCCAAATACTTAATAAATATCGAGCCTGCGCTGTAGAAGTTCTCCCCTATATTTTCCAAAATATAATTATGTATATTGTCGGCCATATCGGGAATATATTCCGGCTTTCCCACTTTTATATCCAATACCACATGATCTGTAAGAGAGTAAAGAGCAACGGAAGAGGAAAGGTCAAAAAGCTTATCCGTAATCTCCTGGGGAAGCTGCGTTGAAAATTTTTCCGTCAGGAGCTTCACCAACGCATCCATGTCCTCTCCGTCCCACACATCCTCTTCCTCCGGAGCGGTATCCGCCCCGCCCACAGGAGGGATCACCGTGGCTTCCTCATTGCCCATCCGGAAAAAGATCGTATCCTCATCCGCCACATCGTAGATGTAGTCCCCGACTTTCCCCTCCAATCCGGCGTTTCTGAAACATACCACCATCCCGTCATATCCGGTGGGTACTACTACAAACGCGTCCCCTTCCCATGTTTGGACGCCATCCACCCATTCACCGAAGCCGGAACCGCTGAACATACTTTTACATTCCGTATAATCTTTTCCGTTGAACCGGACCGTATATAACTTTTTGTTATCATTCCTATCATAGACCTCGTCCCAGGCCTCTGTGTCATAATAGTTCTCGTTGCTGTAGTGTATCCCCACACCATAGTTTTTGGCATTGTCGTCACTGAACTCAATTTTGATATGTACAGCGCGCCACTCATATCCTTCCGTAAGCCTGTCCTCAAATATCCGGTAATCTGAGAATGTCAGTTTTCCCACAGTAGTCAGGGACTTGTCCGTGGCACAGCAGGTGACATAGTCATAGGTCTCCCCCACCCGGGCATTGATAGAAAGCCCGTGGGCCTCAAAGGAAGACTGCCGTGGCTCTCCCTGGGTCTCCCCGCATAACGCGCATTTCTGAGGGCTAAAATAATCAGCCTCCTGCCAGTCATGCCCCGTCGCCTCCCCCTGGGTTTCTCCGCAGACACTGCAGGTTTGGGGCCGGACACAATCCGCCTGCTGCCAACTGTGCCCCAATGTCTCACTTTCCGTCTCTCCGCATACGGTGCAGGTTTGCGGTTTGGTGCAGTCCGCCTGCTGCCAGCTGTGCCCCAATGCCTCACCTTCCGTCTCTCCGCATACGGTGCAGGTTTGCGGTTTGGTGCAGTCCGCCTGCTGCCAACTGTGCCCCAATGCCTCACCTTCCGTCTCTCCGCATACAGTGCAGGTCTGCGGTTTGGCGCAGTCCGCCTCCTGCCAGGCATGTTTCACATGACATCCTGTCAACGCTGCGCTGAAAACCGCTGCCATCCCAACTAAAAATATTTTCTGTCTCATCGATATTCTCCTTGTAGGTCGCATATTTTCTTTTATTTTATCAGAAAAATATACCTGATAACGGCAACAAGCGCCAGCGGCAGCAAATCCAGTGTGAACGGTCGCCATGGTTCAGACATCTATACATGCTATTGTCCGCTTGCATTTGCTATCAGTTTCAAATATACTATACTCAAATACGCTTTCCCTGCCTTGCGTCTCTCCATCCGGTGCGATCCAAATGCTTTATAGTCAGATCTTGGCATGTCACTTGCAGGAAAAGCATAATCATCAGCAGGGAGGCCATATATTTTGCATCATGAACTTTATGAACTATATAAAAGTAATTTACCCTTTATCGTGCGGGACCGGGAAACCGTTATGCGCATTATACAAAATGAAGAAAACACTATAATAGAACACAGAAATGATCAAAATAAATTGGTGGGCGCATCCGTTGTGAACCAAAACACCATACTACTGTTATGTGTTGACGCAGGATATCGGAAACAGGGGATCGGATCGAGACTGTTAACGGAGGCAGAAGAAATCATCCGGCAAGGTGGATATGAAAGAGTCGTCATTGGTAACGGTTTTGACTACATAATGCCGGGTGTCCCCACTTCAAAACGCTATTTCCCGGCGGAAAACGAGGAATTGTCCCCCGGTCCGGATGAGACAGCCAGCGATTTTTTCACTAAAAGAGGCTATACCCATACATGGAACTGCAATTGTTTTGACATGCGGTTCCCTCTGGAGCGTTTTGCCCAAAACGGCTGCCGTGTGGGGGATACCATAGAGGGCGTCACATACCGCTGGGCTGCCCTTACAGATCTGCCGGGGATCTGCGCCTGTACGGACGATGCCTTCTCGGACTTTACCGGATTTTATCAGAATGAAAATCTGTATGCCGAGAGCGGCAGCGCCAAAGTCCTGATCGCTGTCCTTGGCGAAGAGACTGTGGGAACTCTGATTGTAGAACCGGACGGCAACAGCCGGTTGGGCAGCATCGGCTGCACGACTGTCCGACCGGCGTATCGCGGAAAGCATATTGCCGTCAATCTGGTCACAATCGGTACCGGGCACCTGCGGGATATGGGAATGAAGGACGCATATCTGAGTTATACCTATTCGGGCTTGGATCACCTGTACGGCTACGCCGGGTACAGAATCTGCGTCTACTTTATGATGGCGGAAAAAGCATTGCGCAAAATATAGATACTATCTTGCCCACAGGGAGGACAATCCCCTGCTGGCCGGGCCGTTCCTTATATCTGCCGCCTGCGCCTCATGACAAGCAGCGCGCCCGCCGCCAGCACCGCCGCCGCCAGAAGCTGCCATCCTTTCCCCTGCATCGAGCCTTTTGACATGGAAAACAGACTGAATACTCCCAGCTTGCGCCCCATACCATAGCTGGCCAGATAGTAGAGCATACATGCCATAAGTCCTCCGGCCACATTGCCGGTGACGCCGGAGACTGCCAGTCCCAGGGCCCCCAGCAGCATGGTAGAGCAGATACAGCCCCATATGTGATAGGGCAGCACCCGGCTCTCGCCCGCCCGCATGATCCCGGTGAAGGCCAGGATCAGCAGAGCCACCGCCAGAACACTATACAGTATCCTGAGCAGGCACACCCACAGATAACCTGTCTGACGCGCCCGCACCACATCCCGTATCTCCGGGTTCTGCTCCGGCAGAAACACCGTGGCCAGCAGCGCCGGCCCCACCCAGACCAGCAGCATTTCCAGCGGCCGGGCCACCGCATCACCCTCCAGAGAATTTAAGTTGAAGACCAGTCCCGTCAATGCCATCAGCGCCACTGCCGCCAATGCGGGCAGGGGAAACTGCCTGTGCAGATTTGTCTTCAGAATACCCCATAAAGTCTCAGCTCTCAAATGCGCATCCATTAATTTTCACCCTCTTTCCGCGTTTCTGCATTTCCGCGTTTCATCGTGGAAAACAGCCTGTTCATCCAAGCCATACCGCTCTTCCTCTTATGTTCATACAGCCATACGGTCAGTCCCAGGCAGAGCAGCGCCAGAGCCGTCAGTGCCAGCCGGTTGCACAGAAAGTTTTTTTCCTGGCTTTGCCAGAGCACAGAATAGCGCAGAGAATTATGCCGTATCTGCAGACCGAAACGTCCCACGTCTCCCGTCAGTCCCGTTGCGTTCAGCGATATAAACCACCATACACACTGTAAGAAGATAGCCAGCAGCGGGGAAAACAGCTCCGTGAGCAATATCCCCAAAGCCGAAACCGCCAGAATATCCGGCAGCAGCCACAAAAGCGCCATGCCGAGCCCACTGCCCCAGTCGATACTCATCTGAGGGTACATGCCTCCCACCTTGCATACCGTATAGAGCAAAGTCAGCAGCACCGGAACGCTCATGCAGCACACCAGCGCCAGGTAGCGGGTTCCCACGATCCGGGCCGTGGAGCTTTTTCGGGTATAGATCAGAGACTGCATACGCGCTCTCCGATCGAGCTGCCACAAGGCCGCCGCCACAAACACAGGCATTACCGCCAGATCGATCCCCATGTAATCGCAGTGCAGCCGCAGATAGGCCCTGCCCAGCTCTCCCGGAGCCATCATGGCCTCATACTCCGCCAGCGCCTCCTCATAAGTCATGGGCGCTAATCCAAAATAGCTGGCAAGCGTCCCCACCGCGTAACTGCTGCCACCGCCGATCAGATCGTCCGCCTTCCCCATCAGCTCACAGAAACGCCCGTAAGTCAGACTAACCGGCAGACTGTATTCGGGGAGTACTTTCTCCTGATAGAACATCACCGGATTGCCGTCCTCGTCCAGTCCCTCACCGAAAAATCCCGCCTCGGAAAAGTCGTTGAAACCGTCTATCTCCTCCCCTGAGAGCCCCGTAAGTTCTTCCAAGACAGAACGCATCTCCAGCCTCTTACTCTCTTTCAATCGGACATTCTTATACAGTCCGATGGGATAGGCCGCATAGCTGCCGGACAGGTATTCGCCCAGCAGACTTTCCACCGCCGCAGGCATGATGAGCTGCGGGTCCTCCCGTATGATCTGGCCGTAATTCCCTTGACCCGGCTTAGGCTCGGCGACGGTTCTCAATCCGTTGCTGTACTGTGTCGTATACATCGCGACTACAGTAACCACAAACAAAACGAAAGTCATGGAACAGATCACTTTTTTACATTCCTTAATAAACAGCATCAGATATCACCTCCCACAATCTCGCAGCCATGCTGATGCAGGCAGTACATATAGGCATCCTCACAGTTCGGCATGGCCTCTCTGGCGCCGGCAGGGATCTCCCCCTGCCCCCGAATTTCGGAAGACTCACCGGAGGTTGCGCTGGCAGAACCGCCTCCCGGCTGCCCGTCTGCCAGTAAACGCACCGTCACCGTTTGTTCGCTCCGCAGCATACCCGTGACGATATAGTCGTGTTTCACCTGGGGCAACATACTCGCCGGAATCTCCGCCGTATACACCTTACCTCTGGCATTCTCCAAAAGCTGCGTCACCGTTCCGCTCCACAACAGCTCTCCTTCATTCAATATGGCGATATTTTCGCAGGTGGCCTCTATATCACCCACGATGTGGGTAGACAGGATCACGATGCGCTCCTCGGCCACCTCACAGAGCAGATTGCGAAAACGTATCCTTTCCTCCGGGTCCAATCCCGCCGTGGGCTCATCCACGATCAGCACTTTGGGATCATGGAGCAGCGCCTGGGCGATACCCAGCCTGCGTTTCATGCCGCCGGACAGGCTTTTTACCCGGCTCCTCCTCTTTTTTGTGAGATTCACCCGTTTCAGCAGCATGGGTATCCGCTTTTGCCGCAGAGCCTTGGACATACCCGACAGCATACCCAGATAGTCCAAACACTCATAGACCGTCATATTGGGATACATGGAAAAATCCTGGGGCAGATAGCCGGTGATCCCCCGGATCTCCTTGGCCCGGCTGATGGGAATACCGCACACGGATATCTCCCCCGCCTGTTTCTCATGTAGTGTGGCCAGCGTTTTCATCAATGTGGTCTTGCCCGCACCGTTTCTCCCCAGCAGACCGAACATGCCCTGCCCGATGGTCAGGTTCACGTCTTTCAGCGCCTGCTTTTTGCCATAGTACTTATCCACATGGCTGATAATGATACAGTTATCTTCTTGATTCATGATCTGTCGTCCTCCTGTCAAAAATATGGTGTAGATCGCTCCACACCGTCAGCCTACCTCACATCTATCAACTTTTTATCTACTCTGGGCAGGATTATCAGAATTTTTTCCTAATAGAGTTGCGCCTTCCGTTTGGTTCTATTCTTGCAGACAAAAACAGCCAATGCTATAATAATACAGTCGAGAAACAGAAATTACACAGAAAGAGATTTATGATGTCATGACACCGTTAAGCGATTTTATGTATGAATTTATTGACACCTTGGCAGGGCATCTGTCAATGACGGCCTACCTGTTAGCCGTAACCGATGAGCGGATGGTGTGGAAACGGCTGAAAAAACTACCTCCGCTACTGCTGTCCTCACTCCTTGCCGTTCTGCTTTCCACCATACTGTATACCGTCCCGGAGTTGGATACGTTACACTATTTCATTATCTCCTTCTCAACTCTTATCATGTATACCTTTTGGGTAAGGTGGGCATGGCAACTGGGATTTTGGCGGGCCCTTGCCGCCTCCTGTATGGCCGGCATCTTTCAGGTAACTGCCACCGCCCTGTCCGGGATACTGTTCTGGGTAGTTTTGTCCCACGAATATACACATTTTACTTTGGCTCTCGGACTACATCTGGGCACCTGCATTGCCACCGCCCTGCTGCTGTATAAACTGCGGTTCGGCAAGTATTTTCGCCTGCTGCTGGACAGCGAATCCGCACCCTGGCGAACGGCTCTGCTTCTGCTTTCTCTGGAAACCGTCATGGAGATGTTCTACGGTCTGGCAAACGGGGTCCGGCCCGAATACCTGTTGTTATACTACCTGCTGATGGTGGTGACGGTAGTCTTGATCGCGGCACTGATGGTCTACCTGGCCCAGCGCATTGATATCACCCGGAAGATGCAGGCATGGCAGGATGTGGTCGCCCAGCAAAGGCTCTACGAGCAAGATCTGGAAATGATCCGCCGTGAAGTGCGGGCCTTCCGACACGACTACAAAAACCTTCTTGCAGGCTTGGCCCAACAGGCAGGGGAACCGGATGGTCTGCGCCGTACCCTGGCCGAGCTGGACACCGGGTTTGACCTGCGGATCGGAGAAAAGATCCGGGCGTCTGTTCAGATCGGAAATTTGCAGATCCCGGAAGTCAGAAGTCTCCTGCTAACCAAGCTCACCGCCATGCAGGAGAAGGGGATCGAATGCCGCCTGGAGGCGCTTTATCCCGTAACAGCTGTGGATATGGATGTATGGGATTTTGTCCGCTGCCTGGGGATTCTGATAGACAACGCAATGGAGGCCGCGCAGGATGTGGAGCGGCCCTGGACGGAGATCGTGCTGCTGGCTCAGGACGGACAGGTATTTGTCCATATATCCAATCCCTACGCCAATATCATTGAACCGGAAAAAATGTGGGACGATGGCTGGTCCACCAAGGGAGCGGGCCGGGGATTGGGTCTGCCCGGCTATCAGCATATTCTGGAAAACCATCCCAACGCCTCCTCCTGTACCGGTTGGGAGAGCGGCGTGTTTGTCCAGGAGTTGACAGTGAGGAAAAAATTATGATCGGAATTTATCTATGCGACGATGATGACAATGTCCGATGCCAGATACGGACCGCCTTGGAGCAGAAGATTCTTGTAGAAAACTACGATATGAAGATCCTGTGCAGCGCTGCCCATGCGCAGGGCCTGCTGGATGCGGCAGAGAACGGAAAACGGGGCATCTACTTTCTGGATGTGGACCTGAAGGATGAGCAGTGGGACGGTTTCCGGCTGGGGTGCGAACTTCGGCGGCGGGACCCTCACGGTATACTTGTTTACATAACCGGCTATGGTGATTTGGCCTGGCGCACATTTCAATATCATCTGGAGGCGTTTGACTATATCGTTAAGGGACCGGAACCGATCGGGCCGTCAGCGTCACAGTGCCTGGAGGAGATACACGCGCGTCTGCTGGCGGAGCGCCAGGCCCCCTCGGAGACATTCACCCTGCGGACGGGAGATATGATACGCCATGTCCCTCTGAACGACATCCTCTTTTTTGAAACCGCTCCCGCTCCACACCATGTCTTTCTCTACACATCCAACAGCCGGATTGACTTTTTAGGCAGTCTCAATGAGTTGGATATGCAGTTGGGGGATCGTTTTATCCGCACACACCGGGCCTATCTGGTAGCGGCAGACAAAATCGATACCATAGATTTGAAACACAACAGGCTGTGGGCCGGCGGCCATGAGTGTATGCTCTCCCGAGCCGGGAAAGTGAAACTGCGCCGGAAAACGGGAGGGGCCCTGTGAAGTTTCCTCCCGTCCATTTAGGAAATTTTATTGTTCATTCAGGAAATAAATCCCACGCGGCCTCGTTTATGTGATATGTTTGGATAGTCAAAAGGAGGTGAGCGTATGGCGAAAGATCGTTTTGTGGAAGTCTACTCCCAGGATGTCATTGGTGTGAAAAAGGTCATCGTTGATACGGAAACCGGCGTAAATTACCTGCTGGCTTCCCATAGCCGGCAATCAGGCACGGGGTTGACTGTTTTGGTGGATCAGGATGGCAAACCCGTTGTCACTCCCGGCATACAATAACCGATAAAAACAGGATGGCGTCAATACCATCCTGTTTTTTTGCCGCCTGTTCAGCCTGTCCTAAGCCATTCCCGTTCGCGCGATAGGATCATGGGTTCTCTTCACAGCCAAGCTTAAACCGGGCCGTCACCCGCCCGCCGCATATCCCGTTGGACAGCGTCAGACTGCCGCCGCACTTGGCGCAGATCAGGCGGCAGATATATAATCCCAGTCCGAAGTGAGACTGCTCCATCTGCCCTTCTCCCCGGTAAAAAGGCTCCACCCCATGCCGCAGGTCTTCCGGGCTAAAGCCAGAGCCGTCATCCTCCACGGTGATCTCCAGGCAGCGCTCCGGATTCTCCCCGGAAGTTTCCCGCTCCTCCTCCGTCACCCGCACAGTCACCTGCATATTCTTCACAGCATAGCGGACTGCGTTTGACACCAGATTTTCGCACACCTCCAGTACCAGCGCCTCGTCCAGACGCAGGGTCCCTTCTCCCTCAAAAGAAAAGGAGATATCTATCCGGCTCTGTCCCAGTATCGCACAGATATTCTTTAGCTTTCCCCCCAGATCCGCCGCCGAGACCGGCGCTGTCTCCGGCTCCAGGTCTTCCAGTTTCCGGATGCTGCTCATCTTCTGGGTATAGCTCTCCAGCCTGCGTATCTGCCCGTTCATCATACCCAGTATCTCCAGAAGTTTCTCCCTGGATATTCTGCCCTCCGGCACATATCGCTCCAACATCTCCCCATAACCCTTGAGCACTGTAATGGGCGTGCGCATATCATGGGCAAAAGCCGCATTCAGCCTCTTTCTCTCCTCCAACTGCTGCCAGGTGGCGCGGTTGTTCTCGTACAGCGCCGCCCGCATCTTTTCAAAGCCGTTCCGCAGCTGTCCCAGTTCATTGTCCTTAACCGGCTCCATCTCAAAATCCAGACAGTTGTCCGCAATCCTCTCCGAGGCCTCCCGCAGCACCCGGAGAGGCTTTTCTATCTCTCTCTTATAAAAGATCCACACCGTCAGGCCCACACATGCCAGAATCCACAGTGGGACCAGTACGACCTGTCCATAACTGATCAACCAATAGACTATTCGCTGCGGCAAATCCCGATGGCCTTCGGCATAAATCGGTGCCGGCATTTCTTTCCCCACATAGCTGCGATATATATCGCCATTCGGACTTATAATAAACTCATACCCGTCCTCCCATATTCGGGCATTTTCCGTCTCCATAAAGTTCAACATATACCATTCCTGCAGGTAATTCGTGCCATGTCCGATGGCCATGATCCCTATATAAGCAAAAATCACGCAGAGGGGGATGCAATAATACAGAGAATGCCGCAGGGATCTGCCCCTTTTCCGGCGGCGCCGGGGACGGTGCGCCCCCGCCTTTCCGGCCTCTCTCCCCCTTTGCCCTTTGACACAAAAAGACTGCGTTGTCTCACCTGTCTCTCTCATTTCTTCCATCTGTATCCCATCCCCCATACCGTCTCCAGATGATATTCCTCGCCGTACTCCTTGAGCTTGGCCCGTATCCGGCGCACGTGCTCCGCCACCACGCTGCTGTCCCCCTCGGCGTCATAGCCCCAGAGTTTCTCATAGATTCTCTCCTTGTCAAATACCTGGCCCGGATTCAATGACAGCAGTTCAATGATCTCGTATTCCTTTTTGGCAAAGGGGATCACAGGCCCTTCCACCGCCACCGTCCTGGCGGTATAGTCTATGACCATCCTCCCCCAGAACCGCACGTTGGCATCCGCCTTGCACCTGTGCTCACGGCGGATATGGGCCGCCACCCTGGCTCCCAGCTCTTCCATGGAAAAGGGCTTCTGGATATAGTCGTCCCCTCCCGCCGCAAAGCCCTGTATCTTGTCGCTGTCCTCCACCCTGGCCGTGAGAAACAGGATGGGACAGGACACATAGTCCCGTATCCGGCGGCACACCGCCAGACCGTCCATATGGGGCATATTGATATCCAGCAGGATCAGATCCGGCTGCTTAAGCGCCAGCTCCATGGCTTTTTCCCCGCTGCAGGCCGTCAGCGTTACATAGCCGTTTAACTCGAAATAATCTTTTATTAGGCTTACCACGTCCGGCTCATCGTCCACAATGAGTATCTTATACATAAAAAATCCGCCTTTCCTGTTATACTTCCCCGGGTCCGCGCCAACCGGCAAGTCCTGCGGCACCTCACTCAGCATAACAGTATAAGGCGGAAATATCAACTTTTTATCTACTTTTCAGAGCTTATATCTGCATCGCGGCCGCGAACCCCCGCTCAATTCTGCCGGGACACGATATTGTTGCCGTCGATCTGTACTCCCTCGATGCTGCTCACATAGCGGGACAGACGGGCGTATCCGTAGTCCTTGCACTTAAAGTTCGGAAAGTGCTCGTGGAGCTGCTGCCCCAGAATCTCCAGCTTGATGTGCTGCTCCGCCCTGCGAATGATAAACTGCTGCACATTGGTCTCCATATTCACAGGCACGCCCTGACCGCCCCTCACCACCAGGATCGTGGTACCCTGTTTGACGATCTTAAATCTGGTGGCCTCGGTGATAAATTTCATCATGGAGCTGTAGCCGTAGTTGCGCTCGTCAAAATCCGGGTATAGTCTTTGAAGGTTGCTCTTAACCATGCCCAGGTTGGCCGACTCCCCGTTGTTTTCACACTCCTGCAGCAGATTGTTGATGGCGGATTTGATCTCTCCGATGGGAGTGATGGAATCTTTCTCCGCCCCGGGCCTGTCCCCTTTGGACTCGTCATCCACGATCTTATCCAGGAATTTATACTCGTCACAGACGGCGATAAAGGTCTTGGAGGCATCGCTCTTGCCCATGCCGATCACGGATTTGCCCTCCTCGCGCAGACGGCTCACCAGACGGGTGAAATCACTGTCCGAGGTCACGATGCAGAAACCGTCTATACTGCCCTTGTACAGGATATCCATGGCATCAATGACCAGCATGATATCCGCCGCGTTCTTGGCTGTGGAATACCGGGACTGCTGTATGGGCACGATGGCATATTTCAGAGCCTTCTTGTTCCAGCTGGACAGATCCGGGTTGGTAAAGTCCCCGTACATCCTCTGATAAGTGATAATTCCGTATTTTTTTAACTCGCTGATGATCACGTCCACATATTTGGAACTGGTATTCTCAGCGTCTATTAGCAGCGCGTATTTTCTCTCCATAAAGCCCTCCCGTCTCTTGCTATATTTTTATTGTATCCCACTTTTACAAAAAAGGCAACCATTGGACCGTCCGATGAGAAAAGAAATGTTTGCGCAAACACATCAGGCGGTGGTACAATATCCGTAAGAGGACAGAGAGAAATTGTCCGGTCAGCCAAACGCATAATGACAAGGGGGAAATACCAAATGGAAAAACAGATTTTTACCAATGACGTGATCTTATCCTGGCTGCAGTATTATTCTCAGAACACTGCCATTGACCTGGAACATGTGAAGATCATCGATATCACGAAAAAGAATAAGAACGTGATCCCCACGGTGGAGGCGCATAAGACCACACTGATCTTTACCAACGCGGGGATAGGCGATATCTTTTACCGGCTGTGGAACGCGGGGCTGGGAGAGTGTGAGGTCTGGTACAATGAGGGTTCCGACCCCAGCGGGCCGATCCTTCACAAACAGATCAAAGATATGATCGACAGAGGGATCAACGCCTCCGCCGGAATGCTGATCCTCAACCCCAATGCCCGCAACACCGCCAAGATCGGCCTGAGCAACGAATTGTTGCAGAGGGGTTCCATACAGTATGTGGGCAGCGAGATCCGGGCCATCATACTGAACAAGATGGCGGTGGACCCCCAGGACGATCTGGTAGTCATCGGAGGTGAGAGCATCGCCATCGAGGCCGCCCTGATCGCCGCGGAAGGCTCCGTCATCGCCGTGGAATACAGTCAGGCCGACCGGGCCACACTGGAGGACAATGTGGCTCATTTTGACCTCCACAACGTAACGATCATCGACCATGTGGACGGCGAAAGTATGAGGGACTGCCCTGTGCCCTCCCTTGTATTTTTGGTGGCCTCCGCCAGCACGGATCAGGAACTTACTTACCTGACCGGCGTCAATCCCAACATCAATGTGGTGATTTACACGTTGGATTTCAAGACCGCCGCAAGCCTGCCCGCCACCTTGAACGCTCTGGGACTGGAGGATGTGGATACCATACAGGTGTCCGTTTCCAAGCTGGGCAGCAATAACACTTTCAAGTCCGATCCCGCCCCCTGGATCATCACCGCCAGGTCCCGGAAGAACTGATCCGTCCAGGCGATAGTTGCCGCTTACTACAGCCGGAGGGATTTGAACCCTCATCTTACAGATTAAAAGTCTGCCATTCTGCCATTGAACTACGGCTGTCTATGCCCAGGCAGTTTCCGTTCCCACGGTGAAAACTGCCTGGGCCGTTTTATGTACAGACCAGCCTGTCTAGGCACCGACTGCCGTCTGCACCTGGCGTACCGCCAGGATATCCTCTATATGGACTTCAAATATTGCCGCCAGTACCAGCAGATTGTCCACTGTGGGCAGCGCAGTACCGTGCTGCCACTTGTATATGGCTTGAGGAGTGGCAAATCCGAAGATCTCCTGCAACTCTCTCACCGTCATTCCCTGAGCGTCCCTCAGCCTCGCAATATTCTGTCCCGTTGCCACCATGTCGATGGCTGGCATCTGTCTCATCCCTGTCACCTCCCAATGCAGTTTGAGGAAAATACAATACTGTCCATACAAAAAACCGCTTATCTCCTTACAAGATAAGCGGTCGTTACATCCATGCATCCGTTCTGCCCTGCCCTCCGTTAATTCTCATCCGGCCTGGCATCGTATCGGTTTCGGTTTTCGCCCTATCCTGTAAAAGCATAGCAAAGAAAAGCTCTGATATATTTTCAGCGCCTTAAAACATTCAAGTTTGCTATATTTTTGCTGGAAATCTCTGCGTAACATGGCTTTTTCCTTTCCTGCCGGATATACGTCCGGCTGCTTTTCCTTTAAACTGTTTATACTATAGCACACTTTACCAAATCTGTCATTATACTGAAAGTATAAAAATACCTAAACAGCGTCACTGCCTGATAATAACCGCATATTTACCATATTGGTTCCGCAAAAAAGTATCCGAATCAGACAGCCCCATCATATCCTCGATTCTATCGGCATCGATGCTGTAACACACCACTACCTCCGCCCCCCAGTCCACAGAGTCAGTATTTGGTTCTCCCAGCTGAACATTATCCCGCAGTTCTCCGGTATTCCAATTGTAAGAGTACATTTTTCTGCGTCCATGTGTTTCCAGCCAACTGGCTACTGCCAGATTCAGCTCTTCATCAACGTACGCGCCAATAATATGGTCTTCTTCCGTCGTGTTCTGCACGATATAGTCCAAATATCCCTGGATCAATTCCCCATCTCTTGTATAGTCCCGCGCTCTCGCACCGGCATCCAGCGCACCCAAAAGGACCAGCGCCGCCAACACGCCGGCATATACTCTGCGCCGCAGCACGTCTGCCGCCAGCATATGATACCCTGCAAAAACATAAAAGAGAGCATAGCCTATAATAAAAGGAATGATATACCTCTCCCACATCATACTCTTGGCATGCGCAAGCAGCTGCGTACACATAATATAACCGGAAATAACGCCGAATCCAACATAACACCGGATTCTGTGCTTATCTATTACCTGACAGCATACGACCAATATCAACGTCAGAATAACAGCTACCCAAACATAGTTAACCAGATATATTTTCAGAGTATTTGTTATACCCACATAATACTCCCGCAGAGGTGTCCCCTCATGAAATCCCGCATAACTTACCTTGTCTAGTCCTACCCTGAACAACAATATATACAGATTAAAGAGAAAACCTGCTGCCAGAAGTCCATAGGTTACCCCTCCGCTTTTCAGACATTCCAGCCACAGACTCTTGGTACTGTCCTGATCATGAATCTGCCGCTCAGTATATTCCAGCCAATACTTTATCGCTCCAAAAGCAGGTATCATCAATACAAAACTTTCCTTTTCCAAACTACACAGGAGAACTGATGCCGCTATTGACAGATTGTATGCCAAATGCCTGTATTTCTGCCGGTTATGCTGTCTGGCTATCAAATATAATACGATTGCGCATAAAAACAGTCCTGTATTTTCCTGATTGGCGCTTCTATACCAGGGCGTTATCTGGGGGCCTATCATGATCACAGCGGCAAACAGAGTATTAATATACCACTTTTGACGTAAATAATAACCGGTCATATATAGCATATAGAAAGTCAGAACTCCCATGACTGCCTTATAGACATTCCAAATGTACAGATCACTTCCCAATATAGCGGTTCCAATTACCCGTTCCACCCAGTAAAGCGGACGATAGCGCGAAGACAGATTACCGGCAAAATTCCATACCAGTTCCCATAGATCGGAGCCGTGTTCCAGCCAATATTCGATCCGTATTAATTCGTGATCATCCAAAAAGTGGTATCCCGACCTTATAGTTCCCGTACGTATCAGAAAGAAATATGCAAACAGAATCCCGCACATGATTGCAAACAATCTGTGCACTAAAGGCTCCTTAAAATGCCCGTTTTTCATTTTAAATCCCCCTCGCTGCAATTTCACGCTAATCCGCTTTGAGCTGGCTCACTGCCTCTTCCATCTGCTTTGCCTTCTCTTCCAACTGTTCCACTGTGGCCTTCAGCGTTTCAACATATTCCTTCTGACGCTTGGCGATACCGTCCACCTGCACGGAATTGGCGCTGGTCTGCTCCGAGACCGCCGAGATATTGGTGATGGCGCTTACGGCTCCCTTCTTGGATTCTTCGATCTGAGCCATCCCCGCCGTCATCTGGGACAAGTTATCCGCCATCATCTTCACCCGCTCATTCACCTTGTTAAAGGCATCCTGCGTCTTACCCAGAGAATCGTTCTGTGAGGCAACGATCTCGCCGGCCTGATGCACCGCGTCCACCATCTGATCTGTCTGCGACTGAATCTGCCGCACGATGCCGCCGATCTGCTGCGCGGCGTTCAGGGACTGATCGGCCAGTATCCGTATCTCCTCAGCCACCACCGCAAATCCTCTTCCCGCATCGCCCGCCCTGGCAGCCTCGATGGAGGCATTCAAGGACAGCAGATTGGTCTGGGATGCGATCTCATCTATCACTCCCGCAAAATTGCCGATGGACTGAGTCTGATCGTTCAGAGACAATATATCCTGCCTGATCGCGCCGGTGATATCTGCCGTCGCCTTGGATTTGGAGCTAAGATCCTGTATAACTTCCATTCCCTCTGCGATTGTCGCATTGGCATCCTCCGATATTCTGCTGATCTCATCAGAATATTCATAAACCGTGCGAATCTGATCCGACAGGGAATTAATCTGCACCACGCATTCCTGGGCATCCTCCGCCTGCAGAGATACTCCCCGGTCGATCTCCTCAATGGCTCCCAGTATCTCATCGCTGGACTCCATCAACTGCTGTGTGCTGTCCCCCACCTGTCCGGAAGTCTGCTGCACGGTCACCACCACCCCCTGCACTTCTCTGATCAGGGATTTCATGCTGGCAATCATATGAGACAGGCTACGGGCAATCTGTCCAAACTCATCTTTTCTCCTGAGTGTCACTTCCACGGTAAAGTCACCCTTGGACACCCTGTCAAGCGGCCTGGTGATCTGTGTTACGCCCTTATTCAGAGTTCCCGACAAAAATACGCACATGATAATGGCAATGGCCAGAGCGATCAACACCATGAGATATGTAATGGCCTGTATACTGCCAGTATTTCCCAGAAACTGGCTGGTGGGTACCAAAGTGATCAACATGGCTCCCGTAGAGCCGATCCGGGAATAGGCAAACACATACGCCTGTCCCTGAAAACGCACATCCATATATCCGTCCGCCGCCTGAGCCGAGACAGCGTTCTGATAGGCCTCCATCTGGCTGAAAACGGGAATCTCTGTTTCCTGCATCGCAGCCCCCGAGTCGCCGCCACAGAACACAGTCTCTCTTCCGCCCGGCGCAACAAATGCGGCATAACTGCCATCGCCGTTATTTAATTCCGATAAAGCGTCATAGACCGTATTCTTATCGATATCCACGATCAGAATCATATTGGTCTTCATGTTGACTTTGCGCCACAGGCTGACGGCATAATCAGAACTGTTAAATTTGTTATCCTTGTCATAGACCACCTGTTCCAGAAAGGGATGGGCACCCAGATAGCCCCATTTCTCCTCCGCACCGTCGATTTGCCGCCCTTCCTCCGATGCCACAAAATCCCCGTACAACGACATTCCCATAGTGGCGGGTGTGGTAGACACACCGGTTGCGATATCGCTTATCAGGTACACATGATAGACAAAATCGGAAATACTCTGCATACTCCGAATCTTGGAGGCCACCTCTCCCTTTGCGTTGGTCTGCTCCTTGGTCAGCGAAGACACATCCAGATTGGGATTGAGATAATATGCGCCGCACTCTTCCATAGAGATGATCTCCAGCATCTGATTGTCCACCTGCTGTAATCCAAGCTCCAGATAACTTCCCTTGGCAGATACCGTCTCCGCCATAGATACCTTCACTTCCTCGCTGACAACTTTCTTCGCCACCGAATAGGACACTGTTCCCACCAGAAAGATCATGATGATCAGTATCACAAAGGCTCCTATCATCTTAACCATCATACTGTTGGGGGATATTCTGCGTTTGGAGACTCCGTTTGCCGCAGTTGCCCGGCCCTGCTGCCTGTCTGTCAACTTATCTTTTGCTTTACCCATATTTTTCTTATCTCCCATGGTTTTAAACTTTTATAATATATTTAGTTTACCATTTCGTTCATTTTCTGTCAATGAATACTATTTTATTTCATTTCATTGGCCATCTGATACAGATGCCGGTAGATTCCCGCCTGGGCCATGAGCTGCTCGTGGGTACCCTCCTCCACGATCCCTTCCTCCGTCAGCACCAGAATACGGTCGCTGCCCCTGATCGTAGACAGGCGGTGCGCCACCGTGAGCGTGGTACGTCCCTGGGACAGAGCCGCCAGGGATCTGGCCACTTCATACTCGCTCTCATTGTCCAGCGCCGAGGTGGCTTCGTCCAAAATAATGATCGGCGCGTCCTTCAAAAACATCCGGGCTATACTGATCCTCTGTTTCTGTCCGCCGGACAGTTTCACCCCGCGCTCCCCGATATAAGTATCGTAGCCGTCTTTCAGTCCCATGATAAACTCATGCGCCCCTGCCCGGCGGGCGGCATCCTCCACCTCCTGGCGGGTGGCATCCATCCTGCCATATACGATATTTTCATAGACCGTGCCGGAGAACAGATATACCTCCTGCTGCACTACGCCGATGCTGCGCCGCAGGCTCTTCAGCGTCAACTCTTTTATATTTTTACCGTCCAGATAGATCTCTCCTCCGGTCACGTCATAAAATCTGGGGATCAGATTGCACAGCGTGGTCTTACCTCCGCCGGAGGGTCCCACCAACGCCACTTTTTCACCTGGCCTGATGCGCAGGTTCAGATTGCGGAATACCTGATTATGATCGTCGGGATACTCAAAACTCACGTTCTCAAACACGATGTCGCCTCTGGCGTCCGTCAGTTCCACCGCTCCCGGCTCGTCAAATATCTCGATATCCGCATCCATGATCTCCAGAAAACGCTCGATCCCTGTCATTCCCCGCTGGAACTGTTCCGCGAATTCTATGATGCGCCGCACTGTGGCGATGAATGTGGAAACATACATCACATAGGCCACCAGGTCGCTGGGACGGATATCTCCCTGTATCACAAACAGGCCTCCCGCCACGATGGTCACCAGATACATCAGACCGTCAAACAGCCGTGTGGAACACTGGAATAGCCCCATGTATCGGTAGCTGCGCTTTTTGATCCGGTAAAATCTCCGGTTGTCCTGTTCAAATTTTTCATTTTCCACCTGCTCATTGGCAAAGGCCTTCACCACCTTCTGGCCCAGCAGGCTATCCTCGATCCTGGCGTTCAGTTCTCCCACCTGCTGCCTCTGCTGGCGAAACAGCGCCCGCAGCCGGAAATTGATCTTGCTGCACACCACCACCATCACCGGGATAACACAGAAAATGATCAGAGTCAGCGGCACATTGACGGTACACAGGATGACAAAGGAGGCTATCCCCTTGATCCCGGCGATAAAAAACTCCTCGGGACAGTGGTGGGCAAACTCCGTCACATCGAACAGATCGTTGGTGATGCGCCCCATGATCTGCCCCACCTTGGTATTGTTGTAGTAGGTATTGGACAGTTTCTGCAGATGCCCGTAAGCGTCCCGCCGCATGTCCGTCTCTATGTCCACCCCCATCACATGTCCGGTGTAGGCCATATAGTAATAGGCCGCGGCGTCTATGAGCCGCAGCACCAGATACAAAAGGCCCAGCCCACCCACAGCGCGGACTGTCAGCAATGCCAGATCCTCTATGGCCTGATCCGTGATATGCCGGATGATCAGCGGCAGCACGATCTCGCAGATTGTCGTCAAAGCCGCGCAGAACAGATCCAGACAAAGTACTTTCACATGGGGTTTATAATAGGGCATAAACCGTTTGATCAGAACCGATGATTTATATTTTCTCTCCTCCATATCGCTCCTCTTTCTCTATAGGTAATTGCGAAACTCCCTTTTGTGGAGCAGGGAGTGGGCAATATATACAAAATAAGGGCGACTTGCCACCGCATCGGAGCCCGTTTTTGTATATATTGACCAGTCCCGTCACTTGTTTCAAAGAGTTTCGCAATTGTCTATATATGTCTAATGCCATTACACCTTATCCACTGTACTATTTTAACAACACCGCCAGCTTTTTCTGCATGAACGCGATCACAGGCCCCAGGAAGAAGGCCACGCCCAATGTTACGATGCCCACATCTCCCCCCAGCGCAAAGCCCGCCGCCATAAAGGAGATATCCCAGATCATACGGATCACCTTAAAAGGGATTTTTTTACATCTATGGGAGATGATAAAGGGCATGGCATCATAGGGAGAGGAGCCCAGCCCCGCCGTCATATAGGTGGACGCACCCAGGATGAACACGATCAGCACAGGTATCAGCAGTCCCCAGCGCACCGCCGTGGCCGCAAAGAATCCCTCGGGCAGCACACTGTCCCATACCCAGCCAAAAAAATCCGATATGTATCCCAAAAATACCATATTGCCTATGGTGCCGAACCCGATATAGCTCATATCAAAGCGCAGCACAAATACAAAAGTCACCAGATGGCAAAGCAACTGGGCTGTCCCAAAGCTGATGGGCACATAGAGGATCACCCCCTGAGTCAGACAGGAACAGGGGTCCGTGCCCAGCGCCAGCCGTATCAGCAGAGACAGGCCAAAGCCCTGAACCGTCACTCCGACACACATCATAGCCAGCCGAGTCCAGAACTTGGACGGCCTAGCAAAACAGGTAAATTTCATTGCAAATACTCCTTATACTTTATATGCGGACCGTTATTTCGCAGACTGTTTAATGTACAGACTATTCTATGTACAGACTATTCTATACCCAAATAGTTCTATGTATAAACCGCTCTTCAAGTGTAGCATCTATAGAACATTCTTGCAAGTATTCTCTTGCAATGGCGAACTTTTTGTGTTACAGTTCTGCCATACTTTGAAAGTGAAAAAAATATAACAGGAAAAGGAAGATCCTATGACGCCTCTATCAGATAAAAGATTGTTTCTGTTTGACATCGACGGCACCATCGCCGTGGGAAATACTCTGTATGACGGTACCCGCCGTCTGTTGGACTATATCGGGTCCATAGGCGGCAGCGCTTACTTTATCACCAACAACTCCACCATGAGCGGCGGCGATTATGTCAAAAAGTTCCGGGAGGTTTTCGGCCTGGAGACAGGCGGGAATCAGTTCGTCACCTCCGGGTATATGACCCTGCGTCACCTGCTGAAACATCATTCCCGGGATGAGATCTACGTGCTGGGCACGGCCTCCTATATCGCCGAACTGCGCAGGAACGGCCTGCGTGTGACGGAGGAACCGGGAGAAAATGTGGGCTGCGCGGTAGTGGCCTATGACAGCGAGCTTTGCTATCAAAAGCTGGTACATGCCTGCCGCCTTCTGTCCACCACGGATATCCCCTTTTACGGCACCAACCCGGACCTGTGCTGCCCCATAGATTTTGGGTTTATCCCGGACTGCGGCTCTATCTGTCAGATGCTCACCGCCTCCACAGGCAAAACCCCACTCTACCTGGGAAAACCCAATCCCGAGGTGGTGACGCTCTGTCAGCAGGACAGCGGCTTTACCGATGAACAGACCCTGGTGGTGGGGGACCGTCTCTACACGGACATCGCCTGCGGCTTAAACGCCGGAGTGGACACCTGTGTTGTCTACACGGGAGAGGCCACCCCCGGGGAGGTGGCCCGCACCCAATATAAACCCGCCTATGCCTTTGCCGATGTGCAGGCTCTGTTGGAGGCATGCCGCCAATAGCCTAATATCCAAGCCTGCGCAGAACATCCTGGGCCTTTTCATTGCCCTGCCGGGCCGCTTGGGTAAACCATTCCACCGCCTCCGGCACATCCTGGGATACCCCCAGCGCCTTGAGATACATGACTCCCATCATATACTGGGCATTGGGATCGCCCTGGGCCGCCGCTTTGCCATACCACTTCACGGCCTGCCCGTAGTCCAGATCCACACCCCGCCCGTTTTTATAACAGACTCCCAGATTGAACTGGGCGTCCACATGCCCCTGGGCGGCGGCTTTCCTGTACCATTTCACGGCCTCTTCTTCGTCTTGCTCTGTGCCCTCTCCTTTTTCCAGGCAATACCCCAAGCTGAACTGCGCGTTGGCGTTGCCCTGCCGGGCCGCTTTTGTATACCATTTTACTGCCTGGACGTCGTCTATCTCCACGCCGATTCCGCGGCGGTAACAGACTCCCAGGCAATACTGCGCCGCGGCATCGCCCTGCCACGCAGCCTCCGTATACCACCTGACCGCTTCGGTATCGTCCTGTTCCACTCCCTGCCCGCTGTAATAGCATTCCGCCAAGGTGAACTGGGCATCCGCGTCCCCCTGACAAGCCGCCTCCAGATACCACTTGGCCGCCTCGGCCTGATCCTGTTCCACCCCTTTTCCTTGGGCGTAGCAATAACCCAGGCCATACTGAGCCGCGGCATGACCCTGCCGGGCCGCTTTACCGTACCACAGAGCCACTTGGACATCATCCCGTTCCACTCCCTGCCCCTGCTCATAGCAGACAGCCAAGGCAAACTGGGCCAGCGCATGACCCTGCCGGGCCGCCTTCTCATACCACTGCGCCGCTTTCTCCTCATCCTGTTCCACGCCACAGCCATTCTCATAGTAATACCCCAGATTATGCTGGGCAAGAGCATATCCCTGCTCCGCGGCCCGGGCGCACCACTCGGCCGCCTGAACGCTGTCCTGTTCCACACCGTTGCCCTGGTCATAGAGTATGGACAGATTGTACTGGGCCTGAGGATTACCCTGCCGGGCCGCCCTCTCATACCACAGCGCCGCCTTCTTGTAATCCTGCGCCACGCCAATCCCCTGTTCATAGTTGACGCCCATGTTGTACTGCGCCGCGTCCAAACCCTGGCTGGCTGCCTTCTCACACCACTGCAGGGCCTGGACACTGTCCTGTTTCACGCCCTCTCCTTTGTCATACATATTGGATATGGCAAGCTGGGCATACGCGTCCCCCTGACAGGCCGCTTTCTCAAACCACTCCAGTGCCTGTCCATAGTCCTGCTCCACCCCCTGACCGTCCCGGTAGTAGATACCCAGATTATACTGTGCGTCCTTGTAGTTTTTCAAAGCCGCCTTTTTATACCATTCTATTGCTTTCCCATAGCTCTGTTCCACGCCCATCCCGTGACTATAGCAAAATCCCGTGTGGTACATGGCCTGTATGTTACCCATTTTAGCTGCTTCCTCATAGTATGCGGCAGCGATGGTATAGTCCTGGTCCACGCCGTTACCGTAATAGTAGCAGCTGCCCAGATTCGTTATGGCATTGGAAGATTTTTTCCAGGCAGACTCCTTAAAATATTCCACCGCCCGGGTGTAATCCTGGGGAACACCCTCCCCGTAATAGTAACAGCTGCCCAGGGCGCACAGCCCGTCCGCGTCTCCCTGAGCGGCGGACATTTCATACCACTCCCGCGCTTTCCCGTAGTCCTGCTCCACTCCTACCCCGTGGGCATAACAGTTGCCCAGACAGTACTGGGCGCACTGATGGCCCTGCCGGGCCGCAGTCTCATACCACTGTACGGCCTTTGCGGCGTCCCTGGGTACGCCCTGTCCGTGCTCATAACAGATGGCCAGGTTCTGCTGGGCGTCCGCATCGCCCCCCTCCGCGCCTTTTATGTACCAATATACGGCCTTCTCCCAGTTCTGGGGGACCCCCTGCCCCATATCGTAACAGTAGCCCAGACTGCGCTGCGCAGCAGCGTTTCCCTGCGCCGCCGACTTCTCAAACCATGCCACGGCGGCGGCATAATCCTTGGGCATATGTACTCCCCATTTGCAGCAGTTTCCCATCATATCCTGAGCCAGCGCATAGCCCGACTCCGCGGATATACGGCATTTTTCCACATCGAAGTCCTCGTCGTCCCACTCCAGACCATACACTATTATATTCGTTTCCCCAGCCATCTAATTGCCCCTCCTTCTCTGTTACATGTGTAAGCCCGGCTGCCCGGACGGGCAACCGCGCAAAATGTACCGATTCCATTATAGCTGATTTCTCCGTGTGACACAAGATGTCTCCCCAGCCGCATCTACAGCGCTTCCCCCAACACCCGCAGCACGTTCCCGTAAAATATCTTATCCAGCTGCCTCTCGGTAAGTCCCCCGTCTCTCAGCGCCTCCCACAGCCTTCCCATGGACTGGGCACCGGGCAGGGACTGGTTGGTATCAATGCCGTCAAAATCCGAGCCAAGTCCCAGACATTCCTCGCCGCCCACCCGGAGAATATGCAGGACGTGGGCAACCGCGTCTTCCAGCCTGCCGGAATTTTTCTCCCCCTCCGGCACAGTCCGCAGGAAATCCGCGCAGAAGTTCAGTCCGGTCACACCGCCCCGCTCCGCCAGGGCGCGGATCATCTCATCCGTCAGATTACGCACACAGGGGCATATAGCACGGGCATTGGAATGGCTGGCCACGAAAGGCCGGCTGCATGTCTCGACCACATCCCAGAATCCCCGGTCCGACAGATGGGACACATCCACCAGCATACCCAATTCCTCCATACGGCTCACAAATGCCCGGCCCTTCTCTGTCAGACCGTGCTCCGTATCCGCCTGAAACAGTGATCCATACTGCCCGGGACGCAAAGCGTTGATATTGGGGTGGCCCAGTTCATTGGGATAATTCCAGGTCAGGGTCAGCATACGCACCCCCATAGCGTGTAACTCCTCCAGACGCGCAAGGCTCCCCCCGCAGACTCCTCCCTCTTCCACGGTAAGCAGCGCCCCCACCTTTTCTGTCTGACGGCACTGCTCCAAATCTCCGACATTTGTCACAGATTGCAGCAGATCCTTACAGTCTTCCAGTTCCCGGCAATAGGCCCGGTACAGTTTTTGTACCTCCTCCCAGGCCTTATCCGGCTGTCGCCCGGGCTGTTGTCCCTGCCGTTCCCGGATGGCTCCGCAGCTCCCCAGACTTACGAACAGGGCAAAACACTGGAGCAGATAGCCGCTCTCTTTCAGCCGCCGCGCGTCTATATGGAGGGTATTATCCCGCAGCCGGCACTCCCCTCCCTTTTCCATACGCCTGTGACATATTTCGCTGATGGTATCGCAGTGCATATCAATGATCATTTCATTCCTCCTGTAAATATACATCCGGGTTCTAAAACGGAGGATGCCTTTCCGGTATCCTCCATTCTGTAATATCATATGCTGTTATATGGCCACCCAAGCCTACTTTTCCTTATTTCTCACCGAGAAATCCACACCTGTCTCGGAGGGGGCCTCCTCGTCAAAGGTATAATCCTTGCCCGGAAGAACGGCATTCATAAAGATACCCACCAGAGCGCCCACCGCCAGACCGGACAGCTGGATCGTCACACCGCGTACGGTAAAGACAATGGCTCCGGCATTGCTGTACGCGATACCGATGGACAGCACCAGGATCATGGCCGCGATCAGCACATTGCGGGTCTTACTGAAATCCACCTTCGTCTCCACAATGTTGCGCACACCCACAGCGGAGATCATACCATACAGCACCAGGGATACGCCGCCCACCGTGGCAGTGGGCATACAGCCGATCACCGCCGCGAACTTGGGACAGAAGGAAAACAGTATGGCAAAGCAGGCAGCCAGCCGGATCACAAGAGGATCAAACACTCTGGTCAGGGACAACACGCCGGTATTTTCCCCATAAGTGGTATTGGCCGGCGCGCCGAACAGAGACGCCAGGACGGTGGCCAGGCCATCCCCCAGCAAAGTACGGTGCAGGCCGGGGTCCTTGATATAATTCTTGCCCACGGTGGAAGAGATTGCGGATATATCTCCGATATGTTCCACCATAGTCGCCAAAGCGATGGGCATGATGGTGATCAGGGATGTGATCAGCAGCTCCGCATCCCCCTTATCCAGCAGAGAAAATACCGTGTCATTCCAGTGTATGGGTAGGCCTACCCATGCCGCCTCCCATATGGGGGAAAAATCTATCTTCTTAATAGGGATAAAATCAAATCTGCCTCCCAGCGCTGCGGCCAGCAGATAAGAGCCCAGCACACCGATGATGATGGGGACAATCTTAACCATACCCTTCCCCCATATATTACAGACGATAACCAGCAGGATCGCCGTGAGAGCGATCAGCCAGTCGCTGCTGCAGTTGTTTATGGCAGAGGGGGACAGCGTCAGACCGATGGCAATGATGATCGGGCCAGTGACAATGGGAGGGAAGAATTTCATCACCCTGCCTGTGCCAAAAAGCTTGATCAGCAGTGCCAGTACCAGATAGAGCAGCCCTGCGCAGGCTACGCCAAAACACGCGTAGGGAAGCAATTCTTTATTAGGCTTGTCCAGCATGGGCGCTATCGCCATATAGCCTCCCAGAAAGGCGAAAGACGATCCCAAAAAAGCGGGAACCTTTCCCTTGGTCAACAGGTGAAACAACAGTGTGCCCAGTCCTGCGAACAGCAGTGTGGTGGACACATCCAATCCCGTCAGCATGGGCACCAGTACCGTGGAGCCAAACATGGCAAACATGTGTTGCAAGCCTAGGATCATCACCTTGGGCGTTCCCAGGCTCCTGGCGTCATAGATATCGGTCCTGCCCAGCGCGTTTGATTTATCACTCATATCTTTTCCCTCCCTTATTTGAGTTCCCGCATGCTCCCTCCCAGCCCCAAAACTCGCAGAGCAATATCAGGTCGTATTCGCCCTGATATTCTCTGGGGGCTGTACGGGATCATGCTGTTTGAGTCCCGCATGCTCCCTCCCAGCCCCAAAACTCGCAGAGCAATATCAGGTCGTATTCGCCCTGATATTCTCTGGGGGCTGTACGGGATCATGCTGTTTGAGTCCCGCATGCTCCCTCCCAGCCCCAAAACTCGCAGAGCAATATCAGGTCGTATTC